>Ga0307516_10007991_pt1 | contig 12040 bp, 17 predicted proteins | sample 19_EM_MG_FD_203310 | JGI IMG/M metagenome (GOLD analysis project Ga0307516, IMG submission 203310) | Populus trichocarpa ectomycorrhiza microbial communities from riparian zone in the Pacific Northwest, United States - 19_EM | ecosystem: Host-associated > Plants > Roots > Unclassified | place...
GATATTGAAAGCGAGTATTGTCTTCCTCATCTACAGAGTCGAACTGATGTGTACAAAAGTCTCTGCGAAGGAGTAACAATGCCGTCTATGACGATTCTTTGGAAATACTCCAGGGTGCTCTCGGCTCGCTAGCCCTAGATGACGTTCTGGTCTCGCGTCGCAGGGACGATGAACAGGTTCTCCTCGTATCTCTACAGCGTTTGCACAGAACGCTGTTTCGCGCTGAACGCTTCAAGGTCTCAGTTTCTCGTTCTGCGTCCTGCCAATGATATCTGACGGACATCTTCAGGCTTCTACGTTTATCACCGAATCAGATGATCCTCTATGCAGTTCTGATCGCCACATGCCACCATCAGATACGCTTCTTGAACATGACGATTCAACCCCGTCCGAGGACCCAAACGACCAACCTCTGGATTTGGGCGGAATTTCCTTCATGGATTTGTTTACCGAACCTGAGCCCTCCCAAGACACGGGGAACATGGTTTGTGATCGTCCTCTGCCCGCCACCCACCTAATCGATGATCTAGGGCACTCTTCCTGTAATTTCCACGCACATGACCCGGCCGCAGCAGCTGAAATACCAATACTCCAGATAATACAGTTCGGAGCGCTTGGTCCCGAAGACTCAGCCAGCACTGGTTACCATTTCGAGGCAAATACTGATTTATTCACATTGGCCGGGTTAGAGGACGACTGGGAGTCGATTGGCCTGCAACCAAACTCCACCCAAAGAGAAGATTCCGACCTTGACTGCGGTGCCCTCGGGTGCGTGGCTCTTGATCTGGGTGATCCTTCGACTGGGTTTCCCTGGCACGCGAGTACTTGCTCGGATATTTCCCTGTTCTATGACATCTGCACCGCCACTATGGACCAACCTGTTCTTAGTCTGGACTCGGACGACGAAGATATGGGCGAAGAAGTAGTTCTCGATTTTTAGGAGCTGTAGATGAGACACGTAGTGTAAAACCAAATCAAGCCCGGTGTAGTCGTCGACGTCAATCGACTCCGCTCTGGCCTCGAGCGTTCAAAGGGACTTGTTCCGCGAAAAATCGAAATGTTGGAGTGTGGCTTGGTTGTTCGCTACACTTGAGTTTGTTCTTGTCTATCGAATCGAGTCCGTGAGACACAAGATCCGTTACTTATCAGTTGAAACTCCGCACGGCAATCCACCCACTCCACCCCGTTCACCAACACTTGCCAACGCTCAACCCATCGTCTGCGTCAAAACCAACCCCGTTCTTTCTTCAGAGCTCAGAGCCTACCGCCAGGGCCCACCAACTATGCTCCCAGCCAAGCGCAACAAGATCGACATCAGCGTGCGTACCTCTTTTCAATCCCAAATCAGACACCGCATCTTCAATCGCACGTATCCCAACGACCGTCTGCGATTTGGAGAGCAACTTTGGTGTGGGAGGCATGGTAGATGCTGACCGACGTGTTTGCGATCTCATTTTTACAGGCTTTGACCGAGGAGGAGCAGAAGCTCTTTCGTCTCTATGGCAAGCTGCCCACTCACAAGGGTGTTTTGATGAAGGCGCAGAGGGTCCGTCTCCATGCTTATACGGGGTACCCGGTGCACGTTGACGAGCCGCGATATGCAGGACCGGAAATATTTCGATTCCGGAGACTATGCGCTATCTAAGGCTGGCAAGGCACCCCAGAACACCGTCGGTACTGCCATCCCCAATCCGGAGAAGTACGTTCAGATCCGTCCCAACAAGTCCGTGTATGAGGCAATCCTTACGTCAATCTCTAGCATTCCTCACGTTTCTCCTACCCCGGTGCCCAACTCCTCCAATCCCCACATCTCTGTTCAGATCTCGCCTGTCAATTCACCCACGAGCCCGGCAAAAGAAAGTTCGCTCTCACAGGAGTCCACCCTCGCCGATATTATGAGTACCGACCCCAGTCCGCCAGATACCACTGTCGGGACCAAGTCAACCACGGTCGCAGAGGCCGCCGAGGCCGCCGATCCTGCCGATGTCCCCACCCAGGATATCCCGGAAACCGAACCCAAAGCCACGGGATCTGGTTCCGGGGACTCGGATGTCAAGATGGATTAGCCACCCGGAAAAGGGGTATACCCCTGTGGCTTGGAAAACGTCCTTGGCCAGTCTAATCGTTGCGCTTAAATTTGGTAAAACCAGTTGAAACCGGTCCAAACGATAACATTCATCCCTCAATCCCCAGGCGTTCGTATCCCTCCTTGCCAGAGAACGATTTCCCATCTCTTTCCCACTTTTCCCTCTCGCCTTTGTATTACTTAGTTATCTGTGCATTACGGAATAGGCGTGCGGCCGAGTCGTGAGGTCGAATGAAACTTGTACGATTTCCGCAGACACTGCAGGTCGGATCCGGTCCTGGTCGAAACCCAATCCAAAAAACGGAGTTGGGTGTATAGTCGCGTCGCGGCGCGTACAGGTCTAAACTGGTATCTACTGGATGATCTTGCGAACCTTTTCTCCCCCGTCGACTTCCCAAGCGGTGATATCCACCTTTCCCCCCTCATCTACCACGAACTGCACTCCGATTCTCGTTTTCCACCTCCCTTTCTCTTTCTTCCCGCTCTTTACAGGGACGACGATGCTCGTCAGAGCCGCCCCGTTTTTCTCAATCAACATCTCCTTCTCCTCGATCTCCTCTGGCTCGTCCTCGTCCTCGCCCTCCAGAGTGGGTGCCTTAACTAACTCCACCTTGATGCTTTCCTTCACCTCCCACACCTCGAACCCAACTCTCTCAGCGTTTCTTTCCCCAAGGTCCACATCAACGGTATATATTCTCCTCGCTGGTAGGGCGGTTTCCTTGAGGATCAGGGGAACCCATTGGCCGCCCAGACCACCCTCCTCCGCGCCTTCCTCGGGGAATATCAGCCCGAGGGTCTTGCTCGTTGACTTGACCAATGCAAGTTCCGTCTCGGTGTCGAACGCTGGAAGGAGATTCTGATCGCCAGCGATCTCGGCCAAGAGTTTGGCCTGGAGGACAGCACCCTTTGCCAGAATCGTGGTAGGGTCTGAGGCACCACCACCTACAGCGGTTCCAGCAGAAAAAGGGGTAATCACTCTCTCTTCGTCGAATCCGACGCCCAGCACGGTTTCATCCAGCCCTGGCAAACATCCAGTTCCACCAGCGTAGATGATCTCATCGATGTCGTACAGGTCGAGGCCTGCATGAACAACAAGCTGTTTAGCGGCATCCGCGATCTTGGTATAAACCTCCCTCGCTTCCATGTCGAACCTCATTCGGTTGATCGTCCCAGAGAGGTCATAACCTTCCTTCAAACTCTCGACCGAACATGTGGCGGCGCCAGGTGAAGCGGAGATAGTTCGTTTTGTGTGTTCTATGGCGAGACGAAGTTTGGCCTCGGCACGTTTGTCTACAGCGGAGGAGGTGACGGTCACGGGTAGCGATAAGGGAACCTTGGTTTTCTTGGTGAACTCCTTCGCGAAGAACTTGATGAGTTTGTCGTCGATGAGATCGGCACCAACGGTAGAATCGGTGGAGGAAGCAAGGGGATGGATGAGACCATGGCGAATGGAGAGGACGAAGAGGGAAAGGGAGGAGGAACCGAGGTCTACAACAAGCTGAGTCCTATCTTGTTTGAGGTCGGGGAATGTGGGGGTGGTGATTGATTGGAGAGCGGCAGCTGCGATGTCGTCAATCAATTGGAGGACCTTGACACCAGCGTCTTCCGCGGCCTTAACCAAAGCTTCACGCTGGACCCCGTCGAACCACGTCGGGATGGTAATGACCACGCCCTCGACCTTCTTTCCCAGGAAACCCTCGGCAGATTGAACGAGGGATTTGATAAAGATTGTATTAACTTCTGAGACTGTTAGGTACCGTTCTGCTGGCGTGGGCTCTGATCGCGGTGTGCCAAATTTTGAGGCGGCGGGGGTGTTGACGGTCGAAGTGACCGCAGAAGTGGGGAGAGGTTTTGGGGCAGGCTGGAGAATCTTGACCTTGTAGGCGGGTTCATCTGCCTTCTCGGGGTGTTGGATAACCGGGGCGGAAATCACAAGTTTGTCCTTAGGTATCTCGGAAAATCTGCAACACAAATGTTCAGCACAGCACACCAGCCTAAAAAAGACATTCTCACCTTCTACCGAGGAGGTTCCTGAAGCCGATGATTGTGTTCTCGGAGTTTTTCACCAGCTGATGTTTTGCGCCAGTGCCGATATACTGTACCCCACATTATTCGAGATCCAAAAATTCTCTGGGACAGTAAAATGCCTACGGTTTCCTCGCCGTGGAAAGAGATAGCAGAGGCAATCTGGCGTTCGCCGTCCTCGTTGGCGATACACTCTGCCAGCCCTTCCTACAACTCAAGTCTGAGCGATCACTCGACCCCAAATTGCGATGAGATGCGCACAAACCTTGGACACAACTGCGATTGACGCATAAGCATTCCCGTAGTTAATCCCGACGACAGTTGGTATCGAGGAGGAGGAAGCCTCTGCTGACGCGTTGGCTGATCCGTTCTGCGCCATTTGGACAGAGTGCTTCTGAAATTTTGAGCGGGAATGGGAAAGATAATCGGCTGGTCACGTGGACTCTTTGCCGACACGCGACCAGACCCACTGCGGTCGAGCCTGTCTGTCTTCTCCGTCGATCCAAGGTGAGGCCCCAGATTCGCGGGAGAGGATCATGATGGACTCGCTGGTCTCATCCGGTTTACAGCAGCGGGGACCAGAAACCATGGATCTCGCACAGCTGTCCAAACTCCAGCCTCCAAAGTTGTCCCAATCAGTGCATCGAGAGGAGTGCACACAATGTTTCGACAACCAGGTGCGAACGCAACATCAAGGGGTCTCGATCCTGATTACGATCGTAATCCTTTGTGTTTCCAGGACGGTCCGCTTGGGATCGATGTTTGCTTGACTTGTTTCAACGGAGGTTGTCTTGATACCGAACGCCACCACGCCATTATCCACTACAAAAAGTCTGGACACAAGTTTGCGTTGAACGTGAAGAGGCGGGGGAAGCCCTCTTCCAGGAGGGTATGTTCTGATCTTCTCTCCCCTCCCGTAGTCATCGTTAACGTTACCAATAAAGGCAGAGGGTGAGGAGCCCCCGACGAAGATGACAAAGCTTGCTATCGAAGAGGAACGCGAAGAAGATAAACATGTCTACACAACCGTTTTGAAATCGTACGAGGACGGCCTTGAACACCCGGAACTTTCGGCAGACCCCCTTGTCCAATCGCTCTCCGACGGCATCCTCAAATCGCTCTCCTCGGCTCGGCAATCGGAGGTTAAATCTTGGGAGGAAGAAATTGTGGCTTGCGAACACACTTTGACGCTCGAGCAACTTTCCACTGGACCCATCCCTGCGTCTGGGCTCGCTCACTGTAGTCGATGTGAACTCAAGGAAAATCTGTGGTTATGTTTGACCTGCGGCTCGCTTGGCTGCGGAAGGAAGCAGTATGGTGGAGTCCCTGGTGGAAACGGTCACGGTCTTAATCATTTCGAGGAATCTGGTCACCCAATCAGCGTAAAGCTTGGCACCATCACTCCCGAGGGTGGGGCAGGTCCGTTAGAACCCCCTCCTGTGTGCGGTTGTTGGCTGACCGATGTCCAACTAGACGTGTATTGTTACATTTGCAATGATTCCAAAATCGACCTCGAATTAGCCTCGCATCTTTCGACGTTCGGCATAAATGTCCAGACACAGACGAAAACGGAAAAATCAATGACAGAATTGGTGGGTTCCTTACAACCATGGTTTTTAGGAACGATTCTGAACAACGTGTCAGCAAATTGAGCACAACCTTAACTACGATTTTTCGCTGGTTGGTGAAGACGGGAAGGCACTTGAACCCGTTTTTGGGCCTGGTCTCACGGGGCTTTCTAACCTGGGCAACAGGTGGGGCCACTCACCACGATATTGATTTCGGCAAAGCTGACAAACGTTTCCATTCCAGCTGTTATATGGCTTCCGTTGTCCAAACCCTTTTCTCCCTTCCCTCATTCCAAAAAGCTTACTACCCACCCGCTGCCGAACACTGGGCAAAATGCACAGAACCATTGCCAGCCGATTGCGTGGCTTGTCAGATGCATAAACTCGCCGACGGGTTACTCTCCGGCCGATATTCTGTTCCATCTTCCGCTCAGGAGGTTCCGCCTCTCGCTCACGATTCCCCTACTCCTGTCTTTCAAGACGGCGTACGCCCTATGGGGTTCAAGGCACTCATTGGGAAGGGGCACGAAGAGTTTTCTACAATGAGGCAGCAAGATTCGGAGGAGTTTTTCACGCATTTGTTGAAGGTCCTCAGACGCACGCTCAAGAGAACTCAAGATACTACTGGTGAAGTTGATCCAACGAAAGTTTTCACGTTTGCGGTGGAGCAGCGGTTGCAATGTACTTCGTGTCACAAGGTGCGATATAGGAACGACGAATTGGATGCCATTAGCGTCGCCGTCCCCGCCATCGAGGAGAGCAAGGATCCCGAAGGGAAGGTCATTTACAGGGACGTGTTGCTCACGGATACTCTTGACATCCTGACGGGGGATGAAGGACTGGAGTATAGCTGTCCGCAGTGTAACAAGACTGTCGTCGCGCACAAGTGAGCTCCCACATACGAGTTTCTTTTCCCTTCCTCACAATAGGTTTGTAGGCGGTCTCGATTCGCGACCTTCCCCGAGGTCCTCGTGATCCATGCGAAGAAGTTCCAACTTGTGAACTGGGTGCCCACGAAACTTGATATTCCCATCAACCTCCCAGCCTCGGATACCCTCAGCCTGGATAAGTACATCGGGAAAGGGTTGCAGGATACGGAGGTTGAGCTCCCGGGGGACAGGCCAGGTAAGGATACCAACCTACCATGTCAGAGGTTCAGCACCCAATCAATGCGTGACTCCAGAAGAGCCTTCTGGGTTGCCGACGTTCAACGCTGAGGCAATGGTTCAGCTCGAAGGCATGGGCTTCCCAACAGTTCGCTGTCAGAAAGCACTACTTGCTACTGGGAACGCCGACCCAACCGTTGCTATGGAGTGGTTGTTCGCTCATATGGAAGATCCTGGTATGAATCTTTCCATGCATGTGGCGCTCTCAGATCGTTAACAAATGCACAGGCATCGATGACCCGATCACTGTCGGCAGCAGCAGCTCTAAAGGCCCCGAGCCATCTCCGGAACAGGTCGCTATGTTGAGTGACATGGGATTCTCCCCCGGGCAGGCTAGGAAGGCCCTCCGCGAGACGGTAAGCTCCAGGTTATCTATCGGCAGGGTGTGTCTCATTAGATGGTCGAAGGGTGGCGATACCGAGCGAGCGATTGAATGGGTGTTTAACCACCCCGAAGACACCGGGGAAGACGTACCCATGGCTGATGTTTCTGAGGCCCCTCCCTCCAAGAACCTTCCTGGTACAAAGACGTTACCGGCGGAGTACACGCTCAAGGCTTTCATTTCGCACAAGGGGCCCTCCGTCCACTCAGGTCATTACGTCGCTCACATCAAACACCCAGGCTCCGCCCCGAACAGTTTTGCCGAGGGCGTGGATGGAGAGTCAGAGGAGGGTTGGGTCTTATTTAACGACGAGAAGGTTGTGAAGGCGGATAAGGAGAGTGTGAGGGATTTGAAGCGCCTCGCGTACTTGTATATCTTTGAGAAGGTTTGACCATCAGCGCACCTATTGTATTTGTGCCGAAGTTCAACAACATGACGATGTCACGCTCGACACGTGAAGTGTGACTTGACGCGTCTCCACGCCGATCGCCCACCTCCCCATCGATGGCATCTATTCCCTCGAAAGTGCTCTTGAAAAAGCTTGAGAAGGAGCTCCGCGAATACCTTCCGCAAGACTGCGACAACCTCCTCAGTGAATGTATACCCTCTCTCCACAATGGTCCGCCATTCGTAACTCATCGTGCGATAGGTGTAAAGCTCTGCCAGAACTACGATCTAACGGCAGAAGAACTGCGTTGGAAATGGGAAACGGTCAAGCATCTAAGCCGAGAGACCCACCGATTAGATGTTACCAACATCCAGGAACTAAAGATATACATCGCCCAGGAGCAGACCAAACCTAGTAAACCCACGAACAAGGGTTCAGGCGTGCGCCTGTCAGGGGTCATGTCGGTGCGCGGCGGAGCCTCTGGATATGGCCCCGGAAGAATTCCACGCCGACCCCATGGAGGCTTCATACCCAGCGTGAAGAGGGAGGTTGATCGGCCAGTTCCTATCGCGGGATCGAGCAACGTTTCGTTCTCGCAGGCGGACAAGGTCGAGAGATGTGAATGTGGGTGTTCTGTTGGTGTGAATTCCTTCCATACCAAACTTGTGCACCTCTAGATCGTTACATGTACGAGAAAGTGTCAGAGAGAAGCGATGGTGCGTATTCTCCCAGGCTCAGGAGAGGCTACCACTTAGGGGGTTCCTAATTCACAAAGTCCTTGACGAGAGGATCGACGACATGGCCGAAATTGTCCGCATACACTACAATCTTCAGGAACTCTGCGACCCTGCCTCTGTGACAGAAGTACTTCTGTTCCTTCCACTGATTGAACCCCCTCAATAACCATACGCCAGGAAGACGTGGTTGTTGTCGGAAGGATCGTAGCGAGTGCGGAAATCGTAGCAGCGTCTGGTCCCTCAAAACTCAACGAGGATTCAATCGCGCTCGAATCATCCCGGATGATGGGGTCTGGCGTACGGGTCCCGCTGAGGTTCAATGCACCACTCAAAATCCACGGGAGCAGCCGAGTGGGGTTCTTCCCCGGTGCGATTGTTGCTCTCAGAGGCCGCAACGGTGGTGGGGATTGGTTCTTGGTTTCCGAAGTACTTTCTGTGGGTGAAAACTTTCAACTTACTTCCCTCACCCTCACAATAAGCACCGTAGCTGCCCCGTATGAACGCCCCTCCAACTCCACCCAAGGAAGACGGCGAGAGCCCATTCAGTATGCTCATCGCGAGCGGGCCATTCACCCCAGATGCCGATCTACGATACAAGCCTTGGGAAAACCTTGCGCAAGCCATATCCAAGGAATCTCCCGATACTGTCCTGTTGGTTGGTGCAAGGCTCTATGAATCCGCGCAGGGATGCTGATTGTAAACCAGCTCGGCCCATTCGTGGATTCATCACACCCGCGGATAAAAAATGGTGACGTGGATGAGACGCCAGAACAACTTTTCACAAAGCACTTTGCGGAAAAGGTCGCGGATATTATAGCAGAGAGCCCCTCGATATTGTTCTTCATGGTCCCAAGTGTCAGTGATGTTCTCAGCGAACATGCATCTTTCCCGCAGTGCGAGTTCGACGCATCGTTATTGAGTCACGCTGTAAGGGTTGATTCGAACTGTGGTTCAGAGTTTCCTGAATTCAACTCCTAGCGCGTTCACATGCTCACCAACCCGTGTCGATTCTCCATCAACGGCATCAAATTCGCTGTCTCTACGGTGGATACTTTGTTCCACCTCAAGAAAGCGGAACTCTTGAAGCAGGGACAACGAGTAGATGCTGAGCCGGGGAGTGAGGAATCTCTGGACCCCATGGCAGAATTGTGTCGGTATACGTTGCAGCAACGAAGGTACTTTTCGTGGCTTTTTGTACCAGTCGGGTCTCTTACCTGGTTTAGCTTCTACCCCGCCTTCCCTCCTCCAACGGACGTCTCACACGAGGTCAATCTCGACATCTCGCGCTCCAAACTACTTGATTTGGACCGTGGAAGTCAAGATCATATCCCTCATGTACTTTTAGTTCCCAGCCGATTGAAAGAATTCTCCAAGGTCCGTCAGTTTTCGCAAACCATGCTGCCAGGCCCTTTAAAATAGCTTTCGCAGCGGGTTGACGGTGTGACTTTTATCAACCCATCTTCCGTGTCCAAGAGTTCGTACGCATTCTTGAGGTACTCTAGCCAGGAGAATGTGGAAGGTATCAACGCAGACATTCGGAAATTATAGAATACCGCGGGATATCTTCCCCGCTCACGCATCCATCTACCCAATCGGCCTGGGTTATAGCCCACTCCCTGTATTATGCAGCGAACTATTGCACAAGAACCAGACGGGCCGTCGGGCGAATTGATTGGGGTCCATAATTCCCGATTTTCTCATTTGTATCAGCAGTAATGGGATTTGATTGTCAAATGTCCGTGGTTTCCGATGTGGCAGGTGTCTACATCAACCAAGGGCTTAGTCTCAGGCAATGCCCAAGTCAACTGGGGTGCAACGCTCGCAACACTGTCCACCGAGTCGACTTGGTCACTGGAACGTCCGCTCGCTATACTGATCCCCTTGCATGTTAGGCGCCAGTATGGTACAGGGCAGCAGCGGCCTTCCCTGCTTTCCTCCCGAAGACCGCGCCAGAGGTAAGTCCACTCCCTCCTGGATAGTTTCTGCCATGAAGATTTTAACCATTACTCGGGACGTTGGGATAGAGAAATCCCTACGAGTAGAAAAACCCTCCGACGATCTCCCCGGCTGCGAACAGACCGGGTATCGGCCTGCCATTCTCCAAGGAGATGACGCCAGCGGTATTGGGATCGATTGACAAGCCCCCGAACGTGAATGTAATCCCTGTGGCAACTTTGACGCCCACGAACGGTGCCTGTTGTATGACTTGAGCCCAATTTGACTTGGGTGGTCTTAACGAAGACCCGGTAGAAAGCCCATCTTTTACGGCAGGATCCCACACCTTCCCCGGGTGGAGGTCGACGAAAGAGGAAGCCGCCTTGTTGAAGTTTCGCAGGGTCTCCACAAACCGATTGGGATTTCCCAACCCTTTGTGCGAGAGCTTCTCGGCCAGCTCTTCAATGGTTTGCCCAACAACCTTCTCCACGACGCCATCCGCGTACTCCTCTTCGCGTAGCCATGGCGTTACATTGGCATCATAAACTTGGAATGCGTACCCTCCTTTTTGTTTGAGTATTTCGCGGCCAAACTTGGCGTATGTATAGTTCCTGAAATCTTCACCTTCACCGACGAACCTTTCCCCATTAGCGTTGACCATAATTCCGAGAGGGTAACCGGACTTAGTGAACCGGTTACTCAAAATGCGGTCACCGGCATCCATCGAGGTGTTGGCATCCCAGCAGGTGCTATGGCATCCTCCCCAATCGCCTTGGAGCATTGCACCTGCACGCTGGGCCATCAACGTGGTTTCTCCAGTGTTATATGGGGTTCCTCGAACCTTCACAATTCAGTGGTACTGTCAAGACCCCATCTCGAGCACAGCTGGCGTACCCTGGCGTTTGCCCATTCTGACCCGAGGTGTTTGGACCGCATCTCACGACTGGACTCGAACCCGCCGGAAGCCAGGATAACGGAGGTGGCCTCCAGGTTGAGTACTTCGCCAAGTTTCTTGACCTTGAGTCCGGAGGCCCTACTCCCGGACAGCACCAGATCGACCGCCTCCGCGTCGAACCAGACCTCGACTCCGGACTCCTTGAGAGCCCGGTGGTGGGCATCTACAACCCCCTTCCCTCCACCCTCAACCGCGAGGACCATACCACCCCAGAACTTCTGCCTTCCGCCGACCAAATAAGCTTGGCGGTGGAACGAGAGTATCAAGGGTATTTTAACCCGGTTTGAGAGCCACAAAATGGCGTCGCGAGAACCACCGACGAGGGCCTCGACCAATGCGGGATCCGAGCGTCCATCCGAGAGGCGCATCACATCTTCCGTGAATTGTTCGTGGGTATACGGTTCCATGTCGATCGTTGGCGCGAGTTCGGGATCGACGCCTTGAACAACGTCAAGAATATCCGCGAGGCCGTGGTGAACAGTACGATAGGCACCCGCCGTAAAGTAGCTGTTCCCACCTACCCATTCTGACGGACACTTGTCGATTAGAAGTACGTTCTTGCAACCGTTGTCGATGGCTGAGAGAGCAGCTGAACTCCCGGCGTTCCCGGAACCAATGACAATGACATCAAACTTGAGATGGCTTCCGGAGGTGCGGGATGTGGCCTCTGTTGGAACGGTTGGTAGGCTGGACATATGATGGTTCGTCAGTCGATCGTTGGCGCTCAGGAGGAGGGGCAAGCGTGGGAAACTCTGGTGGCACACATCAGGTCTCACCGCGCGAAGGTCCTCACCTCCC
>Ga0307516_10007993_pt1 | contig 12039 bp, 9 predicted proteins | sample 19_EM_MG_FD_203310 | JGI IMG/M metagenome (GOLD analysis project Ga0307516, IMG submission 203310) | Populus trichocarpa ectomycorrhiza microbial communities from riparian zone in the Pacific Northwest, United States - 19_EM | ecosystem: Host-associated > Plants > Roots > Unclassified | place...
GTAGTCGATGGTCACGTCGCCGGCGATCCTCACGCCGAAGTCCGCGGCGTGGCGTGCGACCCAGGCGGCGCGCGCGCTCGCCACCAGCGTCTTGGTCGGCGTGCAGCCGTTGTTGACGCAGGTGCCGCCGAGTTCGCCGCGCTCGACGAGCGCGGTCTTCCAGCCATGCTCGGCCAGTCGCACGGCCAGCGACGGGCCGGCCTGGCCGCCGCCGATGACGAGGGCGTCGAACGAGGGTGAGGTCATGACGCGTGTCCTTTCGAATCGGAGGCGGGCTTGCGACCGGAGATCAGCCACCACGCGCTCAGTGCGCTCGCCAGCGCGAGGCCCGCGCCCGTCAGCATGACCGCGCGAAAGCCCGCGACGAAGGCGTTGCCGACGAGGTCATGGATCTCCCTGGCGACCGCGGAGGCGGCGCCAGCGGGCGGCGCGATCGCACCGAGCTTGCCATGCTGCAGCCAGACGTCGCGAGCGACGCTGCGTGCGAGGCTCGAGCGGTCGAGGCCGTCCTGCAGCCGTGCCTCGAACACGTGCGCCAGCACGGCCCCCAGCGCCGCGATCGCGAGCAGGCCGGCGGCGCGCGACACCGCGTTGTTGACGCCCGAGGCCGTGCCGGCCAGCGACTCGCCCAGGGCGTTCATCACCGTGGTGGTCAGCGGCGCGATCGTGATCGTCATGCCCAGCCCCAGCACGCACACGGCGGGAAAGAACGTCGTCCAGTAGCTGCCACCGACGCCGGGTCGCGCGAACAAGGCAAAGCCGACGGCCGCGATCGTCGGGCCGACGACCAGCGGAATCTTCGCGCCGACCGCGTCCACCAGCGAACCGGCCCAGCGCGACAACACGAACATGATCGCGACGAAGGGCAACAAGGCGGCGCCGGCGGCCGTCGCGCCGTAGCCCTGCACCTGGATCAGGTTCAACGGCACGAAGTACAGGCCACCGCCGAGGGCCGCATACAGCAGCAGCGTGAGCACGTTCGCGCCGGCGAAGTCGCGATCGCGAAACAGGTGCAACGGCAACATCGGTTCGCGCACGCGCGCCTCGCAGGCGACGAAGGCCGCGAGGCCGGCGAGCCCGACGGCGCCGGCGATCGCCACCGACGCGGAGCTCCAGCCCCGCGTCGGCGCCTCGATCAACGCGAACACGACGCCGGCCAGCCCCAGCGTGGCGGTGACCGCGCCGGCGATGTCGACCGGGCCGTCGCTCGCCTCGCCGCGGCTCTCGGGCACCCTGGCCAGGCAAGCGAACACCAGCACGACACCGATCGGCACATTGAGCAGGAACGCCCAGCGCCATGAGAAGTGGTCGACCAGGAAGCCGCCCACCACCGGTCCGATCGCGGCCGTGATGCCGCTGAATGCCGACCATGTGCCGATCGCCCGGCCGCGCTCGGCCTCCGGAAAATTGGCGCCGAGCAGTGCAAGGCTGCCGGGCACCAGCAGCGCGGCGCCAATGCCTTGCAACGCGCGCGCCGCAATCAGCTGGCCGGCGCCCTGCGCGGCCGCGCAGGCCGCCGACGTCGCGGTGAACACCACCACGCCGACCAGGAAGACGCGTTTGCGCCCGAAGCGGTCACCCAGCGCGCCGCCCACCAGCAACAGCGCGGCGAGGAACAGCGCGTAGGCCTCGATGATCCACTGCGCGTCGGCGCCGGTGGCGTCCAGGCTGCGCTGGATGGCGGGCAACGCGACGTTGACGACGGTGCCGTCCATGAAGGCCATGCTGGAGCCCAGCACCGCGCTGACGAGCGTCCAGCGGCGCAGCGCGATCGCGGCGGCGTCGGAGGATGCGGGCGCAGGGGACGGCATGCGGGCATTCTCCGCCGCGCCCCAATGCCCCTGCGAAACGCGGTTCACTTCCAGCAGTAGCGCACCCCTGTGCGCCTCTTTCTCCGTGTTCGCCGAGGCCGCTCGAGCGGCGGTTCGACAGCGTCGGCGCGGGAATCCGACTTGCCCGTTTTCCGGACCACGGGTCGCCGCTGGAGGTGGCGGCGGCCCAGGCAAGGATCGGCGACATGGGGTCGCCGGCACACCCTGGAGCCGTCCCTGATGAACCCGCTTGCCGCAAACCGTACCGCCGCTCGTCCACCTGTCTTGTCGCAGGCGCCGAGGGCGCACTGCTCCTATGTCGAGGACCTGAACTGGCCCGCCGCTCAGCCGACGCCGACGAAAAAGACGCCGCGCCCGACCGAGATGTGGGTGCCCGGCCCGAACGGGCAGTGGGAAGGCGTGACGCCGACCCTGCAATGACGTTTCGCCGCCCCAACGAAAAGGCCGCCCGTGGGCGGCCTTTCTTCTGGGCGCCGGGGTCAGCGGCTGGCGGCCATCGAGGCGTCGCTCGCCGCGGAGCTCGCGGCTTCCGCGCCTGCCACGGCGCTGGCGCTGCTGATGCTGTCCATCGGTGCCGAGGCGCTGCCCATGCCGGTCGTGGCGGGCGCGCTGGCGCTGGAGTCGGTCGACGTGTTGACGTCTTCCTTCTTGTTGCAGCCACCCAGGGCGACCTGCGCGACCAGGACGGCCGCGAGGGTCAGGGGCAGCGAGATCGAACGGTTCATGTCGGACTCCTCTGGAATGAGTTGAGCGGCGCAGGCGGCGCGACCAACGCAAGAGAGGGCATCCGGCATGCCCGCCGCCGCCGCGTCATCCCGGCGAATACGACGGGACGCGCTGTGCGCCGTGGCGCGCGGCGGCGAGCCGCGCCGGCGGGAGCTCGGCCGGCATCCGCGTGCGTCCGGACGCGGGCTCGTGCACGAACTCGACGAGCAGCTTGCGCACCCGATCGGCGGCGCGGTCCCAGGTGCACGAATGCACGGCGATCAGGGCGTCGATGCGACGTTGGCGGCGCAGCGGTCCACGCTCGCACATCGCCGCCCGGCAGGCCTCGACGAACGCGTGCGCCCCATGGGCGAGGCGCACGGTGTGGCCGTGCAGCGCCACGACGTCGTGCACCGGCGTGGCGACCACCGACTTCTGGCCGGCCAGGAATTCCAGCGTCTCGATCGGTGCGGCGTGGTGCGCGCACACGTCGACCTTGAACGGCAGCAGGCACAGGTCCCAGTGCGCCTGCAGGTGCGGCAGGATCGCGTAGGTCTGGGCGCCCAGCCACATCAGGTTGCCGCGTCGCGGCAGCGTCGCCGGTTCGATGCCGCGCAAGGGGCCCGCCATGACGATCTGCCAGTCGGGGCGCAGGTCGGCCACGCGGGCCACGAGCTCGAGGTCGACGCGCTCGTCGATCACGCCGAAGAAGCCCAGGCGCGGATTCGGGATCGCGGCGTGGATCGCTCGCGCCGAGATGGCCTGGATGCACCTGGCCGCAGGCAACGGCGGCGCGAAGTGCGCGGCGGCTACCGCGTTGGCGATGCAGTGCACGTTGGCGTGGCGGGCGCGGTGCGACTCGTACAGCGATGGCCCGCCGGCGATGACGACATCGGCGAGGCGCATCAGTTGCTCCTCCTGGCACCGCAGGGCGACGTCCGCGGAGCGCGCGGCTGCGTCGTCGTGGCAGTCGTAGACCACGGCACGCGGATTCAACGCCTGCACCAGCGGCAACGCGGCAGGCGTGTCGAGCCAGGCGAGCGGCTCGACGATGGCGTGCTCGCGCATGAACTGCGCGAGCAGCCTGGCGACCACGGGCAACGGGTCGTCGTGCAAGCCGCAGGGGGCGAAGGGCGTGCGGGGCACCAGCACGTCGACCCCTTGCGCCACTGGCGTGCACTCGAGGTGCGCGTCCTGGTGCGTGGCGAGCGGGGCCTCCACGAAAATGACACGGTAATGTCTTGCAAGCCGGGTCAGCAATTGTTGCGGCCGCTGCCAGGCCAAGGCCCAGCGCAGCGCGGAAAAGACCACCAGCGGCGGACGGCTCGACGGGTCTTGCCTCGAGGAATTGCCCGGCAGGGCCTGCGCTGGTGGAAAGTTCATGGACCTGGCTCCTGGCGCCGGCGGCGTTGACACAAGTTGTCGATGCTGTTGCGGGTGGCGGCTAAGCCGTGGCGCGTACGCGTCGAAGGGATGACCAGGAATGGTCGGCAAGTGGCGTGCCGCAGTGCAACATGAACGGATCGCGTGAGAGAATGGTTCAAACAGACACCCTCCCGCCGAAATTTCTACGGGTTACTACGGGTGGAACCAGCCCGGGCTACACGGGCCGCGTCGCCGATGGGGGGGAACCTCCGGCAGTTTTCCGACACGACTACGAGGGTCAGCTCATCCACCGCGCAGGCGGTCATGCAGCGGATCCGATGTCCGGATGAAGTGGAGAGGACAAAGTGACGATCGTGATGAACGCGCCTGAAAAGATTGGCAAATACCGGATCACCGGAGTCATCGGCGAAGGTGTGAGCGGCGTCGTCTACAAGGCGTTCGACCCCTCGCTGCAACGCGTCGTGGCCGTGAAGTCGCTGCACCTGAACGTGCCGGTCGATGCGCGCGCCGCACGCGCGTTCGCGCAGCGCCTGGGCGAACAGGCGCAGGCCATCGCGCGCGTGAACCATCCCGGCGTCGTCAACATCCACCAGATCGACGAGGCCGACGGCCGCGCCTACGTGGCCATGGAACACGTGGCCGGGCTGAACCTGGCGCAATGGCTGTCCGTCACGCCGCTGCCGCCGCAGGCCGCGTTGCTGCAGGTCATGGACCAGTTGCTGGACGCGCTCGAGAGCGCGCACCTGGCGGGCGTGCGCCACGGCGACGTCAAGCTCACCAACGTCATCATCACGAACGCCGGGCTGGTCAAGGTCACCGATTTCGGGCTGGCCCGCGCCGAGGGCCGCTCGGGTCCGATGGCCGGGGTGGCGCCGGAGTACCTGTCGGGTCGACCCATCGATCAACGTGTCGACATCTATGGCGCCGGCGCGATCCTCTATCGCATGCTGGTCGGTCGCGACCCGTACAGCGGCTCGCTGGCCGACACCGCGGCCGACGCGCTGGGCGGCACGTTGCGCCTGCCCAGCACCATCGCCGAGGCGCAGCGCCCGCCGGTGTTCGACGCCGTGGTCTCGCGCGCGTTGAAGCTCGATCCGAGCCAGCGCTTCAGCAGCGCGGCCGAGTTCCGCGACGCCTTGCGCGACGCGACCCAGATGCGCCTGCCCGAGCACGGCACGGGTGTGGTCACGCTCGACTCGAGCGCCGCCGCGAACGCGACCGCTGCCACCATCGCGCCGATGCTGGGCGAGTCGTCGAACGCCGATTCCTTCGCCAACCGTTCCGGCCGCACGGCGCCCAGCGGCAAGGCCGCCGCCAGCGTGCCGATGCTCACGATCGCGATTCCCGACAGCGTGTTGTCGATGCCGTCGCACGATCCGTGGGCGCACGGCGGCGCCCCGGCCGCGAGCCCGGGCGACCGTCCCGACAGTGCGCTGGCGTCCGATCTCATTCCCAACGACGAAGCCTATGCGGCCTTCCGCGGCCAGGTGGAGCGCGATCGGCGCGCCCAGGTGGTCTCCGCCGCGACGGCCGCCACCGCGGCGCTGAGCGCGGCAGCCGACACCGCCGCCGCCGAGCCGGCACCGGTGCCTTACTCGCGTCGCGCGCCGCCGCCGAACGCCAGCATTCCGACGCTGGTGTCGCTGCCGAAGGAGGTGCCCATGGGCGCCGGCACCGGCATCGTCATCAGCGGTCCGGTCACGCAACCGATGTCGGTGCGCGACCGCGCGTTGCCCAATGGGGCCGCCGAGTTCGGCGCCTCCGCCGACCTGGAACTGCCGCTGGCCGGCGACGGCATCGGCATTCCGGCCGAGGCCCTGCGTCGCCTGGCGAAGGTGCTGGCACTCCACTTCGGCGACATGGCGCCGGAGATCCTCATGCGCGCTGCCCCGCGCGCCGGCACGGTTCCCGAGTTGCACTCGTTGCTGCTGGCACAGGCCGGCGGCGGGATCGACAAGAAGAAGCTGGCCAAGCAGCTGCGGGCGATTTCGAAGCTGCCGCTCTGACGGGACTGTCGGCGCGAGGGTCTGGTGCCGGAGGTGTCTGGCATCTCGAATCGCGCCATGCTCTCGTCGATAGCCACAGCATCGATCGCGATTCGCAATGCCTGACGCCGGCCCCGCCAAGGATCGGCGTCAGGCATTTCCTCGGCCGCAGCAGAGATCGTCACGGCCTGTCAGCGTGATCTGCGGCACGAGGAGATGCCAGACACCTCCGGTAGCGTCAGTTGCCGGGAATCTGCGATCAGCGTGTCAAAGCGCTCCGGTGCAATTCGGGGCGCCGCAGCGGCACCGCAGCTTGCCCTCATGGTGCGTCTCGCCGTAGTTCACGGTGATCTCCTCGCCCGGCTCGATGCCGCGCAGCGCGTAGAACTCGATGCGCCCGGCGATGATCGCCAGGCGCGCGTTGGCCTGGCATGAGTGGTTCGTGAAGCGCATCGGGTCGGTCGACTTCGACGCGTCGATCGCCGTGCGCGGCGAGATCTCCACGATCATGATCCGCTGCAGCGACGCCGCGCGACGCCGGCCCTCGGCGCAGCTGATCGCCTCGCCGCGGATCTCGCCGATCTTCAGGCGCGGCGGAATCATTTCCGCGGCGAACACGCCGTGGCCGTCGATCTCGCTCTTGCGCACGAAGACATCGTACTTCTGGTACGACTGGCGGATGACGACCGGGTCCGGCGCGTGCTTCGGCATGGCGCGTTCAGAGCAGGCCGGTGGCCTGGCCCAGCGTGGCGACGGACGGCAGGTCCACGCGCGGCGCCGGCACCCAGCCCTTCTTGCGGTGCTCGACGACCACGTTGGTGTAGATGCCACCACGCACGTACCACTTGGCCGTGATGCGCGCGAAGCGCGGCTTGGCGGCGGCGACGATGTCGTCGAGGATGGTGTTGGTGACCTTCTCGTGGAACGAGCCCTCGTTGCGGTAGCTCCACATGTACATCTTCAGGCTCTTCAGCTCGATGCACAGCTCGTCGCAGATCATGTCGATCGTGAAGTGCGCGAAGTCGGGCTGGCCGGTCAGCGGGCAGTTGCACGTGAACTCGGGGATCTGGAACTGGATCACGTAGTCGCGGCCCGGCGACGGGTTCAGGAAGACGTGCAGTTCCTTGCTCGGCGCGGTCGGCGGATTCGGCGGCATGTCGCGCGCGCCGACCTTGATGGCGGACTTCGCCGGCTTGGGTGCGGGCTTCGCGGCGAGGGAGGCGGGAGATTTCTTGGCCATGGATTGCCTTGGGGCACGCCGGGTCGGCGATGCGTGTTTTCAGGGGGGTGCGCGACCGAGGGTCGACGGCAGGAGGGGAGGGGCGCGATGGTATCATCCCGGGCCTTTTCCCGTGTCCGCAAGGGTGCTCCAGGGTCTCCTGTTGGCACGAAGAAAAGCCATATAAATCAACACGTTAGCGAAAATCAAAGCCACCGTCGGGAGCCTCTTCCGGCGCGCGGACTGAAACCGCTCCTCGACGTTGCCCACCAGGCGCACCACCGTTCATGCGGCTCAATTCGATCAAGCTCTCCGGGTTCAAGTCCTTCGCGGATCCGACCACCTTCCAGCTGCCCGGCCAACGCGTCGGCGTCGTCGGGCCGAACGGCTGCGGCAAGTCCAACATCATGGATGCGGTGCGCTGGGTGCTGGGCGAGAGCAAGGCGAGCGAACTGCGCGGCGAGTCGATGCAGGACGTCATCTTCAACGGCTCCGGCTCGCGCAAGCCGGCCGCGCGCGCCAGCGTCGAGCTCGTGTTCAACAACGAGTCCGCCCGCGCCGGCGGTCCGTGGAACCAGTTCTCCGAGATCGCCGTCAAGCGCGTGCTCACGCGCGAGGGTGCCTCGAGCTACTACATCAACAACCAGCCGGTGCGCCGTCGCGACGTGCAGGACGTGTTCCTGGGCACCGGCCTCGGGCCGCGCGCCTACGCCATCATCGGCCAAGGCACGATCTCGCGCATCATCGAGTCGCGCCCCGAGGAACTGCGCCTGTTCCTCGAAGAGGCCGCGGGGGTGTCCAAGTACAAGGAACGCCGCCGCGAGACCGAGAACCGGCTGAAGGACACGCGCGACAACCTCCTGCGCGTCGACGACATCCTGCGCGAGCTGAACAACAACCTCGAGAAGCTGGAGCGCCAGGCCGAGGTCGCCACCCGCTACAAGACGCTGCAGGAACAGGGTACGACCAAGCTGCACCAGCTGTGGTTCCTCAAGCACCGCGACGCCGCCACCGAGGCCGACCGCATCAAGCTGGCCATGCTCGAATCGACGAACGCGCTCGAGTCGCGCATGGCCGACCTGCGTCACGTCGAGGCGCAGCTGGAAGAGGTGCGCGTCGCGCATTACGCATCGTCCGATCGCCTGCACACCTCGCAGGGCGAGCTGGCCCAGGCGCAGCTCGAGGTGAGCCGGCTCGAGGAGCGCATCCGCTACGTGGTCGAGGGCCGCCAGCGCGCGGAGGCGCGCCTGGCCGAGCTGCAGGTGCAGAACGCCCAGTGGATCGATCGCCAGGAACAGGCGAAGCTGGAACAGGAGCGCAATGCCGAGGAGATCGCTGGCGCGGCCGAACAGGCCGAGCTGCTCGCGGCCCAGGCCGAAGAGGAAGGCCAGCGCCTGCCCGACTTCGAGGAGGCCGTGCGCATGGCGCAGGCCCGCATGGGCGGCCAGCGCGGCGAGGTCACGCAGGTGCAGCAGCAGATCCAGGTGCTGGCCGCCGAGAGCCGCAGCATCGAGGAGCAGGCGCGCGCGTTGCGCAGCCGCCGCGAGCGGCTGGCCGCCGAGCGCCAGACGCTGGTCACGCCCGACCTGCAGAAGCTCGAAGACCTGAAGCAGCGATCGACCCAGGCCGATGAGGCCAAGGAAGAGACCGAAGCGCGGCTGCACGAAAGCAGCGAGCAGGTGCCCGCGCTCGACGAGCAGCGCCGCACGCAGCAGGAGGTGCTCAATCGCGACCAGGCGCGCCAGGCCGATCTCACCGCCCGCCTCGAGGCGCTGCGCGCCCTGCAGGAAAAGGTGCAGACCGAGGGCAAGTTGAAGCCGTGGCTGGCCAAGCACGGCCTCGACGGGCTCGCCGGCCTGTGGACCAAGGTGCACATCGAGAGCGGCTGGGAGACGGCGCTCGAATCGGCGCTGCGCGAACGCCTGAATGCACTGTCGGTGGGCCGTCTCGACATCGTGCGCGCCTTCGTCGGTGACGCGCCGCCGGCCAAGTTGGCGTTCTACTCGCCGCCGCAGGGCGCGATCGCCAACACGCATCGCACGCTGCCGCGGCTGTCCGACCTGCTCAAGCTCAACGACGCGGGCCTGCAGGCGCTGCTCAACGACTGGCTGGAGGGCGTCTACACCGCCGCGAACATGGACGACGCGCTGGCGCAGCGCAGCCAGCTGACGCACGGCGAGGTCATCATGACCAAGGACGGCCACGCCGTCTCGCAGTTCGCCGTCGCGTTCTACGCACCCGATTCCGAACAGGCCGGCATGCTGGGCCGCGCGCAGGAGATCGAGCACCTGGAGCGCGAGTCCAAGGCGCAGGCGATGATCACCGACGAGTCGCGCGCCGCGCTGATCCGGCTCGAGGCCGCGTACACCGATGCCGCGCAGCGCCTGCAGTCGGTGCGCCGCGAGGCCTCGGAGACGCAGACCCGCGCGCACGAACTCCACGTGGAGCTGCTGCGCCTGTCGTCGCAGGCCGAGGCCGCCACGACGCGCCGCACGCAGCTCGAAGACGAGCTCGCCGAGATCGACGCCCAGGATGAGGGCCTGATCGAGCGCCGCATGACCGGCGAGGCGCGCTTCGAGGAGCTCGACCTGCAACTGGCCGAGACGCAGGAGCGCCAGGCCGACCTGGAAGAAGGCGTGATCGCCGCCGAGCGCAAGCTGTCCGACGCACGCGAGCAGCTGCGCGCGCTCGAGCGCCGCGCGCAGGAGGCGCAGTTCCACACGCGCGCGCTGGCCTCGCGCCAGAGCGAGCTGCAACGCTCGATCGAGACCGCGTCGCAGCAGGTGCAGACGAACACGCAGGCCGGCGAGCAGCTCACGCTGGAGCTGGACGCCTTCAACGACCAGGCCGCCCAGGCGGGCCTGCAGGACGCGCTGGCGATCCGTTCCGAGCGCGAGGCCGCGTTGTCGGCGGTGCGCACCGAGTACGACGAGCTGTCGATGCAACTGCGCAAGGCCGACGAACAGCGGCTCGAATTCGAACGCAGCCTGCAACCGCTGCGCGACACGATCACCAAGCTGCAGCTTGAGGAGCAGGCCGCGCAACTGGGTGGCGCACAGTACCTGGAGCAGCTCACGGCCGCCGAGGTCGACATGGAACTGCTGGGCAAGAGCATCGAGGACGGCAACGTCAAGCTGCACGGCCTGCAGACTGAGATCGACCGCATCGGCCGCGAGGTGAACGCGCTCGGCGCCGTGAACCTGGCCGCGCTCGACGAGCTGGTCTCGGCGCGCGAGCGCAAGACCTTCCTCGACGCGCAGACGGCCGACCTGAACGACGCGATCGGCACGCTCGAAGGCGCGATCCACAAGATCGACCTCGAGACGCGCGACCTGCTGATGAAGACATTCAATCTCGTCAACGAGCAGTTCGGCCGCATGTTCCCGAGCCTGTTCGGCGGCGGCCAGGCCAAGCTGGTGATGACCGGCGACGAGATCCTCGACGCCGGCGTGCAGGTGATGGCGCAGCCCCCGGGCAAGAAGAACTCCACCATCCACCTGCTGTCCGGCGGCGAGAAGGCGCTCACCGCCATCGCGCTCGTGTTCGCCATCTTCATGCTCAACCCCGCGCCGTTCTGCCTGCTCGACGAAGTGGACGCGCCGCTGGACGACGCGAACACCGAGCGCTACGCGAAACTGGTCAACGAGATGTCGTTCAAGGGAACCCAGTTCCTCTTCATCTCTCACAACAAGATCGCGATGGAGATGGCTGAGCAGCTCATCGGCGTGACGATGCAGGAGCAGGGCGTGTCCCGCATCGTCGCGGTCGACATGGAAGCCGCGCTCTCCATGGCCGAAGCATGAACATCAAATCCTCGACCCGATGCCGCTGAACCTGACCACCGCCCTGATCGTGCTCGCTGTGCTGGTGCTGGTGGGCATCGTCGCGCAGGGCCTGTGGAAGGCGCGACGCGTCGCGACGCGGCCCACCGGCCTCAACGTGGTGGTCGGCGACGAGCCCGGCGCGCGCCGCGAGCCCGCGATGGGCGGCGACCTGGCCCCGGCGACCGATGACGGGCTGCCGGCGCCCGCGCCCGCGCGCCCCGACGGCCGGCTGGCGCCCGCGCGCCGCTCGATCCGCCTCGACGCCCTGATCGACGCGATCGCCACGCTCAACGTCGACGCACCCGTCGCCGGGGAGCGCGTGTTGCCGCACCTGCCTGGCGCGAACCGCGTCGGCACCAAGCCGTTTTTCATCGAAGGCCTCAACAGCGAGACCGGCGAGTGGGAGACCATCGTTCCCAACGCGCGTTACGGCGAGTTCCAGGCCGGCGTGCAGATGGCCAACCGCAACGGCGCATTGAACGAGATCGAGTTCTCCGAGTTCGTTCAGAAGCTCGAGGCCTTCGCCCAGGCCATCGGCGCAGGCACCGACCTGCCCGACATGCTCGAGACCGTCGCTCGTGCCCGCGAGCTCGACGCGTTCGCGAGCCAGCACGACGCGCAGCTCGTGGCGCTGCTGCGCGCCAATTCGGTGGCGTGGTCGGTGGGCTACCTGCAACAGGTCGCCCAGCGCCACGGCTTCCTGCCCGGCTCGGTGCCGGGGCGCCTGGTGTTGCCGGCCATCGAGGAGGGTGCGCCGCCGGTGCTGGTGCTGGGCTTCGATGCCCAGGCCGCGCTCGCCGACGACCCGGGCCACGCCGCCGTGCGCGAGCTGACGCTGGGCCTGGACGTCGCGCAGACCGAGGAGCTCGTCGAGCCCTTCGCCGCCTGGCACGGTGCGGCCCGCAAGCTGGCCGACGATCTGGATGCCGCGATCGTCGACGACCAGGGCCAGGCGATCACGCTGCACGCGTTCTCCGCGATCCACGCCGAGCTGACGCGCCTGTACGAGGCGCTGATGGCGCACGACCTGGCCGCGGGGTCGCCCGGCGCGCGCCGCCTTTTCAGCTGAAACCTGCAGCGCGCGGATG
>Ga0307516_10007994_pt1 | contig 12038 bp, 9 predicted proteins | sample 19_EM_MG_FD_203310 | JGI IMG/M metagenome (GOLD analysis project Ga0307516, IMG submission 203310) | Populus trichocarpa ectomycorrhiza microbial communities from riparian zone in the Pacific Northwest, United States - 19_EM | ecosystem: Host-associated > Plants > Roots > Unclassified | place...
GGTTACGTGCGGCGCCCCCCCCCCCCCCCCCCTACTACCCTTCGATAGCCCTTGTGTCGGTCGCTGACGGACGCACAGCTACTACGTGCGCATCGCACCGCACGCCATGTTGACCGTGCTGTTTGCGGACTGGTTCCTACAATTGACCAAGACGGGCACCGTGTAGACGTGCTTGAGCGGGTAAAAGTATAGACTGGGCTGGCGGTGGGTGGAGGGTGGTAATTGGTTGTGAAATATGGGGAGAGGTTGACGACGCCATGCGAGGAACGTTTTTTTTTTTTGGTTTGTGTTTTGGGACCTTTCATTTTTTTTTTTCTCTATTTTTTTCTCTCTCCATGTAAGTGCTAAGATTAGCTTTCGTATCGAGTAGAATACATGTCTAACTAAGGGTTTGTATATGTACAAGTTTAATTTCCTGCGATCGATCGATCGATGTCGTCCACTTGACCGAGTGGCCCATCCGCCCTGCGCGCTCATGCGGGACTGCTAGCTACATGCCATGGTAAGACTGGCCTGCCACCTATCCATCACTCGCCCCGCACGGAGTATGTAGCCGACCGAGCGAAACACGGAAGCCTATCGTCCCGCAAAGCGAACAGCGGAAGCCACAGCCTGCAGGACTCTCCATCTCCACGGTCGGCTCTCGAACGGACACACTCCCCCCCCCCCAGCCATCCTTTTCTTGGCTTCGGCAGAAGAGGGCAAGGAGGCGGTTTCTTTGGTCCTTTCATCCGTCGTTTCCCTGGACCCGCTCTGCATTCCTGGGACAGGCCAGGGCGGAGGGCAGATCCGATACCGAAATCAATGACCAAACGGAAGAAGAAAGAAGAAGAAAGAAGAAGAAGAAGCGCCTAGATATCATCCCGCAATCGCAACGTGCAAGCCGTCGATGACCGGACTCGGGGGCATTTGCGAGTCTCTCGGGTCGACGGGGGTCACTTGCTCGAGCTTTCCACGCTTTCCGCGCGTTTGGACCGGGCTGGGCTGGGCTGGGCTGGAGTGGAGTGGACTGGAATGGCGTGGAGTGGACTGCCCCGCCGGGTGATACCCCATGTCCACGGCAAAGCCAGCGCAAAAGACAGAGTTTGCTGCAGGGCAGATGGGTACGCGTATCTACCATACGGGTGCGTCCTCGGATTGACGGTGGGCAGTGAAGGCGACTGGTGAGAGAACCCCGAGACGGCGCGTGATTGCGTAACATTATCGGGCGACTCCAAGTTTCTATAATACACGACGCCACCACCACCGCCGCAGCCGCCGCCGCCGCACAGCGCAAAGCCCTACTTCCCGCTCTTCCGCTTCTGCTCGAGGAACAGCACGTTGCGTTTAACTTGCGTCCCGTCAGCCAGCGGGCCCCCAACCACGCACCGCGGGGGAGCAGGAGGACCGTACCGACTGGATCGTACTTGAGCATGCTGAGCGGCCGGTGCGTGCGCGGCCTCACAAACGTCTTGTAGTAGCCCGTCATGGCCATCGAGATCAGGCGCACGGCAACCGTGCGGGATTTCGCTGTCGTCGGTCGGGTCGCGTCAGTCAGCTAGCCGGTCCATTGCGACAGCGGGAGGGAGGGAGGTAGCTGCCTTTCTTCGCCATGGGTCGCGGTGGGGTAGAGGGGCGGCGGCTGTGTGCAGTGGGTGTCGCTGGATCGAGGGGTTGGGTTGGGGTGAAGGTTTGCCCGTGGTTGAGAGAGGTGCACGCATGCGATGGGTTACCCGGTCACGCGCGACGCGGCCGCTAACTTCATATAGTTACTTATGTAGACGGGGACGGCAGAGTGAGTGCGGGTGATTGCAGCCCCGAATCCGCAGATCGCCCGCCTCTTTCACGAACCGTCCAGGGCGACAGAACTGCCGAGTGCGTGGTAGATAAATACCTGGTATCTATCGGGCCGACAGCCAGCTCCACCTGCACGGCCAGCACAGTCGTCCCGCATCCACCAACACAGCAACGTTGTTACCCCAGTAATCATTTCAGCAGTACTTCTTCTTCCCACGCGATGGCCAGCCCGCCCATCTACCCGCTGTCCGGGAACCTCGAGCCTGACGACGACGACGGCGCGGGGCCGGACGTGAACCAGTACTACTACTGGGACGGCAAGCAGAACGTTCCCGTCGGCCGGGCCGGGTTCATCAACCTATGCAGGAACGCATCGATGTTCACCCAGGCGTCCTTGTACTCCGTGCGCATCACCGAGTGCCAATACTTGACGGTCGGCGGTTTGTCTCCCCCCCCCCCCCCCTCCATCGGCAGGTTTGGTTAACTAATGACGAAGGTGTGGCCGGGAGCGGCGCTGCGTGGATGCAACCGTGTAGATACACAAAAACATCGCCCAACAGCAGGATATGTGTAGCTCCACTACGCGGATCTCGCTGGACAAAGTGGCCGCAGCCATCGAGGAGAAATTCCGGACGACAACAGCGGCGCTAATGCCCAGCCTGGCGGAGTGCGCCCGAATGACGCGGGCCGAGGCGGTTGCGCTGGCCGGCAAGCCCCGCCGCGTGCCATTCACCTTTGTTGTGGCGCTGGCTACTGGTACTCACCCCATCAGATAGGTTCATCTGGTGCAGTACATAACTGACCGCATGCTAGTGCTGCGGAGAGGAAAGGCTGTTCCTATGTGATAACGCCATAGAAAGGGGAAAACTTAGGGTTGGGGTTGCGTCCGCTGCAAGTTACTGGACCATGGGATGGTCGGTGACAGCATATCTACGTATCCTACAGAATGTCCCTACCGCCCCCCACAACCTCCCAGATTCTAAAGATTTGAAATAGCCATACGTGAGCAAGTCCCAGCATCCAGTCACAGCCAACAGGATTTCCCTCATCGCCCACCCAATCCTCTCGGAGCCACATAGGCGGGGTTGGCACACCCCTCCCTTGTATTATTATTCTATGTTGGAAATGCTTCGCGCTGCTGCGCTTAGGATACTGCGACAGAGAAAGATTGCTGGCCGGGAGTGTTGACGCTTGTGTTGCGTATGTGGCCTATGTGGCTTCTGCACTATTAATTCTCGCTGAAGGTATAGTTAGTTAATGACGAAGTCAAGATATGTATCATAGGCGATGACGACATCGCTGTCTAGACTAGGTGGCCCCACGCACACCTCAAACGAAAGATCTCCGAGAAGAAGTGGGCGGAAGCCCGACAACGGGCTGGAGGCCGGACCTTTAGGACGAAATACAAGATGCTGAGCAGGCAGAAGCCGCACGGCACGGTTGTTGGTAGCTCCAAGAGGCTCGCCTTGAGGTTTTACCAGCTGAGGACGGGTCACTGCCTCACCGGAAAGTACCTACACCGGACGAAGAATCGGCCCACCACTCAGTGCTGGTGGTGTCGGTACCGGACGCAGACGGGAGATCACCTTTTTCAAGGTGTGCCCTGAGTGAAGGATCCAGCAGTGGGCAGAGGTGCGGAAGGAAGCTGGGAGGGGGAAGAGCCGGTTCAAGATCCGGGACTCCCTTGCCGACGGGAGGTGCAGCCAGGCGGTGCTAGACTTCTCTCCACCACGGATGTGGGAAGGCGGGTCCCAGCTAAGGAAGACGCGGGGAACGAGGTGTCAGAGTAGGCTCCGGGAGCGCCGGGGGGCGGAGGAGGAGCGGAGGGTTCGGGATGGAGCTGGGGGCTGGGCGGGAAGAACCGCTGTTCCTTCCCACGCCCTCCTGTTGACGCATGTGTTGGGTGTTGCGTACGTGGCCTCGACACCATTAGGTCTGAGTTCTGTTGGATTAAGTTTGATGTGTTCTAGATTCTGTTAAATTGGGTTTCGTTGGTGTGTTCTGGATTCTGTTGGGAAAGGATGTTTTTGCTTGCGGATGTCCGGACCAGCGCCATAGAAATCAGAGGCGATGGCGAGATATCATGGGCAATGTCGAGGCAGCGAAGCCGATGCCGGCATCGTCGTCTAGGCCAGGTGGCTAGTGTATATAATGTCTCTCTTTTCCGCTCCCATAGATCGATAATCATTACCTTTCCGTTTCATCGCTTCCTTCATGGCGTCCACGGAAGAAGTTTAGGGGACGGGCCTCGGTTTCATTTATCCTTTCCTTCATCTCTCCTTTGTCATTTCCTTGCGTCATTTTCTCCTTGGTGCGTATTCTATTCTCTTGGGACAGGCCTGGGCGGAGGGCAAAGGGGGAGCTTGCAATGAGCCGCCATCGCGCGGACTAACCCAGGCAGTGTGCATCTCGTCATGATCTACCTAGGTCGCATACGAGTATATAATGAATAAACCAAAAAAAAAACTACTTACCTGGGCCATGTGGCTAGTCTCGCTCGACCAGTACCCGGGACCCCCCAGCGAGTGTGTAACGGCCTACTCGGGGTGTTCGGGGCCCTGTACTACCTAGTTCATTAGAGATCGCTAGCGTATTGATGAGTAATGATGGACTTGGCGAGTGTTTTCTGAGTAGAGAATTCCCCCGAGTTCGGGGTTTTGGGGGCTCAGGCTTTTCCTTCCGACCCAGGTATGTACTAGTATGAGATCAGAATTTATTCGTTAGACATCGCTAGCGTATTGATGAGTAATGATGGACTTGGCGAAGGTCGAGCAGATTACCAGGGGCCGTTGTTTGTAATGTCTCTATTCTTCTTGTTTCCCATTCTCTTTACCATCTTCTTTACTCTCTATATACTCAACAGAAAATACGGTTGACTATCACCGATCTTTACTTTCTGTGTTGCTCCACCACCGCCCACCAACTCCTCTGCCGCGCCCCCTCCCCGTCACCGCGACAAACCAATCTCAGACTGAGAATAATCTCCCTTACTCTCTCGCTCACTACCTTCTCCTTCTAAGGCACCTGATACCAATCTGGTACTTTTAAAATTCACCACGACAATCACGAACCCACTAGCATACGATCAGTTATGTACTGTACCAGGTGTACCTACCTGATGGGCGAGTACCAGCAGTCGGCGCCACAACAAAGGTGAACGGCACGCGGCGAGGCTTTCTGGCTAGCGCAACCGCCTCGGCCCGCGTCATTCGGGCGCACTCCACCAGGGTGGGCATCGGCGCCACTGTTGTCGTCCGGAATTTCTCCTCGACGGCTGCGGCAACCTTCTGCAGTGGGATGTGCGTAGTGGAGCTACACATTACCTGCTGGTAGGCGACGTCTTGTACGAATATATCTACGCGGTTGCATTCACACGCCGCTCCCGGCCGCCCCTTCATCGTCAGTAGACCGAACCTGTGGATAGCGAGGGGTGCAGACTAACCGCCGACCGTCAAGTATTGGCTCTCGGTGATGCGCACGGAGTACAAGGACGCCTGAGTGAACTTCGCTGCGTTCTCGCACATATTGACGAACTCAACTCGGCCGATGGCAACGCTCTGCCTGCCGTCCCAGTAGTAGTACCGGTTCACGTCCGGCCCCGCTCCGTCGTCGTCGGCGGGTACGAGGTTCTTGGACGGCAGGTGGACAGGCGGGCTGGCCATCGCGTGGGAAGGAGACTGCTGAATGGTTACTGAGTGTTGCTGTGTTGGCGGATGCGGGGCGACGGTGCTGGTCGTGCATGTGAAGCTGGCTGTCGGCTCGATCGATAGTCTACAACACGTAACTATCGGGTAGTTATGTATCTAACTACTTGGTCGTACAGAGTTACGTGGTCGGATCGACGCCCTATACCAAAACTGGGCGTAGATAGTTAGCCACCTCATGCGCTCCACTGCGACAGCTCTGTCGTCCTGGACGTTTCCTGAAAGAGGCTGACTATCTGCAAATACGGGCCAGCGATCACCCGCACTCTCCAACCCACTAGGAAGTTAGCGGCCTCGTCGCAGGTCGGGCATGACCGGGTAACCCATCGCATGCGTGCACCTTCCCAAGACTGACGCAACTCGACGGACGACAGCGAAATCCCGCACGGTTGCCGTGCGCCTGATCTCAATGGCCTTGACGGGCTACTACAAGACGTTCGTGCGGCCGCGCACGCACCGGCCACTACGATCGAAGGATAGACAGCATTTTGATGTAGTTAAGTTAGACTATTCCTACCGAAGAACAAGTTGGAAGAGACGGACAAAAAATTTCGGGGAATAGAGCAATTTTGGCTTTGCGACGAGAGGCCATCCTTTCTCTTTTCTTTCGTTCCATCATCTTAGCATTCGAGCTACATATATGGGTGGTGGCTGTGGGTGTATATGCACGGACTCTTCGCCAATACGGATGAGCCGAAACGGAAACTGCCTCGACCCAGAGCCGTCACGTTTGTGGCCTCTTCCCCCCCTGCTCACGGTGAGGACACCCAGCTCCCAATTATAATACATTACCGGTCGAGAGCTGTCTTGGGTCGGCATTGCACGGTTGGGTCTTTGGTCAAAGTGGACTCTTGCGGAAGGAGAATTTCACATTTATTCGACTAAGTGAAGAAACATCGGTGTGTACAGTAACAGGCCAAACAACCAAATCACTGGCGAACTAGAATGGAGTAGATAGACGGCGTCAGTGACCGAGTATACTAGTAGTTATCCAGTGCGGAGATACTTACAAGAGGGACGACGTTTCAAGAGAAAGGTATACGGTACCCTCCTCTCAATTGCAGCCAAAACCACCGCATCTTCCTTCGATATCTCCGACAGCAGTTTGATGTCGGGCGGCGGGTCCAATCGCATATTTCTGGACCGCTCCTCGATCACTTTAGCGATACTGCCAGGTGCCGCGATTGTATGGGAGGCTACTGTTTACCAAGAAAATCCCCCATGTCAGAGCTGCCAACAACTTCCGGCCGGTGGTTTTGGGGACAAGGAGGATTACTATCAACATAGACAACTGACTTGATGTCACGGGTATAAATGCGTACTTCATATGCACCCTTAGGGAACACTGAGGCGTTCTCGCAGATCTTGATAAATTCAGCCTTATGGACATGGACGATAGTGCAATCGGACTCGTAGGCGTAGCTGTTAACGTCGGGATCCAAGCTAGCATTGGGAACGATGTCCTTGGAGGGTAGTCGTTGGGACATGTTGTGGGGTTGCGTACCTAAGTAAGTGGAGGCTTGATAACATGCGAAGAGGGGGGGATTCGCACTTTTATATACCAAGAAAACGACTGGCCGGTACATCTAGTGTTGCGAGCTTAGCACGCTAGAAACCCTAGCTTCCCAACAAAATATCTACGTATGTAGATAGAACCGCTGAGGACGCTCCCACTGCCCAGAGACATCGTTTAGAGTATAGAAGCATCCTTTCGAGCTAGGAAGGTTCCGCAACTCCCGCGTGAACCACAACTACAAATATCACCACAGCAACGTATAGTGGTCATACTTAATTGAGGCAAGCCAACGGCCAGCTATCGTGTAGAGCAGGGCCCGGTCGCCTCTGTCAACTTGACTACATATTGAAGACCTGTTGCGAGCAGGCAGGAAAAGGCGCGTACGAAAGGGCGGTGGTGGGGACCGAGGATTGTATTATGACCTGTGATCAAGGGATGTGTGTATGTAGAGCTACTTAGGGCCCGTTTGGATACGCTCAGAGCGAAAAGTGTCAGTTTTTCAAAAAAAAACTGAGCAAATAAAACTGTAACCCTGTTTGGATGCATAGCACAAAAACTGAGAAAGGAAAAAAAAACTGAAACGGGAACTGACCTCTGGAGGTTAGTTTCTTCGCCGCCACCTGGTACCGTATTTTAACTTCATGGACCCCCCTCCCGACGATGAAAATGCCACCAACCACGTCGATATATTCTCCCCGCAACTGATGAGACACATTGCACAGCTGGCTGGCGAAGCAGTATATACCACGTATACAAAAAAATTCCGATGCGTACCTCTACCCCCTCCGGAAGACAATACGTCCAAGAGGTCCGAGCCTGCGAAAACCCCCGCCCCGTACAAGATATAATGCAAATGTCCAAGCACACAGACCTTGCTCTGTGTACCCTTCTGTGAGTAGAATTAAAAATATAGTATTGGAGGAATAGCTAACGATGCTCTGGTCTCGCGGCGGCTTAGAGCTGGTGTTGCGTACAGTGTAGTCGCTAGTGCCCTGGTGTTGCGTACAGTGTAGTCGCTAGTGCCCTGGTGTTGGCACTTACGGCTGAGTGGTGAAGCCTATTATTCAAATTATGGTTCAGTATACTGAGAATTGCCAAACACCCTGTTCACCTCAAGGTTTCCCGTAAACTGAAACTGAGCAGTATTCGGTGTCCCGGCGGGGAACTGAATTTGCCTCCAAAACTGAAGTGAGCCTTGCTTATGAGCCCTCGAGCTGACTAACCCATGTCTGACCCACATGCATTAACCGGTACCTGAGCCCATAACACCGCGCATTAGGCCGCATCCTCAATACTGTACTTACTGAAGTTCGTGAATTAGCGTACTCTCCAGAACGCAAACAAAGACGCTGATTGCATGACAGCGCCTAGGACAGCTTTGAGAGTATGTATCTATATACGGTATTCGAATGCGGAGGTCATTCAAATGCCGAGACGCTAAGAACACACTAAAAATGACGCTAAGGGCTAGAATTTCTTCCGCGCTGATCTTGACTGAATCTGTCCTTCAAACATCCCCTCACTACTGAGAACCAGACCAATAGCTGTTCCGCTAAAAAAAACTCTCTGAACATCCTGTTGCTGAGGTTTTATTGGACTGAAGGCTAAATACTGTATAGTGAAGGGGGGGGCGTGAAAAGACGTATTTTGCCCCCCCCTTGACTATATCCCCTCGTCCGTAACTGGGTTCCGTGCCCAATGGCACGCAAAACCTTATCCCCCATTGGGAATATTCTGCTCAATAAGACCACCGGATGATGGTTTTGGTTGATACGGCTCAAAGGAGTTCCTTTCCATTGTACAATAAAGATTTGTGCAACCTCAATTTGCGACTTTTGTCTAAGCAGGTGGTCGTTGAGTGCCATTTCACGATGTATACACCTCCACCCCCGCACTCACAATTCCACCACCACAACAGATCAAATTATCCGAAATCCATGCAGTTCAACAAAGCAGGTTCGATTCCAAAAAACACAAAACTGCACGGTGGCGGCACGTCGCAAGCTCCCCTTTTGCCCTCCGCCCAGGCCTGTCCCAAGAAGAAAAGGTGCGCACCAAGTAAATCACAGAGGAAAGTAACAAAGGAGAAGCAACCATCCCCTACTCCTCGTCCGCCGATGCCATGAAAGGGGGGGGGGGGGGGGGTAGGAATAGCGGCCGTTAGCTCAAGATTTGGTGAGGCGACGTAAAAAAGAGTTCGATCGGTTCGAGCCCCGTCTGGCTCAGGGGCCGCAGGATAAGTTGGGTTCAGTCTTGTCTCCAGTAGTCCGCGATTGATGAGTAGTGAACGCTCATGTAGAGATTAATTCCCAACTAATAGCCTACATCCCCCCGCTCTACCCCCCACTGCCGTCCCCCACTCTCCTTCCCCCGGGCGACCTCCCGGCTGGCGTATTTGTTGGTATTGCCGGTCATTGTTTTGAGATGCGAATTGGTAAAAAATAGCCTCAGGATTTCAAGAGGCTTTATCGCTTCGAGACCTTGAAATATTGCAGGAAGTGTATTGTAGGCTTTATGCGGAAAGGCTATGGACACTATGGGATGGACTATGGGCGACTGGGGCGATGGTGTTGAAGCTGGCGAGGCCTGCGAAGTTAGGGGAGTAGGATTCACAAACTGCACCAGAGTGATTTTTTGTGAATCGCATTTTCTTGACTGCCTGTTTGTCTTGTGAGGATCGCTTTATGACAGATTGACCAAGATGTTGGTTGAGATCATTTCCTGAGGACAAGAGGGTATTGGACTTTTTTTTGGGTTGATGGCGAACGACTGGTTCAGACATGTTGGGGTTGCTGATGTTCTCGCCAAAGTCCTGGACACTCCCCACAATGTGACTTATTCATCTCCCACCAGAAAAGGCCATAGCTCCGAGAATTGATAGCATGAGAGTTGAGATATCAAAGAACAAAATAAGCTTCAGTGTTGGGGTGTACAACAGGCTACTTCTGGCCGAGGGGGTATAAATGGCACGGAAACCCGGTTTCTGCGGTTCAGGGGGTAGTACTTACTGTTGTCTATGTTAGCAATGAATGAACGGTCCTGAAATTTTTCCAGCTTTATCGAGAAAAAGAAAATATAAAAAACCACCACATTTCCACTAGAGCTATGGCTAGCGTCTCGGCATTCGAATGACCTACGTATTCGAATGCCCTACATACTCTCTAAACACTTGTGCACGGTCACGCCCCACTCCATATGTACTGATGGAAAATCAAAGTTATGTACCTGCAACAGGAGTATGATAAGTTCGAACGGCCGTGGCGAGGCAACCGTAATGCACTTCTGGGTGTCGCTAACATGGTAGGGCACTCTTAGGACTGGGAACTGCTGATACCCATCTCGTCAATCCGCTCCCCATGCAATCCGAGGATGTTCACCTCACGCACTGCTTAGTCATTCTATTTCTGGTTCATGAAGGAGCACTCAAACTACCTAAAGAGGCTTAGCGCTATTCTTGAAATAGCTAGTGTGCGTACAACCATTACTACTCATCTTTGACCCACCACGCTCTCTATTTTTTTTTCGAGCATTGAGCTGACCTACTTTCGAAGCTCGCTATGCGGATTAATCTTTTTTTTATTTAATGCTGGGTGGAGAAAAGCCGGGGTTGAAAATGTGGTCGAATTGGTGTCGGCTAAAGGTGTCCCCCAACCAAAGAACTATCTACAAGTCAGTGGCATCATTCGTCACTCGCTGCTTCGTCACTCAAGAAACGAATGACACTTGGTGTCGGTTAAAAGGTGTCCCCAACCATAGTTTGCAGCTTGGTTTTGCAGAACCTCTCTCATCCCTCACGAACAAGCTGAGCCCACCTGGTGACTCTGGATACTTAGCTGTAGTTGTGCACAGAATTCTCCACTCACGATACTGTTGAGTGACACCTAGAGTCATGTCTGGCACCACTCGGAAAGGAATCACATATCGCATAACTTTTACCACACGGCCACCACGATGACGTTCAAATGAATTCCCCACAGGGATGGCTCCGCGCTTACTGCCTGGAAGAAGGGCTAGCTTGCGGCCCTACGAGAACCTGCCACCGCCTCCCCGCCGCAGTCCGTCCACTAGCGTTGGAGGCTGCCGCCGCCCGACTCACGCCCCGTCACTGCTGAGCCCATCTCACCGAGGACGATTGGTAAGTGGATAGAGATGCACATTCCTCGGATTTCAGGTTCCGTCTCCTCCCGAAGATGTTCCGCGGTTCCAGCGACACCCCCGACCGAGGACGAGTCGGGCGGTGACGTTGCGGCGACTCCGATTCTCACACGCTGTAGAGGCTAGGCGAATGAAGCGCAGTGTGCGTTACTGGAATTGCTTCGCAGGCCACAAGGTGGCGCACATGGGTCTCGCAAAGAGAGGGAGCGCACCATCCGTCGAAGACCACCGGAATCCAGAAGGAGTTGGCGGGATCTGGTCCAGGGGTTTCCTGTTGGATCTGCGGGTGTCTTCGGGCAAGGAAGTGCTGAGATTCACCGTGGGCCGGTTGTAAGGAACTGGTTTGGCTCGATAGCACTCGGATGCAGGGGGCTGCACGGCAGTTTTGTGAAAACGGCGGTGTTGCCCCCTCGTTCCCCCGATCTCAAGCCAAAAAAACAGGCTTGGGCATGAGTACGGGCAGTTTCTGAGCAGAGTTACCCCCGCCTATGTGGCTCCGAGAGGATTGGGTGGGCGATGAGGGGAAATTCTGTTGGCCGTGGCTGGATGCTGGGACTTGCCCACGTACGACTATGTCGAATCTTTATCGCGCAGCATGCCGGAGGGAATCTGGGAGATTGTGGAGGCGGGTGGGCGGTATACTACGTAGCCTGTTGTTGACGGTGTTTTCTACCGCTTCTTACAACCGCCAAATTGCGTACCATACCCTCCGGCTGCGGTCTGTTCGCGAAAGGAGGGAATGAGAACCGAATGGCGATGAGATTCTGTAGGATACGTAGATATGCTGACACCGACCATCCCCATGGTCCAGTAACTTGCAGCGGAAGCAATCCCCCCCCCCAAGTTCTCCCCTTTCTATGGTGTTAACTGGGAACCCTTAGTCCCAC
>Ga0307516_10007995_pt1 | contig 12037 bp, 6 predicted proteins | sample 19_EM_MG_FD_203310 | JGI IMG/M metagenome (GOLD analysis project Ga0307516, IMG submission 203310) | Populus trichocarpa ectomycorrhiza microbial communities from riparian zone in the Pacific Northwest, United States - 19_EM | ecosystem: Host-associated > Plants > Roots > Unclassified | place...
ATACAATATTGATTAGCCAAAGTAAATCCAACAAAGAGCAACAATTAAAAAGAACCAAAAAAACCCGGGTCATTTTCAAAACTAGTGAAAAATCCTAGAGAAAACAAACAAATAAAAATAATTTAAATTTTTTATCTCAAATAAAAAATAACAATCAAAAGAATAAGAACTAAGTTTAAATGAAAAAAAATAAAGGGGAATGAAATGAAAAAATAATTGTAACCGTATAAATTATTTTAGAAAATCATTTAAAATATTGAAAGAAGGGATCGGGAAAAAAATATAAATTTAAAGAATTCACCAAAAAAACCCACGAAGAACAATAAAATAAAAAACCTGAGATAACCGGATCATTTTCAAGACCAGCAAGAAATTCCACAAAAAGCAAGCTAAAAAAAAAAGAAACCCAATCTTCAATTGAAGAAATTGTGAAGGATGAAACGAGAAAATAAAAGCTTGGACAAAGGAAAAAAAAAGAAGAAGCAAACCTGGGCAAACATCCTAAACCTGGTCAAATTTAAAAACTCACAACCCATGAAACCTTAGATTTGAGTCCAATTAAGAAATTCATTATGAGCCAATTTAAAAAACTTGCTAAAGCAAAAAAAAAAAGGCAATAAAAAAAATAAAGATTAAATTGACAGAAAAAAATCAAAGGGTGAAATCGTAAAACAACATAAATTTTAAAAATGATTTCAAATAAAAAAATATTAATCAAAAGAATGGAGATCAAATTTGAAAAAAAATATAAAAATTAAGAGAGTGAAATTGAAAAGGCATACCAATTATATAAATTATTTAAGATAAAAAAAATCATAATAAAAAAATAGATCAAATATGAAAAATCAACAAAATAAATGGCTGCTTTTGAATTTTTAAGGGGTTGCATGAAAGTCCGGGTGGAGATAAAGAGAAGAAAGGGAAAAAAATGGTCGTCGACACCAAACTACCTTGAATCTTAGAGCACTCACCATCTCATCGGGTCAGGAGGGCCTAGCTCTTCCAAGCATCGCCATGAAAGGCGTGCATTTGGTAGTCGGACGACTTCGCACGCGCTGTTTGAATGATATAAGGGTTGTTCACATGCTGATGCGTGAAGATTTTTTTTTAAAATAATATTTAATATATTCAAATTACTATAATTCTGAACAACTTCCGACTTTATAATAAAATTAATGTGAAATGATAAAAAAAATCTTACGATAGAGTTATATTATTTTTGTCTCCAAGAACATTAAAATAATTATACTGTTTTAAAATAAATAAAATGACTAAAACATCCATCCGTGAGGAGAAGGTATTAAATTTTTTTTATTTTAAAGGTAAAGTCATAATTTTTATGTGAAAAAAAAAAAGAAATGATAAATATAAACAATCTTGCCAACAAAGTCGAGTTCAATGGGTTTTTTTTTTTAAGGAAAAATTCATAATGATACTATTATAATAAATAGTAATATGCGTGTTGTTGTATAGTAACGTCTCGAGAAGATTTAGTAATTTGCAATTTGTAATTATACTAGTACAATGAATATTAAAATGAATAGTAACCCGTAATGTTAATTGTTATGGAAATCTTAAAAAAAATAAATATAGAAAGTGATGGGTGTTGGTGGATACATTGTTACTTGTTTGGAGTAGAAATACAAGGACATGAAATATAGGAACCCTATAGCTGGCAAGAGTTGTCTCTTCTTTCTTTCTCTAGGCCCAGCTCCCTAAATTTTCTTTGTTTTTGATTGCTTGCTTGCTTACTACATTTCTTTCTTGTGCTACTTACTTAAGATATTCACGTTACTCTCTCGTTCAGTTTCTCTATGTTCTTTCAAGAATTGACCACTAGGGTTTTGTAATTGGAAGAAAGAAAATGAGTGCTTCAAGATTCATAAAGTGTGTCACTGTTGGTGATGGTGCTGTTGGAAAGACTTGCATGCTCATTTCCTACACCAGCAACACTTTCCCTACTGTAAGTAAAGTTACAATCTTTTGCTTTCTTTTTTTCTTTTTTGCTTTAGTTTCTGTTTGGTTCATAGGAAAAGAAAATGCGGGAAAGTGGAAGATATGTTTGTTAAGTCAACTGGGGTTGATAAAACTAATTAGGTTTAGCTGAAAGGGTGCTGCTTTTTTGTTTCAAAACCTAAAATTGGAATGTAAAGGTTTGTTTTTTTTGCGTTTTTGTGTTTGTTTTCCTGGAAAATGCAGGGAGTGTAAAGAGTATCATAGATTGAAATTTACCATGTTAAGTCAACCTAATTGAGTTTGTCAAGGTTGTGCTTTTTTCTTTGTTTTAACAAATTTTGGATTGAGAGGTCAAGCTTAAGGATTTTAGGTATAGGTTACTGTTTTAGATACCCGGAATATGGAAGATATATTGTTATGTCAACTGGGCTTGATAAAAGTAATTGGTTTTAGTAGATGGAGTGTTGCTTTTTTGCTCAAAACCTATAATTTGGGGTATAAAGTTTAGGTCTCTTTTGGTTCTCTGTTTGTTTCCCTGGAAAATGTGAGTAACGTAAAGAGAATTCTAGATTGCAATTTGTCATGTTAAGTCAACGGAGCCTTATTTTTTAAGTAATTGGGTTTGTCGAGGTGTTTTTTCTTTGTTTAAAAACTTATGGAGTGAATGTCAAGGGTCTCGGTTTTTGGCATCTGATTCTGTTTAGCAACCCGAGAATGTGGAAACTGAGAGGAAATTCAACAATTTTTGTCCTTTTATAGTAAATTTGTCTTTGCTTAGGAACTGATATGGAGAATCCTTCAACTGACCATGCCTTTTACAAGCAATTCACTTTCAGAACATGTTTCTGTACTGGTGTATTGTCTTAAATAAGAGCTAATTGAAGTGTTAACCTGGCAAACAAAACGTGGAGACAGTAAAATTCTTGTATTTTTAATTTGTAATAGGTTAATTAGCTGAAGCTGGCCTCACACTAGTAATAGGTTTAGTTTAGGTGGGTTTTTCCACTTGGAGACCTCTAACAAGTTTGACTTTTGGGGTTATTTTTGGAGGTTCACTCTGTTACATTGAAATATTCCTGGAAAAATGCTTGCTTTGATCCTACTCTTCTTGTATTTTGAGCTGAGCAGAATTAGAAGAAAAGAGTGTTTTCTGGATTCTCTCTTCAGTTTTGGTTTTCACAGAAATTGTAATCCTGTTTTTAACTGGTTCTTTCTGTATTCAAAGTTTGAATATTCCCTCTAAATGCTTTGGGAAAGCTCTGTTATATGATTTATGTTGTGGTGATTCAGCATTTCTGCTTGCCTTTTCCTTGTAATTTTGATAATATTCCAATATAGACTGGGAAAGAATGGTTTTAACATCAAGGATTCTTTTTGCTGTATTTTCTGAAAATAGGATTATGTGCCGACCGTGTTTGACAATTTCAGTGCAAATGTGGTTGTGGATGGGTGCACTGTCAATTTAGGGTTGTGGGATACTGCTGGTAGGTTTCAAATTAATAAAATTTCCTTTTCCTGTCTTTTAAATGTTCATGATAATCACTTCATGTGTTGACTTTATGGCACAGGCCAGGAAGATTACAATAGACTGAGGCCTTTGAGCTATCGGGGGGCAGACATTTTCCTGCTTGCTTTCTCCCTCATTAGCAAGGCCAGCTATGAAAATGTTGCTAAGAAAGTAAGACCTGCATTATCTTCAGAAATTCTTGTCTTTGTTAAATGTTATATGTCTGATTATGTGTATGTGAGAATGAATTTTTATTTTTTGTGTCTCGTGTATAGTGGATTCCTGAATTGAGGCACTATGCACCTGGTGTTCCAATTATTCTTGTCGGGACAAAGCTTGGTAAGTCCTACTCCTCTTACTTTAAGGAACAATGCAGAAGTTTGGTATATTATAGAATTTTCTGCTAGGAGCCTAAGACTAGCTTTTCCTGCCTATGTGGTCAATAGCTTTGAATCTTTGAACTTGGTTTTCAAGATCCCTTGATGTATGTGAGTGTCATGTAGTAACTTCAGATATTTTATTCCGCCTGTTCACTTAATTTTCTTGTAAGTGACATGATGATAAAGTCACTAGTCAATGTATTCATGGATCCAAACAAGATGAGGTTTCTTGAAGCCATATTAGGATAGTTGAAATGATGCAATGTTATTCAGGGCTGTGCTTAAATGAACATTTCTATAAAGATTAGCATAAATTAACGCTCAACTATGTGCTTTTAAGGCACATTCAATTGAATTGGGAGCACGGGGGAGATATATTGTATATTAGAAATGACCATTAAATTGGCCGAACTTGATTTTTGAACATATTACAGCACTCCATGCCACCCTGCAAGGGCTTGCTATGAATACTTCAAAAATAGAATTATTTTGTGGTTTGATGACCACTTTCAGAAGCTTGAGGAGTTTTGAGCATATCCAAAAATTTTGTGGCTGGTTGCATAAATAAAGATGCTTTTAGTAAGCATTCATTATTCAATCACCAGTGCCTAAAAACCCAGTCTGATAGCTTGCCTAGATGTTTGGCACTTGTACATCTCTTCTGGATTTGGGTTAAATGAAAAGGGTATGTATCAGCCAATTGAACTGATATCTTTCAGAAAGTGCTCAGCAGTAACTTGTTATATCTGGTTGAATTCCATGACCATGTGTTAGTTCAAGCTGCTATTGGTTTTAAGCATATCTTTGCAATGATTAACTTGGAGATAATGAACTTCCATAATACTAAATGGCACTACCCTTTTTGTTAATTGCCAAGTTATTTTTAGTTTTACAGTGCCTCAGCATAGAATGTCTTGTATCAATTTTCCTAACCTGTCGACAAAAAATGAGTTTCATGACAACTAAATTTGCTCCCTGTAGATCTCCGAGATGATAAACAATTCTTTTTAGATCACCCAGGTGCAGTGCCCATCACCACAGCTCAGGTATCAGCTGCTGCATCACATCCTAACTATCGTTTCTCTAGTTTGCCTTGCCTTCTTTCTTCTATTGTGGATACTATCATGTCAGCCCATATAAAGGAAATAAAAAACTTTTATTTTTTTTTTTCTTTTGAAAGGGTGAGGAACTGAGAAAGCTAATTGGGGCTCCTGTTTACATTGAATGCAGTTCAAAAACACAGCAGGTATGTAAATTAAGTTCTTGATGATAAATCACAAGAGAAGTTTGGTGCTTACCTCATTACTAACAGAATTTGTTTCATCTACTCTTTTCAAACGCAGAATGTCAAAGCTGTCTTTGATGCGGCCATTAAGGTGGTCCTCCAGCCTCCAAAACAGAAGAAGAAAAAGAAGAGAAAGGCACAGAAGGCCTGCTCTATATTGTGATCGTGTAATAAACCAACTAGCACATTCGTCGCATTAGTTGCCTTCTCTAGGAAGCAGCAGGATGTGGTCCGTAGTCTATACTGACAGAACTAGGGGGCACTTATAAGAATCAAGGTGTTTGTTGCTTTGTGATTTGTATATTAATGTTTCACGTTGTGATTGTTTACTTTCACACGTCAACTGTTTCTGTAGGCCTACCTACATGTTGTAGACCAGACTGGGCAGAATTTCTTATGAAATACCAAGCTTTTTCTCCTGTACCATGATCGGAAACCTGTTTTAGTGCGCTTAGAGAATCGGAATATAATTATGATTTTGTGCTATTATAGTTGATTCTCATCCACATTAACTGATTTACAGGCGCCTGTTCCTACTGTATTGTTTGTGGAACGGCAATTTTAAAACCTCCAGTCAACATCAGGAAAACAAGGAAGAGGGAATATGGTATCCATCTTTCTTTTGAAGGATACTGTAAATCAAATTCTTTGGTTCCCTTACCCCCATCTGCTTGAAAGCTTTTCCAGATGCTCAAACCAAGATATCATTTCTGTGAATTAGCTAGGGACGAATATTTTTCTTTATAGGGCATGGCTTGGTGTCTAGTGGTAGCTATTGTGGTTTTGAAGATGCCTGATTGGTCATCTAGAACTAGAATCATGATTGTTTCATGTACTGATGGTGGTCAAAAGCATCACCTAGAAAGCGGATTCCTTTTGTTTAGATCATTTAATTCATCTTATGAATGACATAAATGTGATTGGATGGGTTGACTGGGAAAAGTAAAACCAGAATTGGAAAGAAATGGTTTTTTTTCTGATCTTATTGACCTTATGGATGATTTTAAGGACAGGAGAGGGAGATTCCAAGTTAATGCAAAACAGAGGTGGCTCAGAGGGAACTCTCCTAAGATGTCCTTGTCAATTATCAGGGAATCATATATTTTCTTTAAGTGATAGCAATGCTGGTAGAATGATAGTTGATAGTAACTTTTTAATATTGCAGAACAGCAAATCTCTTTCAAGTTGTTGTCATAAAACATGATTCTTTACTTGCTACTTTTTTCTGGAATTTATACTGCGCCACCTTCTAAAAGAGAGAGTACAGTGCAAAAAGAATTAGTGTGGACCTTTGCCAAATACAAACCTCTCTTCTCCAGCATTGCCAATTCCTCTATTAAATACACCACCATCTTCCCTTCTGCCAGCATCCATATCTTGGTTTTCTTCTCTAGCTTCGCAATCATCAGTCTTGAATTACTCTCTTCCATACTGCAACAACGAAATTGAATAGAATGGCATCGAAAAGAATATTGAAGGAGCTCAAGGACTTGCAGAGAGATCCCCCAACTTCATGCAGTGCAGGTAACAGGAGCAGAAGGCTTGAATATAATAACATCACGGTTCATTCTTGTTTAGAAAGTTACTTGACTGCCTTTTGCCTATTTTTATTTCAGGTCCTGTGGCTGAGGATATGTTCCATTGGCAAGCCACCATCATAGGTCCAAATGACAGTCCCTATGCCGGTGGTGTTTTCCTTGTTACCATTCATTTCCCACCGGATTATCCTTTTAAACCTCCCAAGGTAAGATAAAAAGAAAAACAAGACTGTTAAGCCCTTTCTCATGATTAGTGTTGTCTTTCTGTCTATACCATCCGAACATGTCTATACCATCCGAACATGTCTATATGATGATCTTCATTGAATAATTGCAAGCAGGTTGCCTTCAGGACCAAGGTATTCCATCCAAACATAAACAGTAACGGGAACATCTGCTTGGACATACTCAAGGAACAATGGAGCCCTGCGCTCACCATATCAAAGGTGGGGTTATCATGAAGAACTTTCTTGAACAGGACACCACATAAATCTTAAAATCATTCCACTCTAATTGCACATAATAATTAAGGCATCAGGACTGCGTCATTTCAAAAAATCAACAAATGATTCTCAAAATCTCAAATTGCGTTGCGTCTCTTCTTTTCTGATACATCATGGAGAACAGTACTCGTGCAGATAGGAACTAGCCTATTTAGGTGCTCCCTCCATTTGAGTCAGGCCAATTACCTTGAATTATAAATTACAATAACCCTTCTATAAAGAAAGAGATGGACGCATGCCTCATCTCACATTCTTTTAATCCTTTCCACGCTCAAGGCTTCAAGCACTGCTTAGAATTATTCTGACATCTTATTGTGGGGGATTCATGCAGGTTTTACTCTCCATATGCTCACTGCTTACAGATCCAAACCCTGATGATCCTCTTGTTCCTGAAATAGCCCATATGTGCAAGGCCGACAAGATCAAGTATGAGTCTTCTGCTAGGAGCTGGACTCAAAAGTATGCCATGGGATAGGCCCTGAACTCCACCATATATGTTCTTGTTTGATAGTACTATGAATTTTTCCATCAATGATTATCTATTGGTCATACTACTAATTGCGCAGCTTATAGCGTGCTGAATAAAAACAAGGAAACGTTACAAGGCAGTAGTAACTTGTAATTTGAGTCTCTCATTTCTCGGACATAAATGGTTGGCCACTTTTGAACTTATGGTTCCCCTTGTTCTGAGGTCATGGTGTGTGTAAACTACTACTAAATCTGCTCTGCATTTGCAATAAATCTGTTATTGATGGTTTATTTAGCTATAAATCTTCACGAATGAAAAAGACTTGATAATTTCCAAAATTAATTGGAGTTATTAATCAATTTATTATAAATTCAATCTCCATTTTATCATTTCAAGTTTGAATTTAAGGGAATGTTACAATAAATATTTTTATATATATAAATTCACCAATTAAACCATGAATCGCCCTTTTAAAATCCAATTATATATATATTTAATTAGTTTTGTTTCCTAATATACCAATCATAATTATTTTGAAGAAGGAAAAAAAAAACATTGATTGACATGAATCCAACCAAGTGGCCCATGAAATTTGTACTACTTTAATTAATCCCAACAATTTCCTGTTGGCTAGCATCGCATCCCAACAACTCAGATTAGCTAAAGCATAAATCTATATCACAAGAGAACTAACCTAACCTTGCATATGTTGACACGGGTCTTTTCACTGCCTGCAAGTCTGTTAAAGTAGTATCTTTTTGGTAGGGGGTAGTGGTTTAGCTAGGAATTTTAGTTTGGAAAGGTCAAATTAGAAAACAATTTTAGGGGGTAAAATTTAATTTTTTATTTTATTTTTAAAGCTAAAAATATAATTTGTTAATGGAGGGGGGTTAAAAAAAATTCATGGCAGGGATTGCCAGCCCCCCTAATTCTGCCCTGGTGATGGGGATGGGAATTCTTTAGTATTCTATGCTAAAAACACTAATAAAATAACAAAATGTACAAAAATATTTAGAAAAATATTACAGTTTAGAGAGACATAAATAACATGCAATTCAAGAGTTACCATTGATACATGTGACTCTTTCAAATTATAAAGTTATTGGATATAAGAATTAATAAAAAGAAAGGAGAGAATAAAAGAAAGGAAAGAAAAAGACTTTGGAGATACACCAAAACTCCTATAATTATTTCACCAATACTATTGTAAAAATCTTGATGTGAGGAGTCCAGCAATACTAAAAAAGTTCCCCAACGGTGATTGGAGTGCGCCACACAAATGGCCCAAAGACAAGTGAGCCCCAACACTTTTGAATGACCCATGTGACCCACTTCGTTCATCATTTGTAATCTTCTTGGATGTCATTGAATTCTTCTTATCAAGATCTTTTCAATGGTATTGATAATGTTATCTTCAGAGTTTTGGTGTGTCTCTGAAATTATTTTATTTTATTTTTATTTTTTTATCTTTTCTGACTCTTCACAAATTACAAGAAGGAGAGAGGAGAGGAAAAAAAAATGACACCAGGGGTATTTTGAAGATTCAATGACAACACCACTGGTATCGTTAAAAATATATTAATTAGACAAATCTAACGACACCAAAAAAAATCATAAACAATAAACAGAATGAGCCACATAAACCATCCAAAAATATTATGGTTAATTTGATTTTGAATTGCTCGTGTGGTCCACTCTAATCATTAATGGTAATCTTTTTTAATATTGTTAGATTTATCTTATCGAGATCTTTTTGATGATATTAATTGTATCATTATTGAAGTTTTGATATCTCCATGATCTTTTTCTTTCTCTCTCTATATTGAATATATCTTCTACTAATCTCTAACATGTTTTATTTTCCTAAATATTTTTTTATAGTGTTACACGCTAGAGTCTCGGAGAACTCGTGGGGATGGCAAAATACAAGTCAATTCCAATACTCCTGTAAGGATATCACTCTGAAGTTGCCATATTTTGATTTTTCTTGCATCAGGTCCTTTCCTGATTTGAATGTTACACCTTCCGACTTCATTTTCCCGGTGATTAACTGTTTCATGTCAGAAGCCTGAGCAACACTGCAAATCTAGCAAACCTGGTTCAAAGTTTTAGACTTTTGTGCTGTGCAATAACGATATAAAAAAAAAGAGCTCAGGAATCCTAATCATCACTGCTCTACATATCATAAATTAAGATGATTATTTTATTTGTCACTGACCTACCAAACCATGGTAGTTGATCCATCAAATACTATCATACTAACTACTAAGCATGGCTACTAATGATAGTTGAAATAATTCAAGAGGCGATTGTTTGAAACTTTGGACCATTTCTTTCTCTCCCCTGTAATTCGAAGCCAATTAGCGAATGCTAATCACAACATGCAGGGTGTCCTGTGCAACTTTACAGGCTTTCCCGATGAAAAATTAATTATAAAGTACTTCTCAAGTGATGGCATTAATTATAATCCACATTGAACCACATGATTAGTTGATGGAAAGTGAATTTGTTTGGCACTTTCTGTATAAAACCATGTATATAATTACCAAAAAAAAAAAAGTTGATGGTATGTGTATGGCATACATTATTTTGGAAAATAAAGAATGTAGGCCACACACTCCCGAATCTTGACATCTTCTATATTCCTCTAACAAATGGTTTCTTTACATGGCTCCAAGCCAGCACTAATCGAACTATACACATGTTAGAACGCAAAAAGAGTCACTAACCTTAAGATTTTATTTATTACCAATTGTCTAGGAAAAAAAATTAGGATCTTTTTTTTAAAATATATATAGGTATCTTGAATGAGTTTGCACGTATCGAATTAAATTTCTCTACCATGAACAAAACTTATAAATGAACTTGTACTCTGTAGTCCACGACCATCAATATTAATGAATAAATAAAGTCGAACTGAAGACCACAAGAAGATCATACATCTTGATTCTCATATATTTTATCAACTTGATTACCCATAGATAATTAAAGATTAGGATATTATTAATTAAGAAAAACACCATTTCCTTCACTTAGTTCTACTTGTTGCTTCAGTATTATTGTGATTTTTGAAGGTTCAAAATGGGATGATAATATTTTATGTTTTTTCTAATCAATTTCGGGATTGGGCTCCCTTTTGTGACAAAAAAAAAAGAAAAGAAAAGAAGGAGAAGGTAAGGTAAGGTATATATGTTTGTTGGCTAGTCAAAGTATAGTATACAAGTCGAGTTGTCTGTATACGTGTTGCATCTCTCCCTTTGAGGCCTCAAAAAATCGGTAGGCCTAGGAATTTACAAGAGTCGCATTAATGTGATTCGTCGGTAGATCTGCTGATGTGCAAACACATATGACTACAGGGACACTTGACCAACTAAAGTGGCAAGCTGCACGTCGTTCCCGGCAAGTGAGGATCCAGAACTCGCTGGCTCATTGGGTTATGGCATCCTCTGCTTAGGAAATCAATAAGAAATGGAGAATTAAGACCAACCACTCCTCAAAAACCACATCTCTTTATCAGTAAAAGTTAAAACCACATCTCCTTATCAGTATAAAAAGCTTTCCCGTATGTTAAATATGAAATCAGCCATGAATTACTAAGCTTTCCCATCATAAACAGTTGCGATGTCCGTTTCTCCTATATCTTGTATATTTTCTTGTGAAAAAACAGAAGTTCATACTATATCTCTAGCTAGCTGTTGAGAGAGGACGATCATGAGATTGGAGAGCTTTTTTTATTATTTTCATGCAGCCCAGCATTCAATGAACCTTCCAGTGCGCGTGTATAACAATGCTACTATCAATTTATTCTCAACTAAACTAAATATAAATGTATCTAGACGTATAAATTACGAATACCCATGTCTTTCTAGAAAATCAAAGTAGTTCCTAACAAGCACAAGGCCAAGACTTTGAAGATTTGAATAATAATCTACCTTGGGTCAATGATAGAAGTCACCTTCATTCTCCTACTTCGAAGGTTAGATGATTATAAACTATACAGTAAAAGCAGCAATTAATATTCAATGATCCTCAAGAATTAACTCACTTGATGCGTCTTTACTTCAGTCTCCACATCAAACTTTATCCCTTTCGGCATGACAAAGATGAGTCCTCAGCTCTTTTAGATAAATGTTATCCATCATTTGTTTTTTAAAATATTTTTTTATTTAAAAATATATTAAAATAATATTTTATTATTAATTTTAGTATCAAAACAATCTAAAATCACTAAAAAAAAATTAAAACTTTTTAAAAAATATTTTATCGCATGCAAATTGATAGTAAAATTTGATAATATTTGTAGAGTGAGATTCGCTTAAAGCATTTATATTCCATTATCACGTGGAACAGGATATTGCAAACTTGGCCACGTAATTTATATGTAATGATTGTAAATGAC
>Ga0307516_10007996_pt1 | contig 12037 bp, 13 predicted proteins | sample 19_EM_MG_FD_203310 | JGI IMG/M metagenome (GOLD analysis project Ga0307516, IMG submission 203310) | Populus trichocarpa ectomycorrhiza microbial communities from riparian zone in the Pacific Northwest, United States - 19_EM | ecosystem: Host-associated > Plants > Roots > Unclassified | place...
CGAAGTCGACATCCTGCGCGGCGAAAGCCGCACGCCGGATTTCCTGGCGAAGAATCCGAGCGGACAGGTGCCGCTGCTGGAGGTCGAAGGACGCTACCTCGCCGAATCCAACGCCATCCTGTGGTATGTCGCCGGCGGCACGCAGCTTGCGCCGGAGTCGCGGGTCGAACGCGCCGAAGCGTTGCAGTGGATGTTCTTCGAACAACACGCGCTGGAACCCAATATCGGCGCGGCCTATTTCTGGTTGTCGCTGGTCAGGGGCGGCCGTGACCTGCAGACGCATGCGCTGGAGGACTGGATGGAACGCGGCTACGCAGCACTTCAGGTGATGGAAAACCACCTCAAGACGCGGGCCTATTTCGCCGCCGGCCAGATCACCGTCGCCGACATCGCGTTGTACGGCTACACCCACGTCGCCGACCGCTGCGACTTCGATCTGGCGACCTTTCCCGCCATCCGCGCCTGGCTGCGGCGGGTCGAACAGACCCCCGGTTTCGTGACCATGGATGCACTGCCGGGAACCGAGGTCGACGATTCCGCCAGCATCGCCGCCGAGGCTTGAGCCGGGGGCAACGCTTTAGCTGCGGACAAGCCTTTACCTGCGGACAAGGCTTTCACATTCGCTTGAAGACATCCCCAAAAGTAAAAAACAGCGGGAATAACGTTAACCTTTGCCGTTATTTGGCCGTTTTTGGCCGTCGCGCGCCGCAATATTGCCGATGACGACTGTGACATTGCCTCACGTCGCGGGTGATTCGTCCGCGTCTTGAAGGATTTAGACCATGATACGGTCACCCGGCACGGCCGGCTTCGGAAGCCGGCTTGCGCCTGCTTCGTCCCGACTGACCAATGCCATCGCCACTTCCCTGGCGATCGGTGCGCTGTCGCTTTGCCTCGTCGTCACACTGACGGTGCTCTCGATCAAGGTGACCATGGCGATGCCGATCCCGGCCTGATCCCGACCGGCCTCTTCCCCTATCACTTGCGACGCGATGATCAGCATCGCGACCGGACCCACGATGAAAGCACCCGCCGGACTGAAAACGCCTGTCGGACTCGTGACGGCCGCGCTAACGGCCGCAATCCTGCTAGCAGTCTCGCTGCTGATCGCCACCGGCACGCATGGCGAGGCGCGCGATCCGGCCAGGTCGAATGCGGCGGCTCCGAGAGAATGACGATTGGCGCATTCACGCGAACCGGCATCCACCCCGAATCAAGTCCGGGGCGGGCTTTCGCTTGAAAACGCTTTGCCCAAAAATCACGTCCATTTGTGGAAGATCAAAAACGCGCCGGCGGCGATCAGGAAGAAACCCAGCGCGTGGTTCCAGCCGAGCGGCTCCTTCAGATACAGCACCGAAAATCCAGCGAACACGACCAGCGTGATCACCTCCTGCATGGTTTTCAGTTGCGCTGCCGAATACACCGCGCTGCCCCAGCGGTTGGCCGGCACCGCCAGCCAGTATTCGAAGAACGCGATCCCCCAGCTCGCCATGATGACGAGCGGCAGCGGGTGTTGCTTGAATTTGAGATGACCGTACCAGGCGAAGGTCATGAACACGTTGGAGGCGAACAACATCAGGATTGGCAAGATCTGCGGGGAAACGCTCGGCATCGATGTCCTCTTTGAATGTACGGCGCCAGACTCTCGTTTTGACGCGTTTTCTTTCTGCGAACCGGGATCCACCCCGGATCAAGTCCGGGGCAGGCTTTCGCTTGAAAACGCTCTAATGATCCGGCACCGAATCCGGTTCCATGCGCTTTCGCATAGCATTTGAATTCAAAGCCGCGAAAGTTCGGCGCTCCCGATCAACGTTGGTTTAACGACACAAAAAGAAAAACCACTGCAACCTGAAACATCCGTCACACTGCCCGCCTTATTCTTGCACGCAACGAGAAGGTCACAAGAACGGCCCCGATACGTCCTTGCTAACGGCTTGGCAGACAACGAGAACGGGCATGCAGATTGACTGGCGCGCTATCTCAGGTCCAGCTCTAGCGACAGCGACGGCGTTGATCGCCTTCTTTGTCGACCGGCATGTCATGGCCGTCCCCAATCCCGCCCCGCTGTTCGTCTGCATCGTCGCACTTGCCAGCTCCGTGAGCGGCCTCGCCTCCGGCCTGATCAGCGCCGCGATCTCCGTGGTGTTCTCGGCGCTGTTCTTCCTCAACCACCGCGCGATGCCCGGCTATGACGTCTCCGACCTGACGCGCATGCTGCTCCTGGCGGCCACCGCGGTCGGCACCGCCGTCATCACCGGAATGCTGCGGCAGAAATGGATCGACGCCTTCGCCTGGGAGCAAAAGCATCACGCCACCGCGATGCGGCTGTCGGCGGCGCTCGACCAGGTCGATATCGGCATCGTGCTGTTGGATGCCGAAACCCGCGCGGAATTCATCAACCGCGCCTTCCGCGATTATTTCGCGCTGACCGACGAGCAGGCCGACGCCAGGCCGCCCTTCATCGCACTGATGTATCACTGTCGCGACACCGGCGCCTACGAACTCCCCGAGGACGAACTGAGCCTCTTCATCGCGCGGCGCACCGAGATGATGCGGGCCGGCGATTCCACGCCGATCAACATCAACCTCGCCGGCGGCGAGGTGCTGCGTTTCTCCTGCACGGCACTGCCGGACGGCGGACGCATGCTGAGCTATACGCCGGTTACCGACCTCGTCCGCCACACCGACGACCCCCAAAATGCCGACTACCTCCGCTCGCTGCGCGGCGGCGGCGAGCGCAGCCTCGCCCGCCATTTGCGCGCCGCGGAATGACCGGGCGCTGTTGCCGTTTCCCTCCCACGATTGATCCGTTCCGGCTGCGCCTGTAGTAAGGGGCAAGCGTTATCAGCCTACGCTGCGTTCACGACGCCGCATTCACCATCAGGGACGGAATTGCCCATGTCCGGCGACGTATCGACCCGCTTTGTCACGCGTCAAGATTACGAACGATGGCTTCCGTTGTGGGACGGCTACAACGCCTTCTACGGCCGCTCCGGCGCGACCGCACTCTCACCCGCGATCACCGCGATGACCTGGGCGCGCTTCTTCGATGCCTATGAGCCGGTGCATGCGCTGGTCGCCGAGCGCGAGGGCGAACTGCTCGGGCTGGTGCATTATCTGTTTCACCGCAGCACCACCGCGATCGAGCCGACATGCTACCTGCAGGACCTCTTCACCAGCGAAGCCGCGCGCAGCAAAGGCGTCGGGCGCGCGCTGATCAACAGCGTCTACGAACAGGCGAAGCTGGCCGGTTCGCCGCGGGTGTATTGGTTCACGTTCAACACCAATCACACCGCGATGCAGCTTTACGACAAGGTGGCGGAGAAGACCGGCATTGTTGTCTATCGCAAGCTGATCTGAACGGTGTCCATTCTCCGGATGTTGCGCAGCGCGCCGCTCCTGCGGCGTGGTGCGCTGCTGATCCGGGGTCCATCTATCCTTTCGTGCGATGGGTCCCCCGATGCGCAATTGCGCATCTGAGCTCTGCGGAGCAGCTCGAAAAACGCTGCACCGCGTCCGGGACAAGGGCCACACCGCCGCCGCCTGTGGATAAATCCAGATGTCACCGGGGCGTAACAAAGCCCGGCTAGGTTGTGCCTTGCGTATGATCAGGCCCCCCGTCTCAGATCACGCGCTCCAAGCGGCCCCCGTCAGTCGCCGCGTCTGACCGGGGCCGCGTTTTTTCGCGCTGCATCCAAGGCGCCTTCAAGCGAGCTACGCGTGCACCGCCGCTCAGCCATGCCGTGGTAAGACCCCACCTTGCGGGTGCCGAGGCCGCGGGCCACAATGCCGCTTGCTCGCGTGCCCCACAGGATATCCCATGCAAATTCGCAATCTCGGCGGCTCCGGCCTGCGCGTTTCCGCCGTCGGCCTCGGCTGCAACAATTTCGGACAGCGCACCGACCTCGAAGCCTCGCGCAAGGTGATCCACAAGGCGATCGACCTCGGCATCACGCTGTTCGACACCGCCGACATCTATGCCGGCATGGGCGGCTCCGAGACTGTGCTCGGCGCTGTGCTCGGCGATCGGCGCAAGGACATCGTGCTGGCGACCAAATATTCCAAGCCGATGAGCAAGGACGGCACCAAGCAGGGCGCCTCGCGCCGCTACATCATCTCCGCGGTCGAGGCCAGCCTGACGCGGCTGAAGACCGATTACATCGATCTCTACCAGCAGCATGATTACGATCCGCTGACGCCGATCGAGGAGACGATGCGGGCGCTCGACGATCTCGTCCGCCAGGGCAAGGTGCGCTACATCGGCAATTCGAATTTTCCGGCCTGGCGCATTGCCGAAGCCGAACTGGTCGCGCGGCAGATGAACGTCAACCGCTTCGTCTCCTGCCAGGACGAATACAGCCTCGTGGTCCGCGACATCGAAAAGGATCTGCTGCCCGCAGCCACCGAGTTCAAGCTCGGCCTGCTGCCGTTCTTCCCGCTGGCGAGCGGATTGCTGACCGGCAAATACAAGCGCGGCGCCGCACCGCCTGATGACACCCGTTTCGGCAAGACGCCCGCGCTGAAGGAGCGCTACGTCACGCCGCGCAACGAGGACATCGTCGAGAAACTGCAAGCCTTCGCCGAAAAGCGCGGCCACTCCATGCTCGAACTCGCCTTCTCCTGGCTCGCCTCGCGCCCGCAAGTCGCAAGCGTCATCGCCGGCGCCACCCGCGTCGAACAGGTCGAGCAGAACGTCAAGGCGATCGGCTGGACGCTGAGCACGGAAGAGATCGCGGAGATCGATGGGATTACGAAGGGATGAGCGCCACGTGCACACCGTCATCCTGGCCTTGAGCCGGGACGACGAGGGTTAGATGTTCACACCACTCGCTTAAATCACCCCACCAGTCCCTTCATCGGCTTCACCGGCGCGCTGTCCGGGAACACCGTTTCGGCCAGCACACGCTCGGCCAATCCGAACTGGTCGTGCAGAACGCCCTTCATGATGGCGCGGAGGTCCGTGGTCGGGGCGAGGTCGCGGCCCTGGTAGAGATTGGCGGGCTTCAGTCCGGGCCAGTCCGAAATCACGCGGCCGCCTTTCACCGCGCCGCCCACCAAGAGCGCGATGGTGCCGGTGCCATGATCGGTGCCTTCGGTGCCGTTGATGCGCGCGGTGCGGCCGAATTCGGTGACGACCACGACCACCGTGTCGCGCCAGCGCGACCCTAGCCCGCTCTCGAATTCCGCTAGCGCGCCATCGAGGCCGGACAACAGCTGCGCCAGACGGCCGACCGGGCCGCCTTCATTGGCGTGGGTGTCCCAGCCGTCGAAGGCGAGCGCGCCGATCCGCGGACCGTCGTCGGCCGCCATCAGCTTGGCGGCGCCGCGTGCCACCAGCCGCATCGCAGCCGCACCATTAGTGCCGGGTTTTGGCTTCATGTCGTCGCCTTGCGCCGCCTTGTCGAGCTGCAAGCCCTGCGTCAGCGCCGCAGCCAGTGCGGGATCGCGGTGCTGATAGAGTTCGACGAGGCGCATCGCGGTATCGTCGGCGGCCTGCGGCAGCGCCACCGGCGTCCAGCCGACGGTCGGCGCCGCGCCACGCAGCACCAGTGGCGTGGTCGGGCCGACCGCAAGCGCGCTCATCACGCGGTCCCCTTTCGGCAGTGATTCCAGCGCGCGGTTGAGCCAACCGGATTGCACCCGGCCCGGACCGGCAAAGCCGCTTTCGAGCACATCCTGGCCGTCGAAGTGCGAGCGGTCGCGATAGGAGGTCGCCACCGCGTGAACCACGGTTGCCTGCTTCGCCCGGTACATCCGCGCAAATTCGGGCATCGCCGGATGCAGCGCAAAGAAGGGATCCAGCGCGAGTGCCGCATTGGGCCCACTCGACGCCAGCGCGATCGAACCATGCAGGCCGGCATAATCGGGGTCGCCGACGGGCGCGACGGTCGCGAGCCCGTCCAATGCGCCGCGCAGGATCACGACCACGAGCCGTGGATCGTGGCCGTCGGCCGCGCGCGCGAATTTCGGCAGGTACGCCCAGGCCGCAAAGGACGCGCCGCCGAGCAGCAGCGCGCGGCGCGTCGCAGATGTCGGGCTTTCGCAGCAATGAGCTTTCGTTTCCAAATCGTTTTTCGTTTCCATTGGCGTCATCTCCTCTGGAATTCCGGCGACATCAACAACAGCGCCAACGCCTGTTGCCGCGATTCGGCGCGCTCGACGGTGCGCCGCGTTTCCGGCGAGGCTGCATCCGCCGCCACCAGTTCGAGCAGATCGCGCGGGTCGATCGTGTCGGCGAGACGCGAGGCGATCTGCGCGGAAATATCGAGACGAAGCTTCATGCCTTCAGGTGCGGCCCACACCGCATTGGTATCGGGAAAGCCGTTTGGTCCCGCGGGCGACCATAAAGGCTGGCCCAGTACGTTGAGACCGTTGAGGTAGCGGCCGGGGTCACCCGGAATCTGCGCCAGCAGCCGGCCACCCGCGACCATGAATTCGTAAGGCGAGCGCACTTTCGTCAGCGGCGCCTTCCAGGCTTCATCGGAATCGACCAGCGCCGTCGCCAGCTGCCTGAGATCGCCGTCGGATTTGCCGAACATTTCGGCCAAACGCGCCACCAGCGCCGGCGGTGGATCGTCGGCGACGAAATGGCGGACGAATTTGGTGGCGATGAATTTCGCGGTCGAGGGCTGGCGCGCGATATCTGCCAGCACCGCCTCGCCCTGCGCCACGCCGTTGGGCTGGTAGATCTTTCCCATCACGGCCTGCGCGCCGGGCTGGTGCGCATTGGCGTTGAACACGAAGGTACCGGGCGCGCCGAGCTGGCCCTGCCGCCCCGCATAGGTCCACCCCGTGATGATGCGCGCCAGCGATGTCACGTCATCCTGCGAATAGCCGGAGCCTACGCCAAGCGTATGCAATTCCATGATCTCGCGCGCGAGGTTTTCGTTCAGGCCGCGGTTGCGATTCTGCCCGGCGCGTGAGTCCGGGCCGAGCGATTGCTGGTTGTCGAGGAAGAACAACATCGCCGGATGCTGCTCGACCGCCTTCAGCATGTCGCCGAAGCGCCCGAGCACGTAAGGCCGGATCGCCTCGCGCTCGAACGAGCCGGCCCACATCCGCGCCAGCCCGCCCTTGTTGGCGGAGATGCAGAAATGATTGGACCAGAACACCACCAGCCGTTCGACGAAGCCGCAATCGGCGATGATGCCGCGTTGCAGCCGCGCCAGCGCCTCGGCGCGAAACGTCTTCTGAATGATGTCGAGCGGCTGCGGCGGCAGCTTTGGCGCGTTCGACTGCATGGTCTCGGCAGATGCCGCTGAAGGCGCCGCCATCGGCGCATTGGCATTTTCCGGCGGCTTGCCCGCCGGTTCCTTGGCCGTGATGTCCATCGCGATGCTGTTGAGCGACAGGTTCCGCCGTTGCCCCTTGGCATCCATTGGCGGTTGCGGCGGGCTCTCGGTCGCGGGCGCCGGCGCCGTCGATTTGGACGCGGCATCCCGCGCCTGCTGAATTTCGAACTGATAGTCGAACACCGCCTTGCCGAGGGCCGGCGTCGACAACAGCCCGGGCACTTCGAGCAGCCCGCCATTGAGGCGGGCAAGCTCCGCTTTGACAAAACCGCGGGGATCGGAGGCCGCATTGACGAAATCGCCGGATGCGCCGCCGCGCGCACCGAATCCGAAACGATTGAGCGCAACGAGTGCCGCTTGCGAATCGCGGGCCATCGGATTTCCCTCGAGCTCTGCTCGGTATATGATTTGGCAGAGATCATAACGCCATTCGAGATGAACCCCGAATGAAAAACCCGGTCGAAAAGCAATCCGATTCATGACAAATCGGTTAGAAACTCCCACTTCTCGCCGCCTTGCCTGTGCCGGCTGCGGCATTGAGTTCGGCTGCAGCCTGTCGGGATCGTGCTGGTGCGGTGAGGAGGAATTCCGCGTGCCGATGCCGCTGGACGGCGGCGATTGCCTGTGTCCGGATTGCCTGCGCAAGGCGGCGTCACGCGCCGCGGGCGTGGCCGCGACGTGACCGGAAAATGGGACGTCCGCGCCGTCCTGCTCGACATGGACGGAACGCTGCTCGACACCGAGCGGATGTACTTTGACAGCCTGGTCGGCGCGCTCAATGCGTTCGGCTATACCGAGGACGTCGAGGCGCTGTGCCACGCCATGGTCGGCCTGCCCGGTCCGGAATGCGAGGCCATGCTGCATGCGCGCTATGGCGAAAGTTTTCCGCTTGCCGCGATCAACACGGCCTACGCCGCGCGGCGCGACGAAGTTCTTGCGGCCGGCCTGCCGTTGAAATCCGGCGCCATCGAACTGCTGAACGCGTTGCAGGGAAAACGTTGCCCGATGGCGATCGTGACCGCGTCGTCGCGTCGCTCGGCCGATTCACACCTGACGCTCGCCGGAATCCGTGGGCGCTTCGACACCATCCTGACCCGCGATGACGTCGCGCACGGCAAGCCGAGCCCTGATTTGTATCTGCTGGCCGCGTCGCGGCTTGGCGTCAGCCCGGAATTCTGCGTCGCCGTCGAGGATTCCAATCACGGCGTGACATCAGCGCATGCTGCGGGCGCCATCACCATCATGGTGCCGGACCTAGTGCCGCCGACGGACGCGTCGCGCGCGCGATGCGCCGCGGTGGTGGACGACCTCGGCGCGGTGCTGGAGATGCTGCATCAACGCGGCGGGCTCATGCGGCGCTGATACCGTCATTGCGAGCGCAGCGAAGCAATCCATCGGGCCGCAAAGGAAGAATGGATTGCTTCGTCGCAAGCGCCCCTCGCAATGACGCAAGAGTGAACGTCTTGGCTACACCTGATATCCCGGCGACTTCCGCGCCATGTGGTCGAACGCGTCGAGCAGCCGCTCGCGCCAGGCATAGACCGGGTCGTCAGCGGCCAGCAGCTTGAATGGGCTGACCACGCGCGCCCACTGGAACGGGCCGAACACGATATAATCGGCGTAGTTCGGCTTTTCGCCGCCGAGATAGGGTTGCGTCTTCAGCGTCAGCCGCAGCGGGTCAAGCGATTTGCGAAAGCCTTCGACGGCCTTGTCGCGGCCCGCCATGATCTCTTCCAGCGGCTTGCCGAAGCGCGCCTCGCGCGATTTGCGGAAATAAGCGGCATCCACCGGCCTCAACCCCAAGGGTATGTCGGCGACGATCATCGGAAATATACCGGCGATCACAACGACGTCGCCCCACCAATTCAGCATCCGCCCCACGCTGCGGCCGCCCTCGCCGCCGAACAGCGACGGCCGGTCCGGATAGGTATCCTCGAGATAGTTTGCGATCACCCAGGAATCGACGACCGACGTTTCGCCGTCGAGCAGCACCGGTACCTTTTCGGACTGATGCGGCGCGATCGCCTCCTTCTCGGTGAAGCACCACGGGATGGTTTCCGCCGACAATCCCTTATGCGCCAGCGCCATCCGCGTCCGCCAACAGAAGGGACTGAACGGGCGGGCGGCATCGGTGCCGACGAGTTCGAACAGTTTGAGGGTCATGGCGGCATTTTGCGCGAACGGTGGTGGCCATGCAAGCACCGCCGCGACGAGCGTCGGCTAACACCCACTCCTGTCATGCCCCGTGAAGGCATCCAGTACGCCACGGCGTTCGTGAAAAATCACCGCAGCCGGTGTTTACTGGTTCATCCGCTTTCGCGGATGATGACAGCGGAGATTTGCGGCAGCTACCTACCGCACCACCGCCGCCGTCTGCCCGAACAGAATCTTGCGCTCTTCCTCGTTGCCATTTACCAGCTGGCCGAAATTCGGGTTAACCTGTTTCGCCAACGCGTAGGCGCGTTCGCGGGCACGAGGTGCGCCAGGCCTCGATCACTTCGGAATAAAGCCTTGAGTTATCTTGCCCTGGCCTAAGTTTTCCTGAGGGTTGGAGTCATATGCGGCGGTTGCTCTTTCTCAACGGCATCAAGGCGTTCGAAGCCGCGGCCCGCAGCGGCAGTTTTGCCGCGGCAGGCAGCGAGCTCAACGTATCGGCGGCGGCGATCAGCCGGATGGTGCATCTCCTGGAAGACCGGCTCGGCGTCGCGCTGTTCGAGCGCAAGGCCAACCGCCTGGTCACGACGGCGGCGGGGCGTGCCTATCAGAGCGGGCTGACGCCGATCTTCGATGCGCTGGCAAGCCTCACAGCGCAGGTCACCGCGCCCTCCTCCGTTCGCGTGCTCACGATCGGCGTCGGGCCGACCTTTGCGATGCGCTGGCTGATTCCGCGGCTGGCGGATTTTCGCAAGGAGGAACCCAATATCGACGTCCGCATCACCACCGGCGGCGCCGCAGCACAGTTCAGCGATGACTGGAGCTGCGGCATCCAGCTCGGCGACGGCGAATGGCCCGGTCTGATCGCCGAGCCGTTGTTCGCCGCCGATCTCCTCCCGGTCTGCGCGCCCCGGCTCGCCACACAACTCAAGCGGCCCGGCGATCTGAAGGGACCGACGCTATTGCGTGTCGCGCATTCGCCTGACGACTGGCCGTCATGGCTGAAGGCCGCCGGCATCCCGCGCGTCAGCACGCGCGGGCCGGAGCTGCAATATTACGGCCAGGCGCTACAGGCCGCGGTCGACGGCCTCGGCGTCGCGATGGGCATCCGTCCCTATATCGACGACGATCTCGCCGCCGGACGGTTGATTGCGCCGTTTGGCTTGAGTGTGCCGAAGGGCATGCGCTGGTATCTGGTCTATCGCGACTTCCGCACCGGGCAGCGCGATTTCGCCGCGTTCCGGCGCTGGATCATCCGCGCCGCCACCGAGCCCGCCGCAAGGCCCCGCGCCATGTCGGCTGAAGATGCCGCCATGCTGGCCGATCATATTGCCGCCCGCGCCCGCGGCTGAATTCCGCCCGCCTGCGCCGAATAAATCCGCGCGCGTGTGAAGCCGTTCACATTCGCGGGCGCCAGGTCATGGTCTGCTGGGCCTGGGGTCATCCCGGGAGACACGCCATGATCTACGGCGGCTTTGAAATTCAGTCTTTCGAAGCGGGGAGAGGGCTATGGCACGCCAGGATTCAACGAACCGATCTCGCGCCGGTCGTCATCGATGGCTTGGCCTTTCCGACGCTCGAAGTCGGCTTTGCATGGTCCGATCCGGACGCAGCGATCGCGGATGCGAAAGCCCATATCGACCAGATCAGAAAGCGTTGTGCGACGACCCGGCCAGCGCCTTCGGCCGAACACCGGACCTCGCTTTGACCGGGTTGAAAATGGCAGCGCCCTTAACGCAAACCGAGCCCGAGCAGGCCGCGCTGCCTTCCCGGCAGGTGACGTCCAACTGCCCGCAATGCAGTTCTTCGCTCGCGGTGCTTCGCATCATCCCTGGCCGCGCCGGCGCCGAATACTGGACCATGCGCTGCGTCAGATGCGGCGGTATCCACCTCGACATCGTCGAGGCGGCGGCGCCTGCGCCCGTAATGCAGGATGCCGACGAGCTGCACGTTTAGCCGTTGCTGACATCTGCTGACATTGGAACAGCCTGAGCCGGCGTTGCCAGCCGCGCTTGCTTTGCCCTTTTCTCGCCGCCGGACTCGCCCCATATTCCGGCCATGGCGAAGAAACCCGACTCCCCCAAAAAACCCGGCAAAACCCCGAAATCCAAGGCGCCAAGTTCTAAGGCGTCGAGGCCCGACGTGCAGCCGATCGGGCCGGCGCTGGCCGAACTGCTCAATCCCGCGATCAACCGCGGCGATGCCGGCATGGGCTCGGGCACCGGGCTACAGCCGCCGCCGGATAATTCCTGGGACCGCCGCGCCGGCGGCGAGGCCGCCGCGCATCGGGCGCGGGCATCGACGAAGGGGACCAGCGAGGATGTCGCCAAGCGCGATGCGTCAGGTCTGGAAGAAGCCCCGCAAGCCAATTACGGCACCTCGGCCACCATCCCCACGCTCGATCCGGAACTCGCCAAACAATTCGGCTTCACCACCGAGGAAGAAGACCTCGCCGCGCTGGCGCGACCGCCGCGCAACAAGATGGAGGCGCTCGGCGTCCAGGCGACGGCCGATGCGCTGGAAAGCCTGATCCTCGAGGGCCGCCCTGAATTCAAGGGCGAGGACGGCGGCGTCAAGATCTGGACCCCGCA
>Ga0307516_10007999_pt1 | contig 12035 bp, 11 predicted proteins | sample 19_EM_MG_FD_203310 | JGI IMG/M metagenome (GOLD analysis project Ga0307516, IMG submission 203310) | Populus trichocarpa ectomycorrhiza microbial communities from riparian zone in the Pacific Northwest, United States - 19_EM | ecosystem: Host-associated > Plants > Roots > Unclassified | place...
GTATCAACCAGGCTCAATGGTACCCTACTTTCCAGGACAGGACACATGATATCTCCGTCGTAGGTATTTATAAGCTGAATGCCAAATGGATGATCTCCGGCAACTGGGTCTATAATACAGGGAATGCCGTAAGCTTCCCCAGCGGCAAGTACAATACGGATGGCCGCACTTTCTATTATTATGCGGAGCGGAATGGCTACCGGATGCCCGCTTATCACCGGCTTGATCTCAGCGCCACCGTTCAGTTAAAACAAAAAAAGCATTTCTCTTCCGAACTGGCATTCGGCCTGTACAATACTTATGCGCGGAATAATGCCTTCCTCATCACCTTCCGGGACAATAAGACCGATCCAGGTAAGACGGAAGCTGTTCAGACCACCCTGTTTAGTGCGGTACCTTTTATTTCATATAATTTTAAATTTTAGAAAATGAAATGTTTTCCTTTGGCATGGATCGCCTTGCTACTATTATCCTCCTGTCAGAAAGTGATCGACCTGCCTCTCCATAATGCCTCTGAGAAATATGTGATCGAGGGAAATATCACCAATCAGCCCGGTCCTTATAAAGTAATGATCGGCACGACGGGGAAAGTGAACGAAGATTATCAGTTCAAAGGGGTGAGCCAGGCAACGGTGCTGATCCGGGATGGGATCGGCAACGAGGAGACTTTGATGGAAATGCAACCGGGTATTTATCAGACCCAACATTTGACGGGGGTGGAAGGCCGGACCTATACCTTGAACGTTACGATCGGGGGAAAGCTCTTTACGGCGAGCTCGGTAATGCCGCATGCCGTGAGCCTGGACAGTTTGTATACGAGAGAGCTGTTCAATTTTTCAAAGACGGTGAAGGCCATCGTACCGGTGGTCACCGATCCTGCGGGACTGGGAAATAATTACCGCTTTAATCAAACGATCAATGGGGTGCTGGACAAAACCCTTTATGTCTATAATGATGATTTTACGGATGGCAGAAGAGGTGACTGGCCTTTGTTGCGGGAAGACCCAGATAGTACGCTGCATATCGGTGACGAAGTAAAAATAGAAATGCAGTGTATCGATCATGCGGCCTATCAATATTGGTTCAGCGCCGATGAGTCCTCTCTCGGAAATGGGAATGGTCAGCCCGCCAATCCCGTCACGAATATACTGGGAGGGGCCCTGGGTGTCTTCAGCGCGCATACTTCTCAAACAAGAACGCTGTTGATAAAATAGTCGGTCGGGGTTGGTGGGTTTTGACCTAATTTTGCGCTTTCTTCTGTAAAATCAACCCGACTTGCATTCTCTGTTACCAAAAGCGTTACTGGATTCCCTGGAAGGTATCAAAGGCTATGACGCGGCGGCCTTCGAACAGGTTCATGCCGGGGGGCAGCAGGTGGTGTCTGTCCGGCTCAACCCAATGAAAACACCTGCGATGCCCGGGCTTACGGGGGAAGGCGGCATGCAGCGGGTGCCCTGGTCATCCTGTGGTTATTATCTGCCGGAACGCCCTTCGTTCACCTTCGATCCTTTGTTCCATGCAGGGACCTACTATGTGCAGGAGGCTTCGAGTATGTTCCTGGAGCAGGCCTTGCGGCAGACCTCGGATCTTTCCGGCCCGCTGAAAGTATTGGACCTTTGTGCGGCCCCGGGCGGAAAATCCACCCTGATCCAATCGCTGATCTCCAAAGACAGTTTGCTGGTGAGCAATGAAGTGATCCGCGCCAGGGCCGCCATCCTGCAGGAGAATATGGTGAAATGGGGAGGGGTCAATACGATCCTGACCAATAACGATCCCCGTGATCTGGGACGGATGGAAAATTATTTCGATGTCATTGTCATAGATGCGCCCTGCAGCGGCAGCGGCCTGTTCCGTCGCGATCCGGAGGCGATCAAAGAATGGAGCCTGCAAAATGTTCAGCTCTGTAGCCAGCGTCAGCAGCGGATCCTGGCCGATTGCTGGCCGGCCCTTAAACAGGGAGGGGTATTGATCTATTCCACCTGTTCCTATTCGAAGGAAGAGGACGAAGAGATCCTGGATTGGATGATGGAGGAGCTAACAGCTACAAGCTGCAAGCTGCAAGTGGAGGAAGACTGGGGTATCGTGGAGACGGTGGGCGAGAAAGGAGGTTATGGTTATCGGTTCTACCCTGATAAGATCAACGGCGAGGGTTTCTTTATCAGTTGTGTCAGGAAAAAGGACGGAGGATCATTTAGCTATCCCAGGAATAAAAAGCCGCTAACGGGCAAGTTGACGAGGCAGCAGGACGAACGGGTCCGCGAATGGATCGGGAAGGAAGACCCTCTTTTTTTCTTTGAACATCATGAGCATGTACATGGTCTGCCGGAGAATAGAGAACAGGACCTGATTTACCTGCAATCATCCTGCTACCTGAAACATGCAGGGGTCGTACTGGGTAAACTGGCTGCCAGAGAATTCATACCGGAGCATGGCCTGGCGTTAAGCACCCTTATCCGAAAGGACTATCCCGCCATCGAACTCTCAAAGGAAGATGCGATCCAATACCTGCGTAAGGAAGAGATCAGGGTCGATACACCCCTGCGGGGATGGGCGCTGGTGCAATATCAGGGGCATAACCTGGGATGGATAAAAGTCCTGCCCGGACGCGTCAATAACTATTATCCCAAGGAATGGAGAATCTTAAAAAGGGGTTAAATGGGCGGAGAGTTTTGGGCCTGGTTGTTTGATTTGACGGATAATTGTGCATCTTTGCTCCAAACCAGGTTTAAACAATAACACTATGCGATCACCGTCCATTGCATTTTTACTGATCAGCTTGTTTTTTGTAAAGTTTGCCCGATCCCAATCCGATGAACTCCTTATCCAGGGACAGACCGGCAAATTATACCTGTCCCATACGGTGGTGGCAAAAGAGAACTGGTTCAGCATCGGAAGGCTGTATAATGGGGTGCCCAAAGACATCGCCGCTTTTAACAACCTGGCCCTGACCAAGCCCCTCGAGATCGGTGAGCAATTGCAGATCCCTCTTACAGCCGTCAATTTTTCCCAGACTGGTCAGAAAGCCCCCAACGAGACCCTGGTGCCCGTCTATCATATCATCCAGGAAAAGGAATGGATGTACCGGATCAGCGTCAATCATAATAAAGTGCCCATCCCTAATCTCGAAAAATGGAATAATATCAATAAGGATCAGGTGAAGGCCGGACTGCATCTGATCGTGGGTTACCTGAAGGTTAAAACGGCCCTGTCAGCGCTGGCCGCAGGCGCGGCAACACCCAGTGTAGCAAATGCAACTCCCGGTACGGGCAATTTATCCAAAAAAGATACGGCTGTAATTAAGAAAACCGTTCCTGCGCCGAAGGAAGCCGCGAAAGACGTGGTGAATAAGGATGTTGCAAAGGAGATGCCGCCGGTGAAAAAGGAAGTCCCTGCGGTGAAAGAAATTCCGAAGGATGTCCCTGTACATAAGGAGACTCAGACAGCCCCCCCGGTGGTCAAGACCCAAACGCCTGTTAATAACGAATCTGCCACGAGCGCGCAGGGGGGCAATGCCGTCAAGCCTTCCATACATTTCAACGGAGGAAGTTTCCTCTCTGATTATGGGGATGGCGGCAAATCCATCAGCGGAACGGCGGGTACTTTCAAAAGCACCAGCGGATGGCAGGATGGAAAATATTATGCCCTGATGAATAATGTGCCGGTCGGTACCATCGTCAAAGTGACCCTGGCCTCGGCCAATAAAAGTATCTACGCCAAAGTACTGGGTCAATTACCCGATATGAAGGAGAGCACCGGGTTAGCCATCCGGATCAGCAATGCCGCCGCCAATGAACTGGGAGAAGGAGAGGGCAAGTTCGGCGTAGAGGTCAGGTATTAAGTTGCCTGTCGCTATTGGAACCGGTGACCTCTTAAAAAATCCCCGATCTTCATTTTCTTTTTTCCTTCGAGCTGTATTTCTTCCGGCAGGATGAAGCCATCCGGGCAGGCGAATTTCAGATAGGTCTTTTTGTCCGTGTCCATCTCTCCGGGTGACACAGCGGGTGTAGCGGAGATCTCTTTTCCAGCCCGGTAGATCTTCAGCAATTTGCCATTCAATTCCGTGAAAGCTCCGGGGAAGGGCGAGAGCCCACGGATGAGGTTGTATATTTCCGTTACCGGTTTATTCCAGTCTATCTTACCAGTCTCGGTAAAGATTTTTGGGGCATGTTTGAGTGGTGAGTGGTCAGTAGTGAGGGGTGAGTCCTGCGGGATCTCTTTCAGGGTGCCTGCCGCCAGACCTTCGATGGTCTTTACGAGAAGGGCGGCGCCTATTTCCTTCATCCGGTCGTGTACATCCCCTGCTGTCTCTTGTTCGCCGATGGGAAACCGTTCCTGCAAAAGAATATCACCCGTATCGATATCGCGCTGTAGTTTGAATGTTGTAACGCCTGTCTCCTTCTCCCCGTTGATCACGGCCCAGTTGATGGGAGCGGCGCCCCGGTATTGGGGCAGGAGGGAGCCGTGAAGATTGATGGTGCCCAGAGCCGGCATGTTCCAGACGAGTTCTGGCAACATACGGAAAGCGACGACCACCTGCAGGTCTGCTTTCAGCGATCGTAATTCTTCGAGGAAGGGAGGGTTCTTTAATTTTTCCGGTTGTAAAATGTTCAGTCCCTTTTCGCGGGCATATTTTTTTACGGCGCTTTCGGTCAATTGCATGCCGCGTCCTGCGGGCTTGTCCGGTGCGGTGATGACGCCAACGATCTGGTAGCCTGCTCCTACCAACGCATCCAGCGAGGCGACGGCAAATTCAGGGGTGCCCATAAATACGATGCGAAGACGCGCGGCGGCAGAAAGATGGTTGTCTGACATGGCGTAAAGTTAGAAAGAATAGGGAGGATATCTCCGGGCAGTATTAAAAATCCCCGTAGAGTAAATATTTTTTCCGCATCTTTTTAAATTGACCGAGGGCGGGCTCCCAACTTTTCCGGATGGCTTCTTCCGTCTTTCCTTCTTTCAATTGTTGTTGCAGGGAGGCGCTGCCCGCGAGCTTGTTGAAAAAATTGCCTGCCTTCAGAAAGAAGCTGTCCTTATTCGGATAAAGCCGGTAGGCCAGGATCAGCCATTTCAGGGAGAGGCGATCCCCCGTTGCCTTCGGGACATTGATCTTACTGAGGTCATAGCCATAGCAGGTCTTGTCGAGGAGAGGAGGGTTTTTTGCGCCTTCCACGCTGCGGGGTGTAAAAGAATACAGATCTTTTGGAAAGGAAGGATGGCCGAATTGCTGGAAGGGCTTGTCGGTGCCCCGTCCCAGGCTTATTTCCGTCCCTTCGAAAAAACAAAGCGAGGGATAGAGATAAATGGATTGTATGTCCGGCAGGTTGGGAGAAGGCTTTATGGGGAGGGTGTACCTGCTTTTATGCGTGTAATTTTTGCAGGGGATCACCGTCAGATGAAAATGATCGTTGCGTACCCATTGTTCACCTATCAGCATATTTGCGTATTCCCCCACCGTCATTCCATATACGACGGGGATGGGCTGCATGCCTACAAAGGATTTGAATTTCGGGTCCAGTATAGGCCCATCTACATAGAATCCGTTGGGATTCGGCCGGTCGAGCAGGATCAGGGGACGGTGAAACTCTATGGCCGATGTGATGAATCCTTCCAGGGAGGAGATAAAGGTGTAGAAGCGGACGCCCACATCCTGGATATCGAAGAGCAGCAGGTCGACGTCCTCAAGATCGGCGGCAGAAGGCCGGAGCTTGCTCCCATAGAGGGAGATGATCGGGATCCCGGTCCGGGCGTCGGTCAAACTGTTCACATGTTCTCCGGCATCGGCCTCCCCCCGGAAGCCATGTTCGGGGGCGAAGATCTTCTTAATATGGATGCCGCTTTTCAGGAGGGTATCCACGAGATGGCTCTTTCCGACCATGGAGGTCTGGTTGGCAAAAACAGCTATGGACTTGCCCCGGAGCAGGGGTAGATAAAGGGACATTTGATCCGCCCCGGTAAGGATGGGTCCGGGCTCTGCGGGAGACCTCCCGGGCAGGGGTTGATTACCCCTGATAGTACCTGCCAGTATGGCTAAGCATATAATAATAGAGATGATCCGCATAGGCTTTATTTTGATCCGGCCATGGCCGGGATAAGTTGCAATATAATTATTTAGTCCTACCTTGCGGGAGTATCCCTATTTAGGGGATAATATAAAAAATAAGCGCTGAATTTATGCAACAAGTTAAAGCTGGCGATACGGTAAAAGTTCACTATCATGGACGCCTTACGGACGGTACGACTTTTGACTCTTCCGAAGGTCGTGAACCCCTGGAATTCGAGGTAGGTAGTGGCATGGTGATCAAAGGATTTGATGAAGGTCTGTTGGGAATGGCCATCGGTGAGAAAAAGACGATCGAGATCCCTGTGGACGATGCGTATGGTGTGAAAGACCCCCAGATGGTGATGGATTTTCCCGTCGATCGTTTCCCGGCTGAAATGAAGCCTGAAGTAGGGATGCGTCTCAATATGACCAATGGCAGCGGTCAGCAGATCCCCGTGGTCATCGTAGAAGTAAAGCCCGATGCCGTCATACTGGATGCGAATCACCCGCTGGCAGGCGAAGATCTTATTTTTGACCTGGAACTGGTAGCGATCGCAGCGCCCCCTTCGCGCATTATTATGCCCTAGACAGGTATGAAATCCAAAAATCCCTAATTCGCGAAATCAGAAATGGGTTTTTGACTATATTTCCGTTCAAAGGCCCAGGCCAATATTAAAAGTGCGGTGATCGATACCGCCGTGTTCAGGATGGAACCTTCCAGACCGAATTCCCCGCCCGTGACGAGCAGATCGCCCTTGGTCTCTGTCACCAATAGGGAAGGAAGGTGCATCCCGCTGACGTTGAATCCCAGTAAAGGTCCCTGGAAGAAATTCCAACTGATGTGAAAGAGGAAGGAGAACCACAGATTCCTTGTATAGATATAATTGATCCCGAGCAGCATGCCCGCTAAGAAAAGATTGGCGAAGGCCATGCTGTTCATACCGGGATTGGTCACATGAAAAATGGCGAACAGGATCGCCGAGATGGCCAGGGCGATAAATTTGTTGGGAAAAGATTCCATCAGGTTGGTCAGGAGATAAGCCCGGAATACCAATTCTTCCCCGAAGGCGATGAGCACCAGGTATCCCAGGGATATCATGAGGGATTGCGGGTCCCAGTTGATGTCCACCCAGGTAAGATGACCGCTGAAAAATAATAAAAGCGCGATGATCCCCAGCAGGGCCGGACCCATGAACAGGCCGGTAACGATCTCCGACAGATAGCCTTTTGATTCCAGCCCCAGGCTAAAAAAACTTTTCCGGTCGAAGAATCTCCGGAAGATCCAGACGGTCAGTACGCAAATAAGGCATTCCAGGACGATGACCAGCCATAGGAAATTCCCTTTCAACAGATCGGCCAGCGTGCGCGTAAGATCCGTCGTGATGGGTTCTTTATTCGCATTTAATACGGCCATGCCAATGGGGACGGCCACCAGCAGGGTAACGACAAAAAAGCCGAGGCCGAAGAGCAGCACGCGCAGCCAGCCTTGCTTTATCAGTGGATTTTTAGTTGCCGGATCAGCCATAGGTTTATTATATTCTGTTATATTCGTCCAGTAATTTACGAACATGTTTGAAAATTATTCATTTACCGTTGCGGAAAGATTTATCCGCTACGTACAGGTCGATACGCAAAGCGATCCGGGCTCAAAGAGCCAACCTTCTACCGAAAAGCAAAAAGATCTTAGCCGGATCCTCGTACAGGAACTGCAGGAGATGGGGATCGATGCCAGTCTCGATCCCTTCGGCTATGTCTATGCTTCGATAGAAGCGAATACGACCAGGCAGGTGCCGGTGATCTGTTTTTGCTCGCATGTAGACACCGCGCCGGATTGCAGTGGCAATGGGGTCCGGCCGCTGATCCACCGGAATTATGATGGCGGGGACCTCGTATTGCCCGATGACGCGACCCAGATCATTTCCCCCAGGGACCATCCCTATTTAAGTACAAAGACCGGAGAGGATATCATCACCGCTTCCGGTACGACCCTGCTGGGCGCGGACGACAAGGCAGGCGTAGCCGTTATCATGGATATGGCCCATTACCTCGTGACGCATCCGGAAGTCAGGCATGGGAAGATCCGGCTATTATTCACGCCCGACGAAGAGATCGGCCGCGGGGTCGACAAGCTGGATATGGCCCGGCTGGGTGCGGACTTCGGGTATACGCTGGATGCGGGGGAACGGGGCGCTTTCGAGGACGAGACCTTTTCCGCGGATGGGGTAAAGATCACTATTCATGGAGTGAGTGCGCATCCCGGATATGCCAGGGGCAAATTGGTGAATGCCCTCAAGGTAGCGGCCACCTTCCTGGATTCCCTGCCCACCGATGAATGGTCGCCGGAGACCACCGAAGGGCGTTATGGATTTGTCCATCCTGTGCGGATGGAAGGGATCGCCGAAAAGATGGTATTGGAATTTATCGTCCGGGACTTTATCACGGCGCGTCTTGCTGCCTATGAAGACTACCTGCGCGACAAACTGGAAGATGCCCTTACTAAATTTCCCGGTGCGCGGGCGGATTTCGAAGTAGTGGAGCAATACCGCAATATGAAAGAAGTGCTGGACGAACATCCCCAGGTGTCGGATTATGCCGTGGAAGCGATCGAAAGAGCCGGCATATCCGTCCAAAGAGGGAGTGCCAGGGGAGGGACGGATGGCTCCCGCCTTTCCTTTATGGGGCTGCCCTGTCCCAATATTTTTACGGGTGAGATGGCCTTCCATGGCAAGCATGAATATGTAAGCATCCAGGATATGCAGAAGTCCGTGGAGACGATCGTCCACCTCGCATGTATCTGGGAGGAGAGGGCGAAAGATTGAGGAATTTTGAGATTTTTAGATTTTGGGATTGATGGTATATAAGTGGGAAATCCATAAATCGCTAAATTCCTAAATCAGAAATTTTTCTCTTTATATTTTCCATGATCAGGACCGCATGGTCCCTTGAATTTTCGATAAACCAGCTATGCGTGTTCATGCCCCCGCACACGACCCCCGCGAGATGGATATTCTTCACATTCGTCTCCATAGTGGCCGGATCATAATAGGGTTGCAGGGTCGCGTCGTCGGATAGCCGGATGCCTGTCTGCCTGAGAAAAGCAAGATCGGGCTGGTAGCCGGTGAGGGCGATCACGTAATCGTTCGGAAGCGTGATGATCCCTACGGGTGTCCGGATGTCCACTTCTTTTTCGCGGATGGCCAGGATGGTGGAATTTGTATAGGCTTTGATGCTGCCTTCCCTGATCCTGTTCTCGATATCCGGCTTTACCCAATATTTTACGCGGGCGCCGATGCCTTCTCCCCGGATGACCATCGTTACATCCGCACCTTTACGCCAGGTCTCTAATGCCGCATCTACGGAGGAGTTGCTGGCCCCTACTACGATCACTTTCTGCATGGCATAGAAATGCGGTTCCTTATAATAATGGGTCACTTTGGGCAGCTCTTCACCCGGCACATCCAGGAGTACGGGGATATCATAGAAGCCTGTGGCCAGGATCAGGTGCGTGGCGAAATAGGATTGTTTGGAACTGATGACCTCGTAAACACCGTTCAGGGGGCGGATCTCCCGCACTTTTTCCTGGAGATGGATCCGGAGCTGATTGGAGACGGCTACCCGGCGATAGTATTCCAGGGCTTCGCTCCGGTGGGGTTTGACATGGTTGCTTACAAAGGGTATCCCGCCGATCTCTATGCGTTCGGAGGTTGAGAAAAAGGTCATATTGGCCGGATAATTGTATAAAGAATTCACCAGGCAGCCTTTTTCGAGGATGAGATAGGACAACCCGGCCTTATGTGCTTCCAGGGCGCAGGCTATCCCGATGGGACCACCGCCCACAATGATGATATCGTAGTTCTTCTTCATTTTCGTGTCAAAAATAGTACATTCATCCCCAAATACTCTGAACTATGGACATCCTCTATAATTTCTGGTGGGTCATATTAGTGATCGCTTTCATCTTCAGTGGGCTGGTGACGGTGAACCAAGGGTATATCAGCGTGATAACCCTCTTCGGGAAATACCAGCGCATGCTTCGCCCGGGCCTGAATTTCAAGATCCCTTTTTTGGAGCAGGTGTACAAAAAGATCTCTATTCAGAACCGCTCCGTGGAATTGGAATTCCAGGCGGTGACTGCCGACCAGGCCAACGTATATTTTAAAAGCATGCTGCTCTATGCCGTGCAAAATTCGGACGATGAGACGGTGAAGAAAGTGGCTTTTAAATTCTTCAGCGACCGGGATCTCATGCAGGCCCTGACCCGCACCATCGAAGGCAGCATCCGGGCCTTTGTGGCAACGAAGAAGCAGGCGGAGATCCTCGGTCTTCGAAAGGAGATCGTGGAGTTTGTGAAAGACCAGATCGATCATTCCCTCGAAGAATGGGGGTATCATCTGCTGGACCTGCAGATCAATGATATTACCTTCGACCAGGCAATCATCGACTCTATGAGCAAGGTCGTCGCCAGCAATAACTTAAAGGCCGCTGCGGAGAACGAAGGGCAGGCCCTGCTGATCACTAAGACCAAGGCGGCGCAGGCGGAAGGAAATGCCATCAAGATCTCGGCGGAAGCCGAAAGAGAGGCCGCAAGGCTACGCGGACAGGGTGTGGCGTTATTCCGGGAAGAAGTGGCAAGGGGTATGAGCGAGGCGGCCGAACAGATGAAGCGTGCGAACCTGGACACGAATGTCATTCTTTTCAGCATGTGGACCGAGGCGATCAAGAACTTCGCCGAAGTAGGCAAGGGCAATATCATCTTCCTGGATGGCAGCAGTGAGGGTATGCAAAAGACGATGCAGCAGATCCAGGCATTGATGATGAAACCACTGGGAAAGTAGCTGCCAGCCTGCACCTGTATTGGCATAACTTTAGCATTTTGTTGAAAAATAGATAGAGGGCCGGAGCGTTATAGCCCATAATCTGTATATTTTTACCACCACTAAAGCGTATTTGGATGAATTTATACTTCTTACAGGTTTTGGTAGACTCCTTAAAGATCAAAGACAGCCTGGCCAGGGTCGCACAAATGGCCGCTCAGCAAAAAGAAAGTTTATGGGATATTATGATCAAGGGGGGACCCCTGATGATCCCGTTGGCCATCCTGCTGGTGATCGCGCTGTTCGTCTTCTTCGAGCGATATATGGCTATCAAAAAGGCGGCGAAGCTGGATGATAATTTCATGAGCATGATCCGTGATCATATCGTAAGCGGGAATGTAACGGCGGCCCGGAGCCTGACAAAGAACACCAATACGGCCGTGGCGAATATGCTCGATAAGGGTGTACAGCGGATCGGCAAGCCGATCGAATCCATCGAACGCAGCATGGAAAATGTCGGTAAGCTGGAATTATATAAAATGGAAAGGAACCTGTCCGTTCTTTCGGTGGTCGGGTATATCGCTCCGCTCTTCGGGTTCCTGGGAACGATCGCGGGGATGTTCCAGTTGTTCTATAGCATCGCCTCTACCGGTGAGTATAGCATTTCCAATATCGCAGGTGGGATCTATGTAAAGATGATCTCTTCCGCTTCGGGGCTGATCATCGGGATCATCGCTTATATCGGGTATCGATTCCTGAATTCGCAGATCGATAAGGCAACGAATAAAATGGAAGTGGCCAGCGCGGAGTTTATCGATATCTTACAGGAGCCGACGAGGTAATTTAGAGATTTTGGGAATGGGAGATTTTGGGACTTGGTGAATGGTAGGGGATGCTGAAATGATGAGAAGCCACGGCCGGGTATTTTAAATTGAATACATGAATTTAAGAAGAAGACATAGAGAAGAAGCGGAAGTTCACACAGGGCCTTTGAACGATATCCTGTTCATCCTGTTGTTGTTCTTCCTGATCGTATCTACGCTGGCCAATCCCAATGTGGTCAAGCTGTCACAGCCAAAATCGAAAAGCGATACCAAGGCCAAGCAGACCGTGGTGGTGTCCATCGATGGTAACAAACAATTCTATGTAGGCACCACGCGGGTGAACATCGCTGAATTGAA
>Ga0307516_10008000_pt1 | contig 12035 bp, 13 predicted proteins | sample 19_EM_MG_FD_203310 | JGI IMG/M metagenome (GOLD analysis project Ga0307516, IMG submission 203310) | Populus trichocarpa ectomycorrhiza microbial communities from riparian zone in the Pacific Northwest, United States - 19_EM | ecosystem: Host-associated > Plants > Roots > Unclassified | place...
GTCCCGATAGAGCTCCAAGGAAGAGGACGCGCAGATGGGGGTACCGTAGAAACGTGGAGCGCGCGGGTTGGTCGCAATCCTCCTGCTCCCCACTCCGCTGAGCGGGATTCACAGGTTCGCAATCGGAGGGGGCACGAAGACCGGCCTTCAAAGACTGCTCCTGGGGGTACAACCGGTAGCGACCAGGACGGCGAGGACACTTACGGTCTCGTCCAGTCTAAGAGGTCTAAGGGTGAGTGTTGATGTTCCATTTACAATACAATCGGGTTGACCACAACCAGCTAAGGAGAGAGGGTTGAGTGACCGGGTCCTTGGGGGTGCCGCACTTATGATTGATATTGCAAAGGGGCCAGCCGAAGCATTTGGCCCCCTCAAGGCTGTCTTGGGGTCCATCTCCACTCTCTTAGAGAAGTATCAGGTTTGTTTTTGTGTGCTCTGTTTGAGGTCACTCTCTGATAATCCAATCTGCAGAATGCTGCTGATGTTAAGGACAAGATTGAAATACTTCAATCACGCATCAATGCACTGGAGAAGCTTCTTGTTAAGCAGCCTCCAAGTGATGAGAAGGAAATGAAGCGTCGTGAAGGAATGTCAATGCATGTGATCAGTCAGCCTCTGTTTAAACTGGATTCTAAACTCTGCCCTAGTAAACTCAAGAATATTGAAGAGCAATTGCAAGAGCTGGGTGGAAAGTCTATGTCTCTGCGATATTTCAATAGTGCACAAGACGGTGAAGATGTCACCGGACTTCTTAATGATCTACAGGAGGCTCTCAGTGACTACATGGTTTGTTCCTAACCACAACACTTTTCTCAATATTGACCAGAACAACAGATGGTACAACAAATGGCAATGTATGATCAAGGATGCAAGTTCATGGTGTGTGTTCCCCATTTCATAACTGAACAAATTGAATAATGTTTCTTAATAGGATGCAGGTTAGAGTATTCTCCATTCTGGGTGACAGGTATCTGATATGAAGGTCTTACAGCCACTGCAGCTCTCCTTGATAACTTCCGCAGTGCAAAGGGGACTGAGTTTCGACATAGCAAGCATAAGGGGTGTCTCAAAGGGACACGGGGGGCTGTTCTTGATGTCATTGAACTTTGGGCAAGGGACTTTAAGCAACACTCCATCTACTGGTTAAATGGGTTGGCTGGAACAGGGAAGAGCACCATTGCAAAGTCAATTGCAGAAAGTTTGTTTGTAGTTGATGAACTTGGAGCTTCCTTCTTCTGTTCAAGGGACCATGAGGATCGGAGGAATATTGATCTCATATTCCCAACACTGGCCACTCAGCTTGCACACAAGTACCCCAAATTCCAGTCAATCCTCATCCCATTGATACAGTCAGACATGGGCATTGCTTATGAAGCACTATATGAGCAGATGAGGAAGTTGATTGTCCAGCCCCTCAAAGAATCTGGAATTTCAACTGTGATTGTCATTGATGCTTTGGATGAATGTAAAGATGAGGAGCCAGCTTCAGCAATCCTGTCTGTTCTTGGGCAATTGGCACCTGAGATCCCAGATGTTAAATTTTTCCTTACTGGTCGCCCAGAACCACACATCACTGAAGGCTTCCGTCTCCCACTGCTGGCTAAAATTACAGACACACTTGTTCTCCGCAAGGTTGGGCTAGACCAAGTTGACAGTGACATACGGCTATTCTTCAAACACAGCTTCTTTGAACTTGCAAACCATAGGGATGGATTTAGTAACTGGCCAACCAAAGAACAATTGGACCAACTTTGCAAACGGGCAGCAGGACTGTTTCTCTATGCAGCAGCAGCAGCCAAGTTTATTGGTGACAACAAGAGAGATCCCAAAGAAAGATTGGATACCCTTCTGCAGTCACAGAAGATTGGTGCTCGTGAGGGGAAGGTCCTGGATTTGTTGTATGCAGAAGTTCTTCAGGAGGCTTTTGGCAATGATCCAGAGGATGACTCCAAAAACCGTTCCATACTTGGTGCTGTTGTTCTTGTTATAAATCCCCTTTCTCCATCAGCAATTGCCAAGTTCTTGGAATTTGATGTCAATGTTGTCCTTTCCTTACTCTCATCAATCCATTCACTCCTTATCTTTCAAGATGCCAACCATCCTGTTCAGCCATTCCACAAGTCATTCCTAGACTTCATCACTGATTCAAACAGATGCAACCAGAGGTTTTATATCTCCCCTCCAGACCACCACTTAGAACTTCTGGTTGCTTGCCTCAGTCTGATGAATAAGGCCCTGGAGAAGAACATGTGTCAGCTCCCAGAGGCAGTTGCGAACTCAGATGTCAGTGATTTGGAAGAAAAGATCAAAAAACACATTGATCCAGCTTTGCAGTATGCATGTATATCATGGCATACCCACCTCAATGATAGTTACATGATCCCTGATCACCTACCTACAATTGTCCCCCCCCTGAAAAAGTTCCTGGAGACAAAGTTTTTGTTTTGGCTAGAAGTGCTCAGTGTCTGTGGTGTTGTTAGGAATGCAGTTAATGCATTACAGGCTACTGAAAAGTTGATGGAGGTTTGTTAAATTCTATGCCCAATGCCTTTCCAAAGTTTTCTCAAAATGGATTTAGGAGCCACAAACACTCAACCTTGTCAATGATTGTTTTCGTTTTGTGACCAGCTACTTGAACATCATCAGTGCATCCTCTCCCCATATCTACCACTCCGCACTTGCATTGACCCCCAAAAAATCACTCATATGGGAACTGTACAAATCACATGCCCACCCTTTCACAAGAGTTGCACATGGGGGACCAATGTCATGGGATACAAGCACTGCATCCATGAAACATCCTTATAGAATTGAACTGGCTGTATGGTCACCATGCAATAGGTTCATTGCAATAGCTCGGGATGGTGCCAGTACAATGGACATCCTGGATTCAGTGACTCTCCAACCACTCCAAACCCTTGAATCACCACCTGGAATATCAACAGTCCACAGGGCACTTGTTTTTTCCCCAGATAGTCATATTTTAACATGCTCCAGTGGTAGCTCCTCAGCTTTTTCAGACCAAGAGCTGTTTGTTGTCAGTTGGGACCTGCAGACAGGCAGTGCAGCTAGTGTCATCAGATGGCAGGGGCCAGCACAGGAAGATCATGGAAATGCCTCCATCACATACTCATTGGATGGGAAGATGGTTGGAGTCCTTCATCAATACCGGAACACTGCCAGAATCTTCATTTGCTGTATTGCTTCTCAGACATATACCCATCCCCATTTGCTCAACAATGGCACTCTGCTCTCAAAAAATATCTGGACTCATGGAGAATCCTTACAGTATGCAACCACTGATGCAATGACCATTACCATTTGGGAGGTGGGTTTTACCTTGGGTGCTACACCTATGAAGGTCAAGACCCTTCCTGCCCCATCTGGTTTTAATAACAGTGGATGCCAAAGGGTTCAATTCCTCCCTGCCCCATGCCGGCTTGCCCTTACTTTTGAGGACAGAATTCTAGTTTGGGATGCTGAGAATTCTAGATACATGCTTTACTCCACAATTGGCAGGTTTGATGGAAAGACATCCTTCTCCTCCAATGGTCATTTCTTAGCATGCAGAACCACTAGTTCAGACATCCATCTCTGGAAGGAGCATTCCAATAGCTATATCCATCACAAAACACTTTCATCAAGTGTTACACATTCCAGCCCACTCTTTTCCCTGACTGGGGAATCAATTGTTGCATATGGTGGTCACACAATCCTATTATGGCACACAAATGGTCCTATTACCCCCTCTTCTGGTGTTTTGACCCAATCTCCTCAACACACTGAAAATTTTGTTCTGGACTTTTCTCTGGATGGGAAATTAGCAGCAGTCACAATGCTGAGGGATAGTGTGGTCAAAGTTATTAACCTCAAGTCTGGGGCCCAGCAGTTGACTGTCAATGCAGGCATGGATGTTTATGGTCTCAGGGTGGTTGGAGACACCCTTGCTGTTGTGGGTGATCAAAAGGTTATAGTTTGGGACCTTCCTGCAGGAGATTGTGTCCCAAATCCTAGTGTGGGCCCTGAACAGAGCTTCAACACAATTGAAATCGGTGCTTGGCAGCAAAGCTATGATGTGACCTATACATCAATCTCCCCTGATTATAACCACATTGCCTTCATCATGGGGAGTGGTATCACTGGATACCTGTGTATCTATAACAAAAAAACAGGAGAGTATCTTGGACCTAAGTCAACAAGGAAGGGGGTTGTAACATGGATTGCTCCAAATGTATGTGAGGCTTGGTATACCAATAATGGGGGTAAATCAGAAGTATGGAGGTTTGGTGGACAGGATGTGCCAGAGCCCTCAGTCAATCCTAAGGCTCCCCCACCAGAATACCCATGGAGGTCATATCATGGTTACTATGTCACAGATGATTGGTGGATATGCGGCCCAGGTGAAAAGCGACTGTTGATGTTACCCCCTCCTTGGCGGTCTGACCTGGTGCGCCGGATGTGGAAGGGGCGGTTTCTTGCATTGTTACACCGCGGACTATCAGAACCTGTCATTTTGGAGTTGGATCCATAACCTGTGGTAGTACTGTATGTAGGGCTAAAATTTATTTATCTGTGCTTGTCAATCCCATTACCTGAGGTTCGCGCTCTGACATTGGACTGAGATAGCGATCCACCCAACGCGGGCACGAATACAAAGCGCAGTCCTGGGGACTTGACTAACAGTATACATTTTCAGTTATGCGACAAAGTGCCTTTCTTTTTTTCGAACTCCGATTGGGCTTACCTGGCAGTGTGGAACGGAGAGACAAACGTACTGGTGCACAACGCTGGGCACACCAAGCGCACCTTTCCGCCCTCTCCTTATTCTGCACTCCGAAGTTGGACACCCTCTTTCCCTCAGCGGATGCTAGGCCCGTCTAACCTTCGCCACCGCGATGGAACCCTGGCCCTTCCGCCCAGGTGATTTTAAATTGCCACCGTTCGGACTCGGCCCCTTCGCCAAGTACTTTTATGTCGCGGCGGTGTCCTTTCAACGCTCTCGGTCTAAAATTCGCCCTCCTTCCCCGTTGCTGCTGAGACGTTCGGCTCCGAAGGATCCTCACACAATTCCCTCGATGATGCATGAACGTCGATCGCCGACGGGCCATCCCATGATCCGTAGGCTGGAGTTATTTCTGGTGCAGTCGCTAGCATCGCGAGCCGAAGTTGCAGTGATCTATTTCGGAAGACGAACAGCTTCCCAGGGAACGGGTCTTCAGGGTTTTGTAGGCTGTCAATGAAGCATCTACGGGCACTAGAAAGCTTTTTGTTGGGTTACAAGTCATAAATGATCGGTTTGTGGTTTTAACGATAATGGATACTCATATAGGTATACGGCAACCTACAACTTTTCTTGGTATTAATACATGGGGTACGACGCTCGTCATAAAGATCTGCGAGCCCTCGAATCCCCGTTAACCGAAACCAAACCCAAGCGCCATCGAGGACTAACCCGATTCCCTCTTGGCCATCTCCTCCCTAACCCACTTCCTGGCACACTCGACAGCCCGATGTGGCTGGTTCTTGTGCATCAAAAGGTACCCTTGTAACGCGGCCATCGAGAACTCCCGCTCTGGGATCAACTCCCTGAACCGCTCCACGAGGACATCGAGGTCCTCAGGGGGGACTTCGACGTCGCGGTTACTTCGATGGACGATCGCAGCGAGGGGTTGATCCTGTACTACTGCGGGTGACTTGACATCGATGAGTTTCTTGGTTTCGGGCTTAATAGAGGTTAAAGTCCTGCTATTACCGCCCCCATCTTTTGAGGTCGTGGGACCCTTGTGCGGTGAGGTACGAGGGGTGGAGAGGTAGAATTTATTGAATAACTCCCCGACTTGGTATTGACTGGCCAGCTTGAACTCGACGAGGTAATCGATCCTTCCGGGACGTCGAAGGGCGGCGTCGAGAGCATCGTAACGATTGGTGGTTGCGAAGAGTATGCGCCCCTCCTGGGCCCCAACTCCATCGAGCGCGTTTAAAAGCCCGCTCAATGAAACCCTACCCAACCGATCCTGCGGGGCCACGGGTCCATTGAGACCCTTGGTTTCTCCAGGTACCTCTATTTCACCAACAAACTCCCGGTTGAGCTGGAACGCAACGTCGATGTCTTCCATGAGCGCGATGCAACGTTCTGGAAGCTCCGTGATGAGCTCTCGCAAAGCGGTGTCGTTCAACCCGGTTCGAGAGAGCGAAATGATATAAACGTCCAAATTGAGTTCCCCTGCGATGCTTTGAATAAGGGAGGTCTTTCCGGATCCGGGAACACCATACTTCAAAGCACCAGACAAACAATTAGGGAGTGATGTCAACGACGACTTGGAGTGTGTGCGCAGACGTAGATACAACTTACGAGAAGGTAGCCCCGTCGGAATGGGACCCCGCGTTCCGAGTACCATTTCTTGCTATCCAAGAACTCGCGGGCATCACCTAGGATATCTTCTTTTACGCCACTGTCGAGGATGATAGACTCGAGGAGGCGTCTAGGATGAGAGGCGATGAGGCGCCATTCGTTCTTCGCATCGGAAGCATAGACCGAAACCCGCTCTTCGTTGGCATTTTCCCAGCATTCCTTGGCTTCCGCGAGGAGTTCATTAACGACCCATCGGCTCCCACCAAGGATTCTACACGAGTCAGCTAGTTGGCGAACCCAAAACATCGATTCCCTCTCACCTGATTTGCAAGGATTGGGCGAGGTGATACTCTGCCTTGGTCTCCAACCTGACCGCCTTGATGTACCGCCGCTTGTGCCAGAAAGTATACGCGTGACTATAAGCAAGGAGGAAATGGACTTGTTGGCCGCCCTTTGGGTCGCCATAACCATCCGTAGGGGTTGGCAATCCGGGCGTCGAAGTGTCGAGGGCAAACCTCCTCGCCTTTTCCAACTTTGGGTGTTGCGAAAGCCACCACAGCATCCACTCTGCGAAAGCAACGTGGTCAGCAGCTGACGAGGGCGGCCGAAGCTGGAGCGGCTTGTAAATATTTACCATAACTGCGATCACTCTGTTCGAAGTCGATGGTGATCCAAAACGAATCAATGATGGCGTCCCAAGCCTGGAATGTAACCCTCCGACACGTCTCGAAGGCACCTCCGACCAGGAAGAGTTTGAGCCAGCGTTTGAGTTCGGTAGCAAGGGTCGCGAAGGACGGGCTCTCGGTGAGGGAGTTGGTAAAGCTCGTGAGGTGCTCCGGGAGGTTGATTAAGTTCAAGTCCATGACGCCGGCTTTGACGAGGAGAGAGGTTTGAGGGGGGAGGAAAGACGAGATGCTTATCTTCCCAAGACCTTTATGGTTACTTACCTTTTTCGTGGGTTAGGCCACAGGTGTTCTTGGAACCCTTCTATCACCTTCCTTCGCCCGCTAGGATTCACGTCCGGTGCCGACTAGTCCCAACCAGTGCCCACCAGCGCTGGAAATCGACGCCCGTCTCTGTACGGTCACCGCACCTTTTTAACGGGCAGTCCCCAACAATGGCCCTCCTCGATCCTTTCCTGGCACTCGCTCGGTTCAACTCGTTCACAAACTTGATCTTCTGCCAGAACACTGGCTGCCACCCAACTCACCACCGCCAACCTGTGCCGCATCCCCACTTAGTGCGGGTCATGACGGTGGTCATCGCTCTGATATCTTTTTTGGTAACAGGCGACTCACCCTGCAAAGCCGCGCTTGTCGGATGATTGGTCTCGTTTCTTATAACCGCTTCTGACGCCGTGACGCATTCACGCATCCCCACTGCGTGTTGATGACGGAGTGCAAGTGCAGGCGCGTTAACCCACTACGGCACTTCAGAAGAGCTTGGCCATCGCGCGGCGTCAACACTGCCGCGCCCAAATCGACCCTACATACGCACAACGTGCTGAGTACCCAGGGCTGGCTGTGGTGCCGGTCTAACCTGGCCAGAGGGGAAAGCGCCCGTTGATGTCACCCCTACAGTCTTACGCGGTACAACGCAGGTACTAAGGGAGGGGCAGTTTCTCGTCTTACTGGACGGTGCATCAGAAGCTGTTATTTTGGTAAAACCGCGTTCTCTGGTGCCATCCGTAACATCAAAGGTGTATATATCGTTACTGAGGCAATGAAACCGGAAGATCGATCTTCAAGCTTCAGGCCTCAGTGGTCGAGGGATGATAATCGTCCAGAGTCCGGACCCTCACTCCGATTGGAAACTGTGTGGCTTTCGAGCGGAATGGCCGCAGCGCGATCCCAGAAAGAAGAGGTTTTGGATTTTCGTTGCTTTATTGACACGGTAGTTAGCTGCGTGAACCTCCCGTTGATCATGATCAGGCGCCCCGCGTTTTCGCCTCCCACAACTTTTAACGTGACCAACCCGAACTCTGATGGAGGAGTCCGCTACTTACTCTTCAAACCCAAATCTCTCGCCCAAATTCCGGCACAGGAGGAGCAGCTCTCGGTTTAAACCTGGAAGTAGCAACAACTCGAACAGGGCCGTTTCTCTGCCATACCGCGACCAACCCACGACATCGACGTTGAACGCCGAGGATCTCTCCGATTTGGGGTTCAAACGGGGTGTGTCCCCTCTGAGCACACGTAACCTAGTCATGTGAGCTCTCAATCCACACATATTCCGATTCTGTCCCCTCTCCATGCCAGTACGCGCCGATCCGACAGCTGAGCTGTCACCCAGGTCAGATAGCGAACAATCCGAGATAGTCTCCCCCACCCCTCGAAAGCACAGCAGCATCACCGCCAAAGACAGCCTGCAATGGCTACGAACAGAGACCCCCTCCCCGGGGCCTTCCGACCGGTCCTTCGCGTCTCATTACTCGGCCACGAACATGGCAACAAATAACACGGATTCCCTTCCGTCTCCCACCCTCCGCCTGCACCATCACCAAACATCCATCACGGGGAGGCTGAAGAAACCGTCGAGCGTCGGGTCCCTCGCTGAGAGGACGCGTGGGGGTGCGGGTAGTAGGATGGGTGTTTTGCCGGCCTCGACGCACCACGTGGCAGGTCGGCATGTGAAGGGACACGGAGAGTGGGAGGGCGGTTTTGCGAGGAGGTGGGTTAGGTGGATGCACAAGGAAGGAGTCAAGCGCTGGGTTCTTCCATGCATACTGCTCACCGCAACATGGGTCAAGTGGGCCACCGGTTTAGGGTCATATTCTGGTAGGCCGTTGGACTGGTCTCTAAAGGCGCATATGACTCATCCCCCACCTCTAGGACGGGGCACTCCGCCGATCTTTGGTGATTACGAGGCTCAAAGACATTGGATGGAGATAACGATCCACCTCCAGTTCCATCGATGGTACAAATACGACCTGCAGTACTGGGGGCTCGACTACCCCCCTCTAACGGCATACGTCTCGTGGTTATGCGGTAAAGTGTAATTGAGAGTCAGTACACCCCAGTGAACCGCACGTTGACAATTCGTTTGTAGCGGTTCGTGGATAGAACCGGCGTGGTTTACCCTCGACGCTTCGCGTGGTATGGAAAACGATGGGAGCAAAGTGTATATGCGGACGACTGTCCTAATATGTGACTTATTGTATGTCTGGGCCGTGGTCATGTTCACGCGCATGATACAAGCCACGAGATCGACACGAACGCAGGTGAGGCTTCCTCCCATCTCTTCGGTTGGGGAGTATGACACTAAGGTTCAAGAGGAAAGAATCTCACAATGATTACTCTCCTAACGCAACCTGCGCTGCTCTTGATCGACTTTGGGCATTTCCAATATAATTCCGTCATGTTAGGTGGGTTGGGTTTGTCCCCTCGAAAGCACCATAACTGATCATTCCTCTGCGACAGCATTCACGCTTATCAGCGTAAACTGTATGTCCAAGGGTCAGGATCTCATCGCCGCGGTATTCTTCGTCGCGAGTCTTGGCTTCAAGCAGATGGCGTTGTATTACGCGCCCGCGATTGGATCGTACTTGCTCGCCAAGTGCATATACCTCGGTCAGAGGAACGGGTATGCTCTTTCCTTCCTCCTTTCCGTCCACCGGTTGTCTCATCATTGGAAAAAATGTCACCCAGTGGTAGACTCTTCCTACAGCTTGGTGCCGTGACCGCCGCATCGTTTACCCTCCTCTTCTTCCCATTTCTCCCACCATTTGCCCCCCCAACGGCAATTCTCGACCCTATTGCTCGAATATTCCCCTTCTCCCGTGGCCTTTTCGAGGACAAAGTCGCGAATCTTTGGTGTTTTTCGAACATAGCCCTCAAATGGCGCAATATTGCAAGTCCCGGAACTTTGATGAAACTCTCGACGCTTTTTACGGCGGCTGGGTTCTTCCCTGCGGTCGCGGGTTTACTGAGAACGGGATTTAGTTTGAGGATCGAGGACGATCTGGTCCCTTCGGCGACTTCCGGGGTTTCGACGGAGAAAGAGGTTCTGGCCGTTGCTGAAACACCAATACCAACGAAAAGGGAACCTAAGGAGGTGGGGACAGAGGGAGACAACGGTCAAGACAACAATGCATCCCAAACAGGACCCGGACCCCTCTTCCCCCTCCTGCTCCTTTCGATGCTTACCTCTTCGATATCATTCTTCCTTTTCTCCTTCCAAGTGCACGAGAAGACGATCCTTGTGCCACTGTTGCCACTCACTCTGATTATGGTTGGAGCCCCCGCGAGTGCAGAGAGCACGACGTGGGAACTAGGGATGTTGACCAACAATGTTGCCGTTTTCAGGTGAGGTTTGGGAATGAGCCGTACAGATCGGTAGCTCATTTTTACCCCCTCAGCATGTGGCCACTGTTGAAAAGAGATGGGTTGGGGATCCAATACATCGCCTTGACTGTTTTATGGAATGCCGCTCTGGGGTATACGCCATTTAAGCGTCCAAAGACCTTCGTCCAATTTGTCTCCCTAGTGAGTGACCCGATCGCCGCCAGTCCCACTGCTGAATGTCCCCCGCCCCGCGGATAGGTTGTTTCGGTTGCGTGCATCGCACTTCACCTCTTAGAATTTGTTATCCAACCCCCAGCTCGATACCCAGACCTCTTTCCCGTTTTGAACGTCCTAGTCAGTACCCCAGTCTTCGGCTTGGTCTGGCTGTGGTCAATCAAATCTGGGATCGAGGTTGGTTGGGCGATTTCCGGCCTCGGGGGCGGCAACGGAGGAACGGCTCACGCCGACAAGAACCCACAATCCACCACATCTTCCTCTGCCACAAACCTTACGAACGTCATCCCAAAAAAATTGTCTCATTCACACCTGATCCGTCGCGGGGATGCTGGATCCCCGTTGTCCGCCACGGACCGGCCCCTTTCCCCCTTGTCGGCGTTTAGTAGAAGGATGGGTTCCCCACCCACGGTACTCGGACCGCACCGACCTGGAGTCAGGGAAAGAACTTGGTCGAGTGTCAGCGCCAAGGCGAGGAGTAACCTGCCGGTTGGCCCTGGGTGGGACCGGCCATTAAACTTGGACCGCGTGGGGCAAACAGAAGGGGGAGAAGACGCATCGATCCAGGGGCTTGGATTGGATTCGGATTTTGGTGCACGAGGAGGTAATCCCTCGGACAGGAAATGGGGTAAACGGCAGAGTTTGGGGGAGCTAAATTTCCCGGGAAACGTCGAAGCTGAAGGTTTACCGCCATCTTCCGATTGAAGGACTGGGATAGATTGTTGTAGTTCTCGTCCGTGTTGGATTTGTATGGTAGTTTAGATCTATTATTATGCATACCGTGGAATACCTTCATCCGTGGAGCGATGTGCGTGATACCCACCGATCACGACGGTGATTAACCCAGTTGGACAAAGAAGGGAGATGGATGTGCGGGCGACCCCCAGGTGGAACGAAAAAGGAGGGGAAAGGAAATTAGGGTATTCCGCGTGTGAAAGCAGAGTGTGAGTTGCTGTAGATTAAAGCAAATGAGTGGGAGCGGTCCGTGATGTAATACGGTTACCGGGGTTGTTACTGGTATTGCGAAGACGGGGTGGAGGGTTGGCCATTTCTGTTTCCGCTGGATTACCACCATTTTGTGATCTTTTCCACGGCGTACCGGCCGCACTCTCCAGCCCGGTGCTGACAGCACCCTTGATAGTCTGGGCTGTCGAGGGGATCGCTTG
>Ga0307516_10008001_pt1 | contig 12034 bp, 8 predicted proteins | sample 19_EM_MG_FD_203310 | JGI IMG/M metagenome (GOLD analysis project Ga0307516, IMG submission 203310) | Populus trichocarpa ectomycorrhiza microbial communities from riparian zone in the Pacific Northwest, United States - 19_EM | ecosystem: Host-associated > Plants > Roots > Unclassified | place...
AGTCCTTTAAACCTTCTTCCCTTCTTGGACTATCATTGGGTTAATAATATTTTCTCATAGGCCTTTATAAGAAATTATTTTCACTTTCATGTGTCCCTTCATTAATTTTTGAATGAAAATTCTTCTCAATCAACTAAAAAAAAAAGTTTTCTAAAACCCTAAAAAAGCGTGAAGCTAAGTTTTTAAAAACTTGAAAACCTAGAACAAAAGAAAAAAAAAAACGAAATATTTGAGAAACCTAGGAAAATTAAAAATAATTAAAAATCTAAAAATAGAAAAGATAAATGTTTTTAAGGCAAAGAAATAGTATTTATAAGATACAATTTTTTCAAAGTTTTCATTGGTTTCCTTTTTTTTCCTTTACATTTTTTATGGTTATTTCTTTTTATAAATATTTGTCAAAATTATATTAAAATCCTAGAAAAGGAAACTCAATAATTCAATAAGTATTGAAGTAATATTTGGTATGTGGATTATTAGATGTTTTCTAAAAATTCAATTGCTAAGAATGTAGTTGTTGGAAATATAATTGTTAATCTGTTTTTGGTTAAAAATCAAAGGACTTAATAATATATTTTTATTGTGTTTGCTTCATCCTTGTCCATAAGCAATACAAACAAGTTTATCATTTTATCCTCAAAATTTAAAATACACATTTAACAATAAAATATTTATCTTTTTTTTTTAAGATAAACTCGTATTACTTTAAGGTTGAAAATAATATATCAAAATGAATCAAAAAATAAACTTAATTTCATAATATTACAATTATCAAGTAATTATAAAATAACATATATATCAGCAAATTACATAATATACATAATTTATATTATTATTTTGTACTAAATTAAAGTCACTAAAACACATAATAATTGTTCAAATTTATATTAATTCTAGTGTACTTACGTACTAGTCAATTGAAACATTTGTATAATTATTAATAAAAATCAGAGTATATTAGACTACTTTATATAAAATATGAGGGCATTTGAGTACAAAAAAAATTATAGTATGAAAATCCTTGGCATCTCAAATTTCCCTTGTTTTAAAGAACTGGATTTCTAGGTTTGCAAGCAATATAATGTAATTAGATAAATATATTATTTCTAATTATATGAGTTAATATTTATGATACATAATTGCGACCATGTTACAAAATTTTAGCACCGATAAGAATATAATGGCATGGTCAAATTGCTCAAATTTCACTTGTATACAAACTATCGAAACATCAAGATTGGATCATATTACGAGGACAATCTATAAAAAAAATAAAATATAGGGACTAACATGAAAAAAAATTAAAATTACAAGGACTAAAATAAAATTCTGTCAAAGATTCCATTACATTACTAAAAGTTTTGCAACCAAACAAAACAAAAACAATGGAATGAATCATCTCATTACATTAAATTGCTTTTGTCATTACATTACATACATTTTATTACAATTACTTCGTACCAAACATATTATTAATGTTTTAGTTGAAAACACAAAATCATTAACTTTATATTCTACAACATGATGGAGCTTGAGTCCAAATTAAATTTTGTGTAGTGATCAAATGTTATAATTAATATGTGATTTCATTTGTACTAATTGATGATTATGAATATTTTTTAATCGATTTATTAAAAACATTTTCAAATAATTTTAAGAGCACATCCTTCATATACTTAAATGAATCCAAGAAAATAAAATTCCTTTCCTCAGAGTCTTAGTTTTAAGGTTTAAATTAAAATAAATAAATAAATAAAGAAGGGAACGAACCTTGTTGACATCTAACCTGCTACTTAAGTAATGTTTAATTTGAGGTTAAAAAGTAGGGACTAAGTATTAAGAGTTTAAATTTTGATAGTGCAAGAAATTAGTTGAAGAGTACCTTGTTAAGGATATTTTGTATATATGTTAATATTATTTACTATAGTGAGATTTAATTTAATTTAAAGAACTAACCCAATAAACATAACATAACATGTGTTAGGTTTTTAGTTAAATCAAATAAGACATTAACCCAATAAACTTGTTCAACCCAACCAAGTTCTTAATGACTTAATTGATGTAGTCAATCTTAACCATGTCAACAACTAGTTAAGGAAAATAAAAAACAAATAAAATTGATCTCCTCTTGTTGGTTGATATAATGACCCATAGATTTATCAAATAACTCAATGAATTAAGTTTTTTTAATCAATTTTTAAATTGAATCTCATAAGAATGCATCTAAGACAATCTCATAAGGTATGAGTACTTAGACTCATTAAAGACATTACCGAATAATAATCCCAAAAGGAGCTTACATAATTGGCTAGTTATAAGAAACTATAAAAGGCATAGGAAAAATATTATTTCCATGCCATGTAGCTCCTTTCACAATTCATTATGGACTCCCGCATTAATTATTTTTCACTTTGGTCATCCAAGTTTTTTCTCTTTGATTTAACCATTTCATAGCTAAATTAATGGTCAATTGAGTCTAATTTATTGAAAAAGATCATAATTAAAAGATCGAGGACCGAAGTGGAAAAATCATGAAAACTTGGTGGTTCCTTATACTTTTTAATTTATTTCTTTTAGGTCCCTTTGGTTTTCTAATTCTTTTTATTTTGGTCCATAATTTGTTTTTCTTATTGTTTAGCTCCTGATTTGAGAGGATAAAGAGAATCACTAGATTCTGGTAGTAAACAAAAAAAGTATTGGTTGACATCAACTTAGACCACAAAGAGACGATCTTTGTGTAAATGGTTCTATTTGATGAAGGGAGTCTTACTAAGGTGTTCTTTGGTCTTCTTATCGTCTAAAATGGTAAATTTGAACTCAATAAATTTTTCGGTTTCAAGTTGCTTTAGGGTTTATGGATCGATTTTTTAGTTATTTGAGGCTATATACAGGTTTATTAAGGTGTATAACATGTTTTATAGGTGTTTTAGACTAAACATGAGTTTGAAATGGTTTCTAAGTTAAAAAAAACCATTAGCCCTAATTTTCTGGCCATCATTGTGGCTAGAATCTAAGTAGAAACATGTGATGCGTTGCCTACCTTTGTTTTTTGTCAAAACAATTTAAAGCAGACGACATTTTATCCGACCTATTTCCAAATAAAAAAGGCCAACATGCGGGCCTACCCTTATAGGCCCGTGTATGCCCTTTTCAAAATGAGGCAAGCATGCAGGTCTGACTTGTTAGTCCCAACAATGCCTATCCTCTTTCTTTATTTTTCTCTCTCTTTTTTCTATTATTTTTCTTAATTGATACTTTTATATATGTATTTATTTGGAAGTATTTTTTTAAATTTATATTTAAATTAAAACCTCCTCTCTCTAATTTGTTACATTGTTTATTTAGCCTTTTCAAATAACAATGGTTTGTTTAATTATTTTTATGTATTTAATTCTTTGAAGAGATTACTCTAATTCATCTATAGGTTTTTATTTATGTTTTATATAAATAAACTTTATTTTTATGATATATTTATAAAAATAAAAATTATTTGTTATTAATGCACTCATAGTATTCTTTTATTTTTCTACTACATTAAAAGTTATCTTGAGATCTTACATGTGGGGTTGCGTTAACGATGTCGCATGTGTGCGACGAATATTCCACTTCAATCTAATGTATCTATCTAGCAAATATGGGGAGACAAGAAATTCTTGTCTTTTATCGGTGAAAAATGGAATGGGAGTCGCCACCGAGTATTTTGGTCACTAGGAACCCTAACTGGTCTCAGAGATCGGGTACGGGGACTGGTTGCGTAAAGGAAAGGTATTAGCACCCCAAATACGTCTTACCTAAGGTAAGCTGCATTGTTTGATTGTCTGATAAAAAGCTAAGGTGTTATTATATTTCTAATTGTTGGTCCGTCTATGGTTCAAGAAAAGTCCTCCTCAATAAGGAGGTCCTTATCTTATCGGGTAAAATCCTAACTGTTCTAACGTCTATATAAAAAAACTACATTTTTAATATCATGAATACGTTTTACGTATAAATTCGTAATTTCAGATACATAAAGAAGACAAAAATATTTTTTTAGAATTTTTGAAATATTGGACTAGTTCTCATGGCTCTAACAAACTTGTTATTAAAGCCAAAGTGCATGCTAAAACCTTTTTTTAAATTTTTTCATGTAAAAAAACAATATGATTTTTGTTGTTGTATGAAAATACGATGCGATGATTTTTCTTATCTTTGAGAGACTTGGCCGTATGCATGAAACACAAAATATCTTTTTTTGTTTTATAAATTTTTTGCAATGTTTTGACGAAAACCAGATATTTTACTATCGGATTTGTATCTTTACGGTATAAAAATACAAACTAGTATTAAACAAATTTGATAAAAATATGCGGGAAAATCAACAAATTTTTTTTCAGATTTTTTAATTTTTTTGTTTATATATATAATATAATATAATATATAATATTATATTTATGTGGGCTGGGCCGGACTTAGCCCAAAAGGGTTGGGCCGATCTCGGCCCAACAGTCCTCTCTGCTTCTGTTGGTCTGGGCCGGACCCGACCCAGACATCAGGGCTGGGCCAGAACCGGCCCGACCTAGAAAAGAAAAACAGGGGGGGATTATTTCCCCCCTCCCATCCTCCTGCATGCAGAACGGTATTCGTTCTGCATGTAGGAGGAGATAAAGCCAAAAATGAAGTAAAAACGGGGGGAAAGAAGAGGTACCTAGCGGGAGGAGGTGGTGCCTTGCTGGTCTGGCTGAGGTCGTGACTTATGAACAGAAGCTCCGGGCGGCGGTGCTGCTGTTTCAAACGGTGGAGAGAGAGGTTACTGCTCTACCCTTGTCCTCTGTTTTCTCTCCTCTTCTTCTGCTATGTTTCCCTTTTTTCTTGTTCTTCTCTGTCTGTTTTTTTTTTCACCTCCCGTTCCTCTTCCTGTTTCAGTCTCGTCCCTCTCACTTTTCTCTCACAGTCCCTCTCCCTTGTTTCAAACTTCCTCGTCTTCTTTTCTTCTTCTCTCTATCGTCTCCTTTATTTTCTTTTCTTTCTGTTTTCTCTTCTCTTTTCTTTTTTTTTCTCCCTCTTTTTTTTTATGTTGGCGTTGAGTGGTATTTATAGGGCAAAGGGGAGCGGGGGCGTCCCTATCGCCACCCTATCGCTGTGCATGGGGAGCGGTGTCTTCCTGCCCTGCCATGATGCCGGGCTAAGCGGCCAATGGGTGTGGATTGTAGGGCATGACCCCCGGGGGTCTCATCAATGAGGGGGTGTGAGCACGCGGGGAAGAAATAAATGAGAAAGACAAAAATTTCTATCTTCCCTTGCTGCACACGTAGGGGAAGAAGGAGGAGGAACAGTGTCGCTCAAAACGACACTGTTTTGTTCCTTTTTTTTTTTACATGAAACGGCGTCGTTTTGAACAAAACGCGCCGTTTCATTTAAATAAAATATGGCGCCAAAACACGTCAACTCCCAAATTAGTCCTCAATTTATTCTTTGTCCATTCACGTCCTCAAATGCAATTTTGATTTTAAGAATCAATTCAATTGCATCCCTGCCAACTTCAATCGTCGGCCCTATAGTTGGCCGCCTTTTTCACTTTCATCCTTATTCTCTGATTTATGCAATTTGATCCTCAATTGATCAATAAACTTTCAATTTCTTCAATTTGGCCCCTGATTTGGTTAATTACAGCCCCTCTATTTGCGCGCCTTTTCTAGTTTGGTCCTTAGTTTCAGATTTCTTCATTTAAGTCCTTAATTGGCCATCAAACTTCAATATTTATGCAATTAAGCCCCTGATTTGACCAAATCAACTCTCAAAAATTATAATTTGACCCCAGGACTTTAATTTCTTCCAATTAAAGCCCAAATTGACTTAAAAATCAATTTTTCTTGCAATCAAACCCTCTATAAATTCAATTAAACCTTCAATAAAATCCAATTGAGTCTATAAACATCCAATTTTGGACTTTTCTTCTCAAATTGAATTTTCTTTTCCAACATGGCTCTCATCATTCAAGTATATACTGTCAAAATTTTAATTTTTGTATTTTTTAACCTCCTTAATCAATTGTTTTGACCATTTTCTGTGCGCTCCAGCCTCTTACTGCTATTATTATTTTTCCCATTCTTCCGACTATATATTTATATATTTATTTTATTTATTATTATTTTATATATATATATATATATATATATTTTGTGCGGGGACCCAAAAATAGATTACAACAAACGACTTTTGTTTTTTATTATTAACGCATATGATTCTCGTTTTTTTTATTATATGTAAATATTGACTTTTCAATTCACAATTATATTTTTTTAATATTAAAAATTATGTTAGCAATACCTATACATTCAGTCTTTTATATTAGAAAAAAAATTATTGGACTATATTAATATTTTTTTTGTATTTATTGATTTAGATAGTTTGCTTTAAAAATACCTACATAATTTTTTTTACTGAAATAAAATTTATCCAACACGGGCGAAGAATGGTCAAGGAAGTTATATCTAAAAGATAAAAAAAAAAAAAAATGCAATGTCGAGGATAAAGCTATAACTGATTTGATTGGTGGAGAATAAAGATTACACAAAAGACCATCCTACGTGGCAACTGCTTCATCATCAACAGAGAAACCACTCTCATTCGTTACGATTTACGAATCGAAAAAAACCCTCTCAATAGTATAATCAGAGACCATCCATGGCGGTGACGGCACCACCATTATCTTCTGCTGCTTATTTTCGAGGACTAAATCGCCCCCATTTCCACACCTCCAAGTCCCGCTTTGGCCTCCAGTCACCCGCCAAACAGCTGGCCCTTACAATCGTTGCCATGGCTCCCAAAAAGAAGGTAATGAAGTAATTCAGTTCTTTAACGAGAAACCCTTTACGATAGCTTCGCCATGGTTCATTGCTAAGAAAGACATCCAAATTTCCTCTCTCTCTCTCTCTCTCTCTCTCTCTCTCTGTCCAACTAAAGCAATGCCTATATATGCATGCAGGTAAACAAGTTTGATGAGAGCTGGAAGAAACAATGGTACGGTGCAGGGATCTTTTTCGAAGGCAGTGAAGAAATCGAATTTGACGTCTTCAAAAAGCTCGAGAAACGTAAAGTCCTTAGCAACGTAGAAAAAGCAGGACTCTTATCTAAAGCCGAGGAGTTGGGGTTCACTTTATCGTCAATAGAGAAATTGGGTGTGTTTTCTAAGGCTGAAGAGCTGGGCTTGTTGAGTCTGTTGGAGAAAACGGCAAGCTTTTCGCCGTCTACGTTGGCCTCGGCTGCGCTGCCCATAATGGTGGCAGCAGTGGTGGCGATTGTCGTTATACCTGATGACTCGGCAGGGCTGGTGGCCGTACAAGCTGTGTTGGCAGGGGCACTTGGGGTTGGTGCTGCCGGCTTGCTGGTTGGGTCTGTTGTTCTTGATAGTTTACAAGAAGCTGATTGAGTTTTAGGTTTTTTTTTTTTTTTAATATTCCCCCTTTTCTCATCTCTGTTTTCCGTTTTTTATTACATCTATGTTTTTCCTACATGTATATTTATGCTTATTAAAAGTGATTGGATGTGGATTAATATGGACTCATGGTACATGTACTAAGAACAAATTGCAGGTTGTAAGGAATTAACCATTCTTTAGAAATGGTTTGGCTGTGATGATGATCATCAGTTAAATTACAAACCATTAGTTTCTATTTTTTTATTTTATTTTCTTATATATATATATATATATAACAAGAACTTCTTAAAAATAATCTTTAAAGTTTTTATACAATTGTTTTACAAGTATACTTAAATATTTAAATAATATTCTTCATATGATACTTATATAATAAAGTTTCATGTCTTTTCTTTAGTGAGAGTGAGAATCATCTTTTCTTTTTCATGTCATTTTTATAAACAAATAGAGTTAAAAATAAATATAATCAAATAGAAAATTAAAAATATGTTAATCCTAACCTAACCTAAAATATTTTTTATTTTAATTATTTATATTTACTAATATCAATGATTGGAAAATCTTGCGACAACTCCAAAAAAAAAAAAAACATTGAATCTCAAATATAATATTTATTTTTTAATATTATAAAATTAAAATTCTTATCCTATAAAGTTACAATTGTATCACAATATTCAAGAAGTACTTTACTCAAATAAAATTTATGCATGACATGAATAAAAATTTTATTCATTCATTAACTTTTAATATGATAACATTAAAAATATAATTTTTTCACATAAAAAATAATTATCCACATGTCAACCAAATAACAACACATGTCAACCAAATAAAAACGATAATTACTCATGGTTAAATAGAGAAAGCAATTATAAAATCAATCATGAACAATAATCAACCAAGCTTAAAGAGTCATAATTTATTAACGAAACTAGAAATTAGTCAACAAAATTTTTAGGAATCATGATTGACAAAGGACAATCAATCATAGAAGTTTAAATTTGATTGAATGATCAAAAGGTTCAATCATACACAAAATAAGAATTCTTAATAGGTTAAACTAACCAAATGATTTAGCTTAATTAGGATTCATGTGATTATTAGTAAATGAGAAGTTTAGTTTATATTAGAATTTAATATGCCTCCTTATCTAATATATGTTACATGTCTAGGATTAGAATTACGTGTTTAGATATAATTAAAACACTGTACCAATATTTTAATATGCCTCCTTATCACTACTTTGTTTTCTTTAAGCTTTATTTTAATTCCGCTATCTTTTAAATTACTTGTGACTCTCTCTCTCTCCCTCCCTCCCTTTTATATATATATATTTTTCTTTCATTCACCTACTCTTTTTAGGGTGTGTGGTTTTTTTTGGAATGGAGATACCTTGCTTAGGATTCAATATCTTAGTTCCCTACATTTCACTTGATTTTACAAGGATACTACTTGCCTTTGCTCAAGATTTAGTTTATAGTTGTAATTTCTTTTTGTATGAAGGAAGAAACAAAGAGCAAGTAGCATAAATGATCCAAAAATATTTTCCTTGATCAATAAATTGACATGCTCGATAACACAAGATTCAATATCTATTTTATTAACTAGAAAATATGCCAAAAAAAAAAATACAAGTAAACAACAAAATTTTTGGTGAAACAATCCATTTGTGCTCAATGTACTCAACCAATCCATTTGTGTTCAATGTATACTCAACCAATCCATACCCAATATTACATCAAAGTCATACAAATTCAAAGACATCAAGTTTTTCCTCAATTATAATCTCCCTATATAAAATCTATAACCCTTTTATATACGTCATCATCATCTATGTTTTCTCCTATTACTCTCATATCCATTCTATTAAACAATACATACAAGTTATTTACAATATGATGTGTCATGTGGTACACTCGGCCTAGGTCTTCTCCTTTTGATTTTTAGGTTGACTTCTATTAGCACTTACCATAGACTGGGCAAGCTTCATAGGTATATCAATAATGACTAACTACTATCGACTATGTATAGCAGTCCTCTAACCCTGAGTAGCTACTGCAGATTGACAGGGACATTATTTCTTCATGTGGTTTATCTCTCAATAGTAATAGCAACCTCTACCTAAATACTGGTAGTCTTCCCACCTATGTCCCTCTCCAATACAGATGTAACACCTCCCTAATGTAGATGAACAGTTCTTAGGGTGTCTCTGATTGTACCTAGCACATAGTAGATATATGGGCCCTCTTTACTCAATAGACCCTTTTGTAGTAGTTGCCCCTTGGCGGGCCTGTCCACCAGAGGATCCTCCTTCACTAATCTATATGAATCCTTTTGAACTCTCTCATAAGGTGAACCTCCCTCTCCTCTTTTAGAACTAACTAGATGATTACCTATTTTTTCCCTTCTTCAGGAGGGGAGGCCTATCAGTGGAGAATACAAAGTTCTTTATATTCACTTTTGTCACTTGTCCTCGTTTAACTTCCTTCTTTTGTTAATCCCTAGCGAATCTCTCTATAGCCTAAGCAAATCATACTAACTCTCACACTGTCTAAAACTACATGACTACTAGTATTCTTTTCAAATTCGATTTGAGTCCATTCTGCAGTCTCTTTATCTAGTGTTGCTCAATACAGAGGTATGTAGATGAAAAAACATATGGGTCTTAGAACCTCCTCTCATACTCCAGGATGGTCACATCTCCTTGCTTCAAATCTAAGAACTCTTGTTCATTGTTCTTCTTATATTGCTAGGAGTAATGTTGCTCCTCAAATTCTACTATGAAATCCTACAAAGTCAATACCACTCTAGACCTCTTCTCCCTAATAATCTCTCACCAAGAGTGGGTATTCTCTAATAAGAATTAGGTCACACAATCAACTTACAACTCCTTTGGCACCGAAATCTGATTAATCACCCTTTCCATTTTCTCAGCCAATATCCTATAATCTCAGCATCTTCCTTTCCTGAATATGTTACACACCCCAATCCCTTTCATGCATTTCACTTAATGTACCAGAGTGATAAGTTTCTCTCCTCTATGTGTAGTGCTGGAAGCTCCAACTAGTCCCGTTGCCACAAATTTAATTATATGTTCCAAAAAAGCAGGGCCTAAATATGGTGTAGGCGCAATAATTGGCGCCTTCAGTGGAGGCCTATTTGTCTGCCCCTGTTCCTTTAATACCAGAAGCATTGATGCCTCTGATCGTCAAAAAGTAGAATCATCATAGCGCCCAACTAATTCATCCATCTTAGAGTGTACTGAAGCCACAGGTACATGAGAGGCAATATCTATTAATAGATCTCCCCCCTGGTCGTCATCATCACGATGCATATTGTATTCTCTTCTCCTAATCGGGGATGGATCAGTCTATGTTTTTTGTCTAATCCGAACCATTCTGAAAACATATTTGTTTTGCCAAATAAGCCCTAAATAATTTCCAAAAATTATGAACAAATTCAGGGAGCATTTTAAAATTATTTATGGGCCTCTCATGTGTTTTTCCAACCATTTCACTTAATATCAAAGCTGTAAACATACACTATAAGATACTGATTCGATATTAAAAATAATTGCTTTTCTTCAAAAAATTTAAAAATACAAAAAAATAAAAAAAATGTTTTATTCATGTGCATACAGACAAATTCTAAAAGTTTTTCATGCATATTTTATAAGAAAACAAAATTTTTATTTTTATCATGCTTTGAAAAAAATATAAAAATGGGTATCATAACTAGTTTATGATTATCTATTAGGATTTGACCAAAATTTAAAAAAATACCATAAAAATTAATTTTTTTAATTAACATTTGGGATATAAATTTTACAATGTAATGCATATTTCCAATATTAAATTAAATGAATTAAAAAAAATAAAATGTTAGGAATTAACTGTAGACTTTAATATTTGGGGGTATAAAATTACATTATAAATTATATCCCTAGGTATTAAAAATACAAAGTAAGAAGAAATACGACATAAAAGTTTTAATTAAATGTTATGAATTTTAATTATTTATATTTACTAATATCAATGATTGGAAAATCTTCCAACAACTCCAAAATAAATAAATAAAACATTGAATCTCAAATACAATATTTATTTTTTAATATTATAAAATTAAAATTCTTATCCTATAAAGTTACAATTGTATCACAATATTCAAGAAATACTTTCTTTTTTCCATCTAAAGAGTCCTTTACTCAAATAAAAGTTATGCATGACATGAATACATGCATGATATGAATAAAAAATTTATTCAATTTTCATTAACTTTTAATATTATAACATTAAAAATATATTTTTTTCACATAAAAAATAATCATTCACATGTCAACCAAATAAAAACAATAATTACTCATGGTTAAATAGAGAAAGAAATAATAAAATCAACCATGAAGAATAATCAATAAAGTTTAAAGAGTCCTACTCTACTAATAAAATTAGAAATTAGTCAACAAAATTATTAAGAATCATGATTGACAAAGGACAATCGATCATAGGAGTTTGAATTCGATTAAATGATCAAAAGGTTCAATCATACTCAAAATGAGAATTTTTAATGGGTTAAATTAACCAAATGATTTAGCTTAGTTAGGATTCATGTGATTATTAG
>Ga0307516_10008002_pt1 | contig 12032 bp, 13 predicted proteins | sample 19_EM_MG_FD_203310 | JGI IMG/M metagenome (GOLD analysis project Ga0307516, IMG submission 203310) | Populus trichocarpa ectomycorrhiza microbial communities from riparian zone in the Pacific Northwest, United States - 19_EM | ecosystem: Host-associated > Plants > Roots > Unclassified | place...
ACAATCCAAAAAACAAAACAAAAAAACAAAAAAAAAGTGCTCCTGCAAAAAGTCTCGTCGGGAAGCACTGTTCCTTGTTTCCTTGCAGCACAGGATCACGAACCGGTTCTCATCTGCATCATCTCACCTGCGTCGTTGCCATCTTATACGCTTGCCGTTCGCTACCTCTACCGTACCCCCTACCCCCCCTACTACATGCTCTGCCTATACCTACCTGCTTAGCTATTTTGACGCCCCCCCTCCAAAACTCAAACTTATTCTTCCGTCGCTTTCAATAGTGAAGCTTGTTATTTAACGTGCACGCTTCGCTATCCCCCCCCCGATCGTCCCATCACTTGCTTCTCCGAACGTGCGCCTTACGCGGTACCCCGTCCTCCGAATACAACGGCACCAGCTCGTCGTCGCTACCCATTACACGTACACGGGTGCAACGGGGGACCACGTAGTCGCCCGCTGCTCTGAAAGGGGATATGACTATAGCGGATGTTCCTGGACCCTCTGCCGCCGCCGCAAATACCGCTGCTGCCGCCACCGGCATTCCGCCAAACTCTCCTCCTACGAAGGCGTCCCTCGCCAACTGGTGGGAGCGGTTCAAGAAGAAAAGTGCGAGAGATGACGAAAAAGGTACGACCACTCAGCCTCGTGTGTTGTCGCCAACTCGCGACAGCCCCCCCCCCCCAACCCTCTTTCCACCCTCTTTCCGCCCTCTTTCCACCCTCTTTCCCCGTGCCCCCTGAGACTGCGGTGTTTTGTTTTCCATGTTGCGACGTGGCTGACGGTGTCTTCTAGAGCCCCAAGGCATCTTTGGCGTTCCATTGAACCAGAGCATACACTACGCAAACGTTGCTATCTCATTGACCGCGCCAAACGGAAAACAATTCATCTACGGCTACGTGCCTATCGTAGTGGCCAAGTGTGGTGTGTTTCTGAAGGAAAAAGGTAGCCGCTTCCTCCCGTGCTCCTCCGCGATTGCCCTTCTTGTCGACAGATCTCAGGGCTGACAGCACTTTGCTTTTCTCCACAGCCACTGATGTCGAAGGAATCTTCCGATTGAGCGGGTCGGCAAAGCGAATCAAAGACCTTCAAACTACTTTTGATTCTCCCGATAAATATGGAAAGGGCTTGGATTGGGCCGGCTATACAGTGCATGATGCGGCGAACGTCCTGCGCAGATATCTCAACTGTTTGCCGGAACCTATCATTCCGCTCGACTTCTACAACAGATTTCGCGACCCTTTGACGGTACCAACGCAGAAGTTTGATCACGATGAGGCCATCAGAATCTATCAGAATCTCATCTCAGAACTGCCTCCCCTCAACCGGCAGCTTCTGCTGTATATTCTGGATCTTTTGGCTGTGTTTGCGTCAAAGGCCGATCAGAACAGAATGACTGCTGAGAATCTGGCTGCCATATTTCAGCCTGGATTGATATCCCATCCCAGTCACGAGATGGCGCCTCAAGCGTACAAGCTGTCGCAAGACGTGCTGGTCTTCCTGATCAACAATCAGGACCATTTCTTGCTTGGTATGCGGGGCAGAGACGAAGTCGACCCGGCCGCCGAGATGGCCAACCTCACAACTCCCGTAACGCCCACATCCCTCCGGCACTCCAAGGCAGTAGTCGATAAAACACCCTCGAATGCGAGCGCGGGTGCAGACGATGTCAGAAAGTATGGGGGTCTGAGAAGGAACGCGTCTGTCAGTTCCAGGAAATCGGGCAGTGGTGGTGGTAGTGGCGGCGGGGCCGGCGGTGGTGGTACTGGTGGTGGCCAGGCGGCAAAGTCCGGCGGTGTAAGTCGAAGCAACACCCTGCCGTCCAGAAGGTCCCCTCACTCTCGTCCTGTGGCGAGCTTCCGGCCTACGGACGGTTCCGTGTCTCCAAAGCCAACTGATTCAATAGGAATCGCCGGCCCGGTGACGGCAGCTGGCCGCCACGCGAGATCGCCCTCCCCGGGACGGATGAGGGAGGAAGTGAGTCCGGCGGAGACGCAGAACCAGGGAAGTCTTGGGTTCCTGTCGCCGAAGGAGCCCAGGTCCCGGCAAGTTTCAGGACAGAGGTCCCGGCAAGTTTCGGGACAGTTGTCGCGTCAAGGCTCGCCAGTAACGACACCCACCAAGGAACGCGGCTTCCCTAGCCTTTTTGCACTTTCGCCGGATCATGACAGGACTCGCGGGAAGCTGAAGAAGAAGAAGAAACCGAGCTTCCCGGAAGACAAAAGCCCATCAGAGGAATCCTCGACGACGTCGTTGCCTCTTGCTGCGCCCGTTGCGCCTGTTGCGCCCGTTGCCAGTCCAAGGGCATTGGAACAACCGGCAGAAATCGTCTCCGCTGCGCCGCAGCGAGAATCACGGTCCCAGCCCACGCAGCAGCAGCAGCAGCAGCAGCAGCCGCCGTCCGCGCCAGCACCAAACAGTTCCCAAGGCTTCTCGAGCGCGACATCAACCTCCACGCTGATGCCCACCATGTCCCCTACACCCTCGGCAACGTCCAGTGTGACGAGCCAGGATAGCAACGTCTCGGGCTCCGACGTGACAAACGCGTCGGCGTCTCCCGACAAGAAGAAGAGGTCAAGATGGCGGTGGTCGGCGTCCAAGGTTGATCAGTGGAACCCGGGGAGTCCCACGTTTGGAGGCTCGAATGCTAGCATCGCAGAACGGATGAGGCGTACTTCGCGGAGTCCCGACCGCAACGATCGCACCGACCGCAAGGTGAGTAGCGACCTCAGTGGCGATGACGGGTCAAACAAGGGTGGCCGACTTGGATGGTTGAAGAAACGGGCCGGGAAACGCACGGAACAGGATGATAGGGACATCCCGATGCATGTTCAGGTCCAAACGCTTCCACCACCACAATACCCACACCCTGCATCGCCCCAGGTGCAACCGCCGACGCCATCGTCGCTGGGCAAACCGACGTCTCCGATTGCAGAGGCCGAGAATGAATTCGATGAAGCTCGTCCGTCAGGGCCGATCTGGCCATCGAATTCCGACCAACAGACAGCTGCCCAGCCGACCGGAGACGTGGATATCCACAGGCCCACAGCGGAAACTGGGCGTACCAGCAGTTCGACGCCGAAGTTGCTCGCCGCTAGCCCCGGTGGATCGCCCGGTACCTCCCCAGACTCGGACATCACACCGAAAGCCACAACGGAACATTCCCCGCATACGGACTGTGTGACACCACTCCCGTCAGATCAAATCCTTCCTCCTCCTGTCACGGCACAACAGCCGAATGGCGATGGGGTATCGGCAACCGCGGATAATTCGGCGCCAATGCGGTAGCGAGCGGAGCAGAGCATCTCGTGAATACACTTATAATTTTCTTGATACCAGGGGTTTTGGGAGTGGGGTTGGTCGAATGTGTATCGATTTTTTGTTGCATGGGTTGGTTTTGTGTATGCCGGCGTTCTTTGCGACGATACCTGCGTACATGCACCACGAGTCGGTCGTGGAGGGAACTGGTGGTGAGATGGAGCAACTGTGTCGAGGTGTACGGTTATGGCGATATGAGATTTGTCTCGATAATTTTTCCGGAACCATTTGGGAGTTTGTGCTTTCTCTTTCTTTGCATCCCTGTGGCCTATTCTCAGGAATGCTTTCATCGAGAGCAAATGGGCCACCGCGCTCTCTGTGTGTCTGTGTGTCTGTGTGTCTGTGTCTGTGAATGGATGTCTCTCTTTTGTTATCTACCGAGTGGGAGCTGTGTCTTATTCGTTTTATCATTTTTCTTGTCTTATTTTTCTTCTCTAATGAATATGACGAGTACCTGGGTTGTATCTTATGACGGATGACGGCTGATGACGGTGGGCGGGGAATCAAAAAGGACGGCGTTTTCGTTTATCGGTGGATTTCTTGTTCTGGGGCCCCTTTGACGGAGTGACATCGTGTGATTAGCGGACAGGATACTCCCGATTGGAAAGACCTCCATCATTGCACCCACCCTACTTAGTTGCCGATGTTGGGCGACACGACGGCTCAGGGGAGGCGCACGCGGGTGGTCACTGGTCACTGGTCACTACGAGGAGCTGTCTGCCCTGGGTAGAGAGAGACCAGGAGTCCGTCTTGCGTGGGATCAGCTTGCTCGCGCAAGCACACGCGAGCATATATCTACTTACATAGCTGCGCCATCGCACAGCTGGCGGAAACAATCGGGCCTCAGTCACGTGCCACGAGTGGGGTCCGTCCACAGTGCATCACTCGGCGGACGAGGACAGTCCCCCGCATCGACCGCGATAGAGCACCCACACCCACCCAGGCGGCCCCACTTTATCTCCCAGGCTACATATGGCTTTCCACTCGGTGCGTTTCCTCCAGCGGAGCGGGGGTGAGGGTGCGTCGTCGTCAGCGGCACGGTCGAGACCGTCGCTGCCGGCCGGGGGCCGAGTCCTCGCCGAGTGCCGTTTCATTCTCGACGATACACGGGTGTAAGGGTAAGTGCTGCCTCACTACCATCACGGTGGGTGCTTGGCGGGCCGGGGGGGTTGGCACGGCGAGGAGCTGTGAATATTGTATGTATGTATGTATGTATGTATGTAGGGGCGGGACATCGAACTTCATCAAACATCATCAACCGCCCGCCCGCCGCCAAAAGTCATCGCTAAGTTACGCGAAGTCATCGCTGCACGAAATGTTCGGGCCGTGAAGCAGAAGGGAGGACTCCGTGGTCCGGGCAGTTGGAGCGAGGCACCCGAGAAACCACCCGGGACGGGACGGGACGGGACGGAACGGATGCGTGTTTATTTATTTCATGACGTGAAACATGAGCCTGGGAGGCAAATCATATGTACATATATAGGAAGAGAGCTCCAGACCGGTCCCTCGAACGGCCCTCAAAGAGTCAAGAATATATTCACCCGCAATCTATAACCAGCAGCATGGCACCTCCTTCGAACCGGGGAAACGATCCCCCCACCCCCCCCCAATGCCAGACCCTCCGTTGTTCGACGATGGAGGGGGAAAGCAGATGAAGAATGTCACCCCGACTGCATCGATTTAAAGTTTGTAAAATGGTTTTTTTTTTTTTTTGGGGGGGGGGGCTTCTGCGGTACAACAAAAGTCTGACCTTATCTTCGTTCCCGGCAGAGCGAACCTCGACTCCGCAAAACCGTTGTACGAAATATGGTCCTTGAGCCTGCTCTTGTGCAGTAAATTGGCATCAGTGTTTGCGAGGGAATACGAATTGGCCATTGTGCTAGAGGATAACGCTCCAGGGCGTGGGGGGGTATGCCCAAAGCCTACAGAGAAGTTGAACGGGATGGAGACTCTGGAATGGCCGGCTGAGTCTCGGGATCTCGGTCTGATACAGGGGCTTGCTGGGGAGATGTAGAGACGGAGTTGGGCGAGATATGGGGACGAGCAGCGGATGTTGAAGCATTACAACAGTACATAGCTGTGCTAGCTATTGCAGAGGAAAGGTTGGATGCGTTGGTATATATGTGCAGAGAGCATGCCTGCGGGATTGCAAGCTTGTCATTGATGCTGGACACTAAAACGACGCTAAGGACTAGAATTTCTTCCGTTCCATGTAATACATTGATTATACTGGGCTGAATCTGTCCTTCAACCATCTTTTAACCCCCTTCCTTCACTATACGGTATTCAGCCTTCAGTCCCCATCAAATCTCAGCAACAGGATGTCCAACGAGTTTTTTAGTGGAATAGCTACCGGTCCGGTTCTCAGTAGTTAGTGATTGGCGGCTCCTGGTATCGGGGACCGGCGTGTGCGAAGTTCAAACATGCCATACCTGTTTGCGTACATACTCCTTGCTATCTATCCTAAATACTTTTGTGGGGGGCGCACACATGCATTCCGCACTCCGGTCCCGCTCCGAGAATAACGGAAGCGGGGTCGCATAGGTACATATGTAGATAGGCGCTGCGGAACATCTTCTCTATATCTCTAGAGTACATGCTTATGTAGTAGGGTGGGTCTTGGCATCGGACTTCATCTGCTTGCGGCACATGGAGCCGTTAAATATAGCGTTGTCTACTTAGTCTGGAACAGCCAATAGTATCTCTGGACGGGGGGGGGGGTTTTTTTTTATTCATACTCGCATGCAACCTAGGTATATAGAGTAGATCATGGCGGGCGTACGTTTTACCCAAGTATCTCTGGACGGCGACGGCTAGATACACATATCTAGAGTAAGTAAGCAGTTGGATACAACGCTAGTACGGAAAGAGTACATACTCTAGAGTGCACGTGAGACGAGAAAAGATGCGTTTCGGAACGGGACAAGCGAGACAAAGTCAAGACAGGACAAGGCCTTACGGTTTCGCGTGGGAGAAAAGGGTTTGAGCTGGAGTTTCTTTCTCCCGTCAGTGCTGTTGACGGGACGACCGACAGCGGCGCTCAACTTGCCCCTCCAGCAATCAGCCCCTGCAACTTGCCATTCGATCGCGGCGGGTTGATGGAGGAAACGCGAAAAAAGGGAGGAAAAAAAAAAGCTCGGGGACGAGTTCAGCCCGCCGCAGCGTCATACATAAGTAACTAAGCGGTTGTCCGTGCGTGCATCCCGCATCCACCCACACACCACTGCCTGTCGCCCCGATGACTCTCCCTCGTTCCATTCTTCCTTTCTTTCTTTCCCTCCTTCTTCTTTCGTCTCGCCCGTGGCCGAGCTGTGTGGATGCTCTCTGCGCTGCATTCACACGTTTTTTTTTAATCTGCAACGATCCCCACGCTGGGGGCTGTCCCGTGCATGAGGGAATTGCCGGTATGAGGCATACATACCTGGAGGTGGACAGTTGCATGTTGAACCCCTCCCCCACCAATGTATGTACTAGACTAGTATCATAACTGCGGGCCTCTCCGCGGCGATCGGACGGGGGCGCAGCGGGACGCGAGGGTTCTGATTGGATTCGGCATGCGAACCCAGACTGTGTATGACATCTAGATACGAAGCGAAGAACCAATCGATATATATCTATCTATGTACATACACAGCCGGACGAACTGTTCGCCAACGCCGCCGCCGCCGCCGCCGCGATAAGAAGGACGAATTGTGATACCGAAAAAGAGGGGCTCTTTTCCGACTCGAGCCATATATAGATATGTACTATACATATACATGCATCTCCTCCGCTTCCCCCGCTGCTGCCTACACGCAGGTGATGTGACTCACAGTGCATGGCCGCAGAGCGGAAATGGCAGATGTGACGGGCTAGTGTTTGCCGTGGCAGCAGCAGCGGTGTGTCTGCGTAAACGGATGCTGCCTTTCCTTTTCCTTTTTTTTTTTTTTTTTTTTTTTTTTTTTTTTTTTGGTTTATTCATCAATCGCTGAGAGTGCGGTAGTTGGTTGTCTGGATACGAGTGCGATTCATACACACCGATCGGCACTGACAAGAGGCTCCTCTGTTGTCACTGTTGCTGCTGCTGCTGCTGCTGCTGCTGCTGCTGTCGTTGACGTGTCAATCAAGACCAAGTTCAATGTCGGCCTCTTTCAAGCCGCGCCTTCTCTTTCGAACGCTGCCTTTGACCGGCGAAAGTGCATTCTTGCTGGATATGTAGCTATCACACTCCGCAGGGATGTCCTGCTTGCCCTTTCGCTGTCAGAATGGGCGGGGCTGGGCGGGCGAGGCATTCCGCGCTAATCGATTGGTACGTTGCTACCGCCATCCTCAAACCGTTCAACTTGGTCGCACCCCCCTCGTCCGGCCCACCTCACCCACCCTTCACTGAGCCTCTTCCCTCGTAAAAAAGGGCTTCTGCTCCCTCTCACCGTCGTCTCTTTCCCCTTCTTTCCTTCTTCATTGCATAACTCCTTCTCGTTCCACTAGCTACAAGACCACCGTCAACAACAACAACAACAACAACGACAACAACAACAACAAGGTTTAGAACATTCTTCATACTTTCTTCGCTTTCCGTCGTACATCTCAGTGCACACCAGTTGGCTATTCGTACTTCCGTATCTTCTCGCTTCGCTTGTTCCGATCAACATCCTAGCATCTTCCGCACCGAACTCTCTGCAGCAAAGAAAGCCATCGAATCATGGGCGATCGTGGCCGTGGTGGAGGTCGTGGCCGTGGCGGCCGTGGAGGAGGCTATCAGGGTGGTGGCGGTGGTGGTTATCAGGGTGGTGGCGGTGGCGGTCATCAGGGCGGCGGCGGCGGCTATGGAGGCGGTGGCCGCGGCGGTGGCTTCTCTGGCTTCGGTGACCGCGGTGGCCGCGGTGGCGGCCGCGGAGGCGGCCGTGGTGGTGGAGCTGGCGACACCGGCATCCACAAGAGGTAACCGGTTCCTTTCCTCCCCGCACAACACATCTTTGACAGCTTCTTGTTCCTTTCACGAGTTCATGACGACTGACTGGTGATATCCTCCCTTACAGAGGCGCTCCTCTCAACATCAATCCCCAGCAGAAGGTCATCGAGGATGCTTTGGTCAAACAGATGTCGAGTGTTAAGCTGTCGGCCGTCACGGCCGGCCAAACCCTGTTGCCCCGGCGCCCAGGGTACGGAACTGTAGGTCGTCAGACATGGGTTCGAGCGAATTTCTTCCCGGTTGAGCTTCCGAAGGACGCAATCTTCATGTACGATGTGAAGATTGAGCCTGAGGTTAAGAACAAGAGGAAGAGGAGGAGACTTTACGACATCCTGGAGAACTGCCCGGGGTTTGCGTCGTTCTCCGCCCATACTGCGACGGATTACGTCAAGATCATGGTTTCGATCAAACCGTTGAACCCGAATGCTCCCGCCACCAGTGCCGGCGAGAAGGAAGATAGGATCGAGGTGAACGTCATCTACACCGATTCTGACGACTCCCCCCCTCCCGCCGAGGGGAAAGGCGTGTACAAGTTTACCATCACCCGATCGGCTTACATCCAGCCGAAGGACTTCCAGGACTACGTCACCGGAAAGAACCCGCACTACAGCCCGGAACAAGCCATCCAAGCGATGAACATCATCCTGGCGAAATTCCCGTCCAAGTCGATCAGTATGGTTCCGGTTGGACGGAACAAGTTCTTCGTGCTGAGCGACGACAATCAGCTCAGGTTTGATCTCGGTGCTGGGTTGATAGCGCTCAAGGGATTCTACACGTCCATCCGTCCATCCGTCGGAAATGTGTTGTGCAACCTAAACGTCTGCACGACGGCGTTCTATGAGTATGTGTCGACCCGAACGTGTTTCTCCTCCCCCCCTTACTTTGTGCTGACATTCTGGTGCAGGCCGATCAACCTCGCACAGTCGCTCATGAAGGCTGCGTACATGAGAGATCCGTCGTCCCGCCTTAACCCCTTCGCGATCAGGAAGTTGAAATCTCACTTCTATCATGTCCGCATCGAGTACAACTACCTGAAGGATAAGACGGGAAATACCTTTGCACGTCAGCGGTCCATTTGCAACATTTCCCACCAGACTCCGCGTGAGATCGAGTTTGACGAGGATGACCCTGTCCGGGGTACCAAAAAGAAGACTAATGTTGAACGTTTTTTCAGCGAGAGTATGTGTGCCATGCTTGTTTTTCGTTTGGCGTTGACTTACCCCTTTCTTCATAGAACACAACATTAGGCTCAGGTATCCTCAACTGCCAGCGATCAATGTTGGCTCAATCAAACCTGTCTGGATCCCACCTGAGGTTGCGACCATCGTGCCTGGACAGTATTTCAACGGGAAGTTGCCGGACGATCTAACGGGACAGATGATTCGGTTCGCGTGCAAGCAGCCTAAAGAGAACGCCGAGGCGATCGAGGACGTGGGATTGCCTCGTCTCGGACTAAAATCGCACAATGCACACATGGTATGACTCGCGTCCTTGTCGCTATCGTCGTTCGGATTGCTGATCTCCATTCTGCGTCGTATAGGCGCCCTTCAAGATGTCTGTTTCGACCGAAATGATGGTCGTGGCTGCGCGGGTTCTTCCCGCCCCGCCCATCACCTACGGCAGCGGATCCATGCAGCCGCGGGATGCATCTTGGAACCTGTTGAAGAAGAGGTTCCAGAAACCGGCTCCGCTGACCAGCTGGAGCTACCTCATCATCGAGGACAACTATGCGATCGATGAGCGTGCGGTCCATACTATCATGAGGACCTTTGAAAACACTTGCAGGGAATACGGCATGCAGGTCAAGCCCCCGACCCTCCAGTTTGTGGATGGCAGCTACCCCCTGAAGGTGCGCCTGCCTCGCGAGCGAAACCCACTCGATCTGGAGAATGCCTTGAAGCCGGCATTCAGGAAGCTCAAGGAGAACAACATCCGGATCATCTATGTCTTTTTGCCTGGTCAGGAGAAGGGCGTTTACGCTGCGGTGAAGTACTGCGGCGACCTTAAGGCGGGTATCAGCACGGTCTGCTCTCAATGGAGCAAGGTATCCAAAGATAGGGGCCAAGATCAGTACCTGGCGAACGTTGCCTTGAAGTTCAACATCAAGATGGGCGGCACCAACCACACGCTGGCTGCGGCGCAACTCGGTGATTTAAAGGGGGGGAAAACCATGATCGTAAGTTCCACACGGAAACCATCCCCATCGCTTTATGCTTACGATGGTGTCCTTAGGTTGGATGCGATGTGACACACCCATCTCCAGGTAGCGCCAAGGGCACGCCTTCGATCGCCGGTGTTGTCGCTAGTTGGGACCCTCAATTTTCTCAATACCCTGCGTCCCTACGCCTGCAAAAGAGCAAGCAGGAGGTTAGTCCGTCCCAATTCTTTCCACTCCTGGGTTTTCGGTAGTAACTAACTTCAATAGATGATCGATGACATGAAGGATATGATACTTGAGCGCCTTAGGGTTTGGTACTCCAGGAACAACAATCAATTCCCGGAGAAGATCATTGTCTACCGCGACGGAGTATCCGAAGGTATGTCGACGGAAATCATCCGTTGTTGGGGGCTCACGAACGCAAGGCGTACTGACTTGTTGTAGGACAGTTCCATCAGGTTCTGGAGAAGGAGCTGCCAGAGATCCGGAAGGCCTGTGAGGGTGTTCCCCTCAAAGGCTACAATCCCAAGATTACCATCATCATCGTCGGCAAACGCCACCATACTCGCTTCTACCCGACGAACGACGAAGCTGCCGATGGTAAGACGGGAAATCCTACGCCGGGAACCTGCGTGGATCGTGGTGTGACTGCAGTATACGACTTCGACTTTTACCTGCAGGCGCACGCTGGTATCAAGGGAACCGCACGCCCAGCCCATTACTACGTCATCCACGATGAGAACAAGTTCTCGGCTGACGGGCTGCAGACCTTGGTGAGTACATGCCCGACTCCGTCGACCGCATTCCTTCGCTGACAGTAGGGCTACCAGACGCATAACCTCTGCTATCTCTTTGGTCGAGCGACCAAGAGCGTCAGTATCTGCCCGCCAGCATACTATGCCGATTTGGTTTGCGAGCGCGGACGTTGCTACATCCATGGCCTGCTGACGGGAGGCGACGATAGCGCAAGCACCATCTCGGGCCAGAGCGACTCGCAGATCGAGGCTGCGACCAGGGCGAAGGCTCAAGCGCTTTGGGGCACCGGCGTCAACTCGGCGATTGGCGCCACCATGTTCTACCTCTAGTCTGTTTCTAGTCTGTTGGGGGGCTTTTTTTTTTCTCTTGCCTACTGTCGCGAGCTCTCTCCTTTCGGTTTTGTATGGTATTGGTCGCGGGAGCTGCACATCTCAACTATGTGGCGAAGCTTCTTCGGATGTAGCTGGATTTAAATACAACGGTTTTGACTCCGTTGGGACGTTGCGCACCATTCAACTGGTGGCGACGTTCCGCGGGGGGTTTTTCCTCATGTTCTTCCCTGTGCTAGGATGTGATGTCTTTGATCGGAAGGGTGAATGCGGGCTGGATGAGTGAAAGGGAGGAGTCATACGTGAACCCAGTCTCGAGGAGAGTATATAGCTGTTATTCACTCAGGCAATCGGGCAAGCGTCTTTGTGCGATCTTGTAGCAGCAAGGCAGCAACTTCGATTGGTGTGCGTAAACACATGACTACAGACTGGTGCACGTAAACACATGACTACAGACTGGTGCACGTAAACACATGACTACAGACGTCCACCCACCCATCCCACTGCCATCCCTCCCACTGCTATC
>Ga0307516_10008003_pt1 | contig 12030 bp, 15 predicted proteins | sample 19_EM_MG_FD_203310 | JGI IMG/M metagenome (GOLD analysis project Ga0307516, IMG submission 203310) | Populus trichocarpa ectomycorrhiza microbial communities from riparian zone in the Pacific Northwest, United States - 19_EM | ecosystem: Host-associated > Plants > Roots > Unclassified | place...
CTCTCCGCGCTGATCCAGCAGAATTTGCGCGTCCGCCAGCTCAACGCCGGCACCAAGCAGTAATGCCCACGCTGCTCGTAACCAGTCGCATGTCGCCCGCGCTGGCGGCCCGAGTCCAAGCAGCCGTGAGCGGTCGGCCAGGGCGCCGCCGCCCTCTCAAGTCGCTGCTCCGCATCCTCACCTTCGCTTTCGTAGCCGCCACCGTGGTCGGGGTCGCGCATTTCCAGCAGCTGCGCTTGCGGAAGCTGGAGACGCAGCGAGCCGAGCTCTTGGCGAGCCTGAAGAAAGCGGGCGATACCCTCACCGGCACCGACCGAGAGCTAGCGGGGCGCGTGCAGGCCGCCATCGCGCTGGAAACGACAGCGACCTACCTCGGCGATCGGCTCCCCATAAACCTGCAGAGTGAAGCGCGGCTGAGCGATGCACTGGCGCAGCCAACGCTGTACGTTCGTGGGCCGCTCGAGGCGCTGACCCGCCCCGAGCGCGTGAGCGAAGTCGCCTCGAGCTCCAGCAAAGACGCGTTCGTGCCCTGCTTGCTCGCTCCTCCCGAAGCACGCACCGAGAAGGCGCTCCGACTCAAGGCCAGCGCCGCCTACTCCCAGAGTAAGGGCCTCGAAGTCACGCAGCACGTCGAGCGGCTGGCTCCGCTGCTGCAGACTTTGCCGCTCATGGGTCGCGATTGGGCTCGACGCATCGAAGTGGCGGACACGGTGCTGGCGCTCCAAGCTCTGCGAAAATTGGTCGATGCCGCGCCCTTGGCGGCCGCCGTCCGGGCGGCCAAGGCGCGCCAGCTTCTGCTCGTCTTGGATGAGACCGGCGCCGGCAGCGGACCCACCGAGCTGGACGGCGAGCGGGCTCACCCGGTGCGGGTCGTGCTCTCCGACCTGACCAGCGGCGAAGCTCGTCTGCGTTTCCGTCAGACGGTGGACCCCAGTTGGCTGAGTGACCACGCTCGCGCTCAGTACGCGAGCGGCATCGACAGTTGTGTGCTCGCCATGGATTTTCGCCGCGCCGCGGCCGAGCCGTCCGTTCCTTAAGCCAGGCTGCGCGTGCAGCTGCCGCCGACGCCGCGTATCTGTCTCGCTAAGGGCCCGGGAATGGCTAAGTCGGTCGATGATCGCGGCCGAGGCGCCGGGATGGCGAGGCGCGACGAGGGCGCATACTGCAGGTATGTAACTGAGGAGCAACGAAGCCAGCCGGGATGCATCGGCTGCGAGGGCGATCGGCTCGGCGATCTCCTGCCATCGGGTCTGCTCGAAAGACGGCGCAAAGCAATGCTCGGCGGCGATGCTGGCTTCTGCATGGAAGCGGGAGAAGACCTCGCCACTGGCGGCGCGAACCAACCACTCCCCGCCGACACCGATCCTGTCACGATCCCAGAGCGCTCGATCCTGTTCTTCCAACAGCAAGAGCCCCCCATCTCCATCGAGGCGTGCTGCCAGTCGAGCCGTGTGCAGGTGCATGAGCGCCAGCAGGGCGAAGGTCTCGGGCACCTCACCCACGGGATGCTCAGCCAACATACGACGCGTGAGGCGCGGCCAATTGGACACCCATCGTCCCCCTTTCTTCTTCTTCCGTTTCCGCGAAATCGCGGCAGATTTCCGGTCTCTTGGGTCCCCTAATCTACTTGACTGACTAAACTTCCACGGCATGCTCTGCGACGCCAACAGGAAAGGAAAGAGAAGATGGCGCTCGAACTTCGGCCGAACTGCGAGTACTGCGACAGGGATCTGCAGCCGGCTGCTACAGAAGCGCGGATCTGCAGCTACGAGTGCACGTTCTGCGCCGACTGCGTCGCAACCAAGCTACACAATGTCTGCCCCAATTGCGGCGGCGGCTTCGTGCCTCGGCCGATTCGCCCGGCAACCGAGTGGCGGCCAGGTCTGTCGGTCGTCAAGCGCCCGCCCTCCAGCAAACGCGTGCACCTCTCCTACGATCTGGACGACATCGCCTCCCACATCAAGCGCATCGAGCACATTCCGCCGGAGGAGCGTTGAGCGCGCAAGTGAGCCTTTCTGGCTAGTCGCCGAGTGGCCCGAAGACGAAAAAGAGCCCAGCAAATTCTTGCTCACGACGCTGCCACGCCGCATGAGCAAAAAGCAGATCGTCCACCTGCTCAAAGAGCGCTGGCGCGCCGAGCGCACGTACGAAGACCTCAAGGGCGAGCTCGGCCTCGACTAGCATGGGCTGGCTCGTGCCAGCTGATCTTCAGCGTGATTCGAGCAGAGCCTTCAATTGCTCCAAGTCTTTGCGGTTCGCCCTGCGCATGGCGCCCGCCATCAAGGGCGCCGCAAGCTTGGAGAAGCCGCTCGGCTCACCGCGGTTCCTCAGGGTCATGCGCGTGGCGGATTCAGACACGGTCGCCCAGGTGTAGGTCGTCTCCATCGGAAATGGCCCCTGCGCGGTACGCATTACCAAACGCTCGCCCGCGACCTGGTCGGCCACCTCGTAGGTGTACGCTAGGCGGCGCCCCAAGAACTGCGCCACGAAAGCCATGCGCGAGCCAACCGCTAGCGGCGGCGGCGTCTCCCATTCCACGGACTTGATGTTGACGTACCAGCTCGGCGCGTTCGATGGATGCGTAGGCGGCCACCTCGGCACGGGGACGCTCAATGACGATCTCGGTGACGACGTCCACGGCCATGCCAACCAATCCTATGTAACAGCTGAGTCCGTGTCGAGGTAGACGGCCCTACGGGTTGGTCAGCCTCCAGGCAGCCATGTCGCTGATGCGCGAAAACCACGACTGTATGTTCGGGAAATCTCCCAGCGGCGCGTCTGTTTGCTTTGCGTACATGAGGGAGCACGCGATGGTCAGATCGGCGATCGTCACTGCATTGCCCACCAGGTATTCTCTACCCTCGAGGCGCTCGTCGAGCACGGCACCGAAGCGGCGCAAGTTCGTGAATGCCTCGTCGATCTTGTCTTGGCGCGGCTCGCCCAGCCCCAGCATCGGCTTGATGATCTTCTCGAACGTGAGTGTGCCGAGCTGCGGCGAGAAGTGCGCAGCGTCCCAGAATTGCCATCGCACCGAATCGGCGCGCGCCAGCTCGTTTACCGGAATGAGCCCTGACTCGGGCTTCTTGGATGCAAGGTACTGCATGATGGCCCTCGATTCGGTGAGCACCAGGTCGCCATCCACCAGCGTCGGCACGGCGCCGTTGGGGTTGAGCGCCAAGTACTCCGGCCGCTTGTGCTCGCCTTTGGCAAAATCGAGCGTGATCTCTTGTAAGTCAGCTTGGAGCACGGCCGCGGTGATTCGGACGCGGCGGACGTTCGGGGACAGCGGATTCATGTAGAGCTTCATTGCTTGCCTCGACAGGTCTTTCTGGACGCGACGTGCGCCTGTCCCATGTCGCCGCAGGCGAGTCGACTTCTACACGACGTCGCGGATTGTGTGCGACTGGTTCGTCGCACTTCCGAGCGCACGCTGTTTGGCCAGTAGCCAGCGCCGAACGCCGTCGTCTTCGGCCAGACCGGTCGCACGATCGTAGGCGTCGCGAGCGTCATCCAATCGGCCGACGCGCTCCAGCAGGTACGCGCGAGCCGACCAGTAGGGCTGGTAATCCTCCGGCGCCGTTGACTTGATCGCGTCGAGCAGCTCGAGCCCGCGCGCCGGCCCCTCTGTCTTCGACAGCGCGACCGCGTGCGCTACGCGAATCCCGAGGGTAGGCGTGATGCGCACGAGTGTTTCGTACAGCAAAGAAACCGCGTGATCATCCGGCGTTCCCGAGCCCCGCGCGCTGACGTGCGCGGATTGAATGGCGGCCTCGAGCTGCAGTGGCCCGACGCGCCCCAACCGCACGGCCTCTGTGAGGAGCGCCTCGGCTTCGGCAATGCGATGCGAATCCCAGCGGGACGGATCCTGCTCCGTGAGCGGAATATAAGCGCCGTCTTCCCCCCTGCGAGCATTGGACCGCGCCTGCGCATACAGCATCAGTGCCAGGAGCCCGCGTGCTTCAGGTTCTTCCGGCAGCAATTGTACCGTCAGCCGTGCAAGCCATATGGCTTCCTCGGCGAGCCCGCGCGAAGCCGCTGCCTGCCCGGCGACATCGTCCCAACCGCTGCCGTAGGCCGCGTAAATTGCTTCAAGCACAGCGGACGCGCGCTCAGGCAGCTCCTCCACTGGCACGTCGAACGAAATCCGAGCACTGCGGATCTTGGTCTTCGCGCGCCACAACCGTTGGCCCATCGTCTTCGGCGCGACTCGCAAAGCGGTCGCGATGCGAACGGCGTCCAATCCCAGCACCGTTTGCAGCATGAGCGGCGTCCTCACTGCGGGGTCGATCGCCGGGTGCGCGCACACGAAGAGCAAGCGCAAACGCTCGTCTCCGAAGTAGTCGCCCTCCGGAGCGTCGTCCACGCTCACCAGCAGCCGTACGTGGTCTTCATGTCGCGTGCGCCTGCGCGTAGCGTCCACGAGCCTTCGGCGCGCGGCCGTGAGCAGCCACGCTTCCGGATTCTGCGGAACCCCATCGAGCGGCCACTGGGTCACGGCCGCGAGAAACGCCTCCGCGAGCGCGTCCTCCGCGCCAGCAAGATCGCCTGTCCGAACCGCCACGAGCGACAGCAGCCGCCCGTACGACGCGCGCGCGGCGAGCTCGGCGGGGTGCATCGTCACGTCGGTTGTTCGAGCGCGGGGCGGATCTCGACAATTCCCCCTCGGGCCGTGGATGGGCAGCGGGCCGCCCACTCCAGCGCCTTGTCGAGGTCAGGAACGTCGATCAGAAAGAAGCCGGCCAATTGCTCCTTCGTATCGGCGAAGGGACCGTCTTGAATCTGGCGCTCGCCGCCGACGAGCCGGAAGGTGGTCGCAGTCGTCGCGGCATCCTGAAGACCGGAACCACCGACGGCCACGCCGGAGTCATAAATCGCCTTGATATACGCCTTGTAGGCTGCCTGGTACTCGGGGTCGCCCCGCCCCTTCACGCCAGCTTCAGTTTCGTAGACGAGCATCGCATATCGCATGAAGAGGTCCCTGTCGGTTCTGCTCCATTGTCGCGCTGACGAAGGGCGTTTCTACAGGCGCCCTCAAAAAAAGTCAGCCGCGCCTGTGCACTCTTTCGCCGTGCTGCACCCGAGCCTACCTCGCCGCACACCATGTGGAACCCGTCAGAGGAGCGTGCCTTCGTCTTCGGCGGTCGAGTTGCCTTCTATGCGGCTCGTCGCTTAGGCCCGGCGCGGTCCTTTGCGCGCCGTAGGCTTGGCACGTTTTTTGACAGGTTTGGGTGCCTTTTCCGCCTTCGCGGTCCAAGCCAGCGCGAAGTCAATCCACGACTTGAAGCCAGCCGCGTCGTACGGCATGGGTCGATGCTCGTCATTTCAGGCGTGGACGGCTTGCAACGGCTCAGAGCGCCGCAGCAAGAGCACCGTGAGCGGGCCAACGATCAACCATTGAATCAGCGTAAAGCCGGTTTCGATCAGCAGGTAGTCCGGCACCGAGCTCATCACGTTCTTCGCCGCGACCGCGATAGTCGTGAAGCTCCACGACAGCACGGCACCGAAGGCGGCATACCCGAAGGCGCGGGACGTCGCATCGGACCATGCAGCGAACACTCGCGCGTAAATCCACGCGAACAGCACCGCCTGGATGGACATGGAGAGGAAGCCGAACGGGATGATGACGTCCTTTCGGTAGATGGAAAGCGCTTCGTAGTAGCCTTTGAAGGCGACCAGGTGCCAAACGAAGCCGAGCGCAAAGGTCGGAATCAAGTAGGAAAAAGCGCCAATTGCGATACGTTTTGTCATGGTCATTGCCTCGCTGAAAGGAGTAGCCGCTGCAGTTGCTCCAGCGCACCGGCCCAGCCCTCGGCATGGCGTGCGTTCGCGTCGGCGCGTTCAAAGCGCTCGTGCAAGATGAGTAGATCGGTGCCGTTGGCGCTCGGCGCGATTGACACCGTGACCTGCGACTCGACGCCAGCGTGAATATCGGGAGGCTCGATGAGCCACGAGAACTCAACGCGCGAGGGCGCTTCGATCTTGCCGTACACGCCGCCCACCAGCATGCGCTGACCTTCTGGTGTGTCATACGCGAACCGATAGCGACCGCCTTCTCGAAAATCGAGCTCGAGCACCGTAAGCTGCACCTCAGGCGCAGGCGTCAGCCATTGCGCGACGACCTCGGCATTGGCAAAAGCCGCGAAGACCCGCGCGGGCGGCGCAGACAGATGACGGCGAACTTCCGCTCGTTCGCTCGGTTTCATTGCTTGTCCTTGGTAAGCAGGGTCTCGAGCTGGTCGATCGCTCCGTTCCAGAAGCGTTGATGGCGATCGATCCAGGCGCCCGCCTCTTGGAGAGGTTTCTGCCGCAGACGAAAAAGGTGCACCCGACCTTCGATGCTGCGCTCGATCAGGTTCGCCTGCTCCAGCACCTTGAGATGACGCGAAATGGTCGGTTGGGCAGAGCCGAACTGCCTGCCCAGCTCGCCTGCGCTGCGCGCCGCGCCCCCGGCCAGCGCGTGGATCATCGACCGGCGCGTTTGGTCAGAAAGAGCGTGAAACGTGCGGTTCAGCACCTGCGCAGGTTGCATAGCTAAATGGCTATACGTTATCGCGACGCGCGTCAAGTCCTCCGGCGAAGCCGGTTCCACGCGCGTCGCGCTCGATCACAGCGGCTTCCCCGAAGAGATGCATGAGCACTTGGGCGCCGGCTGGCACCGCATGTATTGGGAACCGCTAAAAAAGCTTCTCGCACCCTGATGTAGCGGCTGGTCTGAAACGTTTGTTTTGCTCGCACCCAAGCGTCCAGCGCATCTGCCCATGATCATCGACGGGCCGCTCTGGGAAGCCGTTCAGGCGCGTCTGGCTTCTCGGGCGGGCAAGTCAGGGAAAGGCCGACCGGCTTCAGGCGAAGCCTTGTCGCTCAGTCCGCGCACGACGCATCCCCTGAGCGGCCTCCTGACCTGCGGCGACTGTGGCGCGCCCATGGTCATCAGTGGCGGCTCGAGCGCCAGCTACTACAAGTGCAACGGCTTCAAGAAGCGGGCTCAGGCAGCCGCTCACAAGGCCACGATCGAACGCCTGAAGGCAGTCCCGTCCGAGGCGCTCGTGCTCCCCCACCCCGCGCTGATGGTGCAGCGCGCCCTGAACCTTCAGGTAATGTTCAAACGCGACCCGGTCGCCGGCCGCGAAGCTCTGAGGCGACTGCTCGGCGGTCAGTCTGTCGCGCTGAGACCCGATCCGGCGGGTTGCTACGTTGCGGAGGCCACGCACTTCCCGCTGCTCTCACTCGATCGCGAGGGCAGCGGAAATGTTCGCGGTACCGAGGATGGTTGCGCGGGGGCGATTCGCCGCCCGCAAGCCAACCGGCACGGCTCCGACCCTCAAACCAAACGGGCGGGAGGGAGCACGTCGCTCTCCTGGGCCGCTGCCCACCGGCTGCCCAAACCGAGTCGATCCACGTCGACTCACGTCGACCCGCGGAGAGAAGCATCCGAACCCATTTCGCCTTCAGTTTCACGGCGTTGCCGTCGCCGTGGAACGACGCTGTTCAGCTAATCGGCGGAGATGGTGACCTTGAGGACAGCGTCGGCGGCGGGATAGGGGTAGTCGTCGCCAGGCACGTCGCTCAGGAGCTGCACCACGTCCTCGCCAGGGGCGCCGGTGTCGGGAGCAAGTTGGTTCGTCACGGTGTTGGGGCCGATGCCCGGCTCCTCATTGGCTTCGGTCCCGGCGTCCCAAAGCGAAACCTGGTCCGATATGTCGCCGCTGATCGGCTTGTGCTCGGCATCGAATAGCTCAATGCCGTTCTGGCCAGGGGCGAAGAACACGTCGTTGGTGGCCGCCAACATGCTGGCGAACGAAAATGCGTCTCCGGGGCTTGCCTTGAACGAGAACTGATATTTCTTGCCGGGCAAGATGGGACCGGGAGCGTCACTGCCAACGGGCATGTTGAACACCGCTCCAGCAACGAACCCGTTCAGGTCGGGCAGACTCGCGCCGAGCGCGGTCGGGTTGCCATCTTCGGCGATATGCTCGATGCCGTTGCCGTAGTCTGCTTGACCAGTCGTGAAGAGGGGCATGCTACCAGCCTTGTGGACGACCCACGCGCCAGGCGAGGCCGGATAAGTGATGCCGGAGTTTTGCGCGATGAACGCGCCCAGACCGGTGGGGTTGCCGTCCTCGGCAACGCTCTCGAGACCCTCGGCGAAGTCGGGCATCCCTTCAGTAAAGAGCGGATTCTGTCCATTGTGCACCACCCACACGCCGGGCGAAAGCGGCGCGGGCTTGTCGCCTAGACTGGTCATCAGTGCCATGTCCGACGACACGTTCATGATCGTCACCTTGAACTCGGTGCCCGTCGTGTGCGTCACGCTGACCGTCATCACGTCGGCCGGCGTCGGATAGTCGAACGTGTCGGTGGTCACGTCCCCGATCTTGCGCACGTTGCCGTGTTCAGCCACACCGGTGTTCGGCGCCGCCTGGTTGGTGACCGTGTTTGGCCCTACGGCGGGCTCCTCGTTGACCTCGGTACCAGCGTCCCACAGGTAAATCTGGTCCGTTACAAAGCCGGAGATCGGATCACCGTTTTGGTCATACAGGGCAATGCCATCGCCATCGGGAGCGAAGAACAGGTCGTTCGTGGCGGCCAGCATGGTCGCGAACGACAGTTTCTGCTTGCGACCGGCGTTGATCGTAAACTCGTAGCTATGGCCCGGCTTGAGCGCGCCGGGCGCCGCCGCTTCGACCGGCGTGTTGAACACACCGCCACTCGTAAAGCGCTTCACCGCTGCGATGTTTTCCAAAGTGACGGTGAACGTTTTGCTGTCCGCGGCGCTGCCTCCCGCACCTGCCGACGCGCCCGCTTCGCCGCCGGTCGACTCCCCTGCCGTACCGCCCTGAGCGGCGCCTGCGCCGGCACCGGCCGATCCGGTCTTTCCGGCGCTTGAAGCTCCAGCGGTCGAGGTCTTGCCAGCCGCCGAACCGCCAGCGCCGCCGTCACCCGCCCCGTTCATAGAGTCGTCGTCATCTCCACAGGCGGTGACGAGCGCCGACGATGCCAACAGAAGCACGAATAGATTTCTCATTTTCTAGTCCCTTGCAGGAAACGCGTTCCGTTGCGCGCCTACAGGGCTCCGGTACGGCCATCGCCAAGGGCGGTTACAAGGAGCTGCGAACAAATCCGGGTGGCGCTCGCCCGCTACCTTTTGTCCCGCGACGCGCGCTCGCCACGCCAGGCCCGAGAACCGTGTCGTCGCCGCAAAGGAGGGCAAGCCGGCGGGTTCAGGCTTGGCTTCCCGCCACCCACGACGCTTTTCTCGTGACGCGCATGCCGCCAATATAGAGGGCGTCGAGCTTGGAATGGATGAGGAAGTGGAGGGCGTTCTCTGGCGTTTCCACGATCGGTTCACCGGGGCCGTTGAAGGAAGTGTTCAAGACTACGGGCACGCCTGTTTTGCCGAAGAAGTGTTGAATGACGCGAAAGAACTCACCACAAGAGGAGTCCACGGTTTGAACTCTTGCCGAACCATCCGAGTGGGTGATGGCCGGGAGATCGTGAGAGCGGACCGTGCCTGTGAAAAGCATGTAGGGGGAGCGCTGAGGCAATCCCTGGAACCACGTTTCAGCTTCTGACTCCAACACTGCGGGTGCGAAAGGCCTCCACTTTTCACGGCCCTTGATCAGATTGACACGCTCCCAGTTTGCACCCTGACGTGGATCGGCAAGAATGGAGCGATGACCGAGCGCCCTCGGTCCAATTTCGCTGCGCCCTTCGAACCAACCGATGACTCTATCGGCGGCGAGGTCTTCGGCGGCAGACTCTGCCGCATCGGAGCAAACGCTGAAGTGCAGCTTGTCGCCAGCCTCATTGAGTGTCGCTTTGAGAGCGTCAGTATCATCCGCAGTTTTGACGCCCAAATAAGGATCGGCATGGGCTTGTTGCGGCTGCTCCGGTAGCGGCTGGTCGAGGACGTTATGGTAGAGCCAGCTTGCAGCGCCGATGGCCAGCCCGCTGTCGTCGCAGCCGGGTTCCACAAAGATGTTTCGGAACCGGCTTTCCCTAAAGATGCGGCTATTGGCTGGACAATTGAGCGCGCAGCCGCCCGAAAGTGACAAGTTGTCCGTTCGTGAGCCGACCTTTTCAAGGACTTTGGCGAGCGCGTCCACCGCGACTAGATAGGTTTCCTCGAAGAGCTTTTGCGTGCTCGCGGCAATATCCACATTGATCGGAGCGAGAACCTGGTCTGATTTTCCGTACGGCTCGAGATCGTAGCCCATCTCAGCGGCAAGCTTCAGGCAGTGCCGCAACCAGATATCTGTGTCTAGGCGTGCCTGTGGCCAGCTGTATTGATTGCCGACGAAGCGTCGGTCGAAGAACCTTGGCCGTCCATAGGCGGCCAGCCCCATCAATTTTCCAGGTGGCCCCACGTCTCCCATGCCTAGACGAATCCCCACGTTCTCATACAGAGCGCCAATGACGAGATGGTGCGGAGTGATGGGACAGATGCGGTGGCCCTCTCCCCAAAGAAACATGCCGCTGAGGTAGCCCCTACCGTCGGAAAAACCATCGTGAGTTAGAATCGCAGCCTCGTGGAAGCCAGATTGATAAAAGTTCGAAGCCGCATGTGCCATGTGGTGCGCGATGAAATATCCCGGCAAGTCATGCCCTGCCGCTCGCACAGTGACTGGATAGTGAAAGCCATGCCGGATCGACTCGTTTTTGAGAGTGGCCGAGTAGTCGGTGGTAGCAATCTGGTGCAATGCGGAGCCCGACCAGTCTGGGGACCCGATGAACTTATCCATGGTTCCAAGCCATGAAAAACTATCTCGCTGACGCGTGCGATGCTCGGGGAAGGCATGCCCGTAATGACGGTAGAGGTAAGAGTCTTTGTGACGTGGGTCGTAAAATATCTTCAGCAGACGGTCGACGACCAGCGCGCTTGGATCGAGTCCTTGCGCTTGAATCAGCTCTGCCAGCGGACAGGGTGCCTGGTGTCCTGAATGCCGCTCCAGATGGATCGAGAAAGCGACCGGATCATCGATGATCAGCTCGATGTTCTGGGTGGAGGTAATCGCGCAGTAATCAATTTGATCCCAACGCAACCGCGCCTCGTCCATGGCCATCTGGATGGTTTTGAACTCCAGGGAGATGGCGTGTTTGATGCGGGCGTGCCGCTCCCTCATCACGTAGGCGGCGATTCTTCCGTCTCGCAGAATGCACACCGCAGCATCGTGACCAAAATGAAGTCCGAGTACGTTCATGCGGAAAGTGGGGTAATTGAGCGGGAAGCCAGGGAATCTTCTGCTTTCACTGCATGCTGACTGTCGCACAAGATCGGAAAATGGGCATCCAAAACGCTTCCCCTCGCGCGCTGCAAACGCCGCTTGCAGGGCTCCGTTTCGTCGCCGCTGAGCGGCCGGGACAGGAGCGGACAGAAAGCGACACGCGGGGGCAACAGGCCGCCAAAAAATGAACGAACGCCGGCGCGCGACGTATCGGCGGGCCTCGGAGGGCTGCGAATTATTTCGCTACGCGAAGCGTGGCAAGCTCCGCCCACTCTTCTTCGCCGCTCTCCCAAGCGATCAGGGCCGACCGGTCGTCCTCGTTTCGGCCCAGCATCTCTGCGCTGCCAACTCCGACCACGACGCCGATCTTGTAGCCAGGGGTGCCCGCTTCTCCCGTTTCGACTTTCGTACCGGGGGTGATTGCTGCGTCGTTTTTCATGGTTCGAGCTCCGGAATGCAATACTCGTGCGCAGCAGCGGGATCCAATAGCCTCGGTGGGTGTAGCGCGCCAAGCATGAGGCAGCTCTGCCGTAGTGCTCAAGATGCGTGGGGCGAGCTAAGCTCCCCGTTCTCCCACTTGAGCTCGGGCAGCTGCCGGAACACGCCGCGCACGCCCTCGCTCCACTGCCTGCTGAGCGCGGTGAAATACGGGTCGCCCTGATCGAAGCGGCGCCGGAATTGCACGCGCAAGCTGTCGCGTTCGTAGCAGAGCACGTCGAGCGGCATGCCCACGGACAAGTTGCTGCGCATGGTGGAATCGAACGAGACGAGCACGCATTTCATCGCGTCCGACAAGCTGGTGGAC
>Ga0307516_10008004_pt1 | contig 12028 bp, 14 predicted proteins | sample 19_EM_MG_FD_203310 | JGI IMG/M metagenome (GOLD analysis project Ga0307516, IMG submission 203310) | Populus trichocarpa ectomycorrhiza microbial communities from riparian zone in the Pacific Northwest, United States - 19_EM | ecosystem: Host-associated > Plants > Roots > Unclassified | place...
ATGGCTTGGCATTGAGTCAGCAGTGTGGAGTAATGCCAAGCAACTGTCAAACCTTATAATAATGTCCACAAGACCAAACAATGATAAAATGTAAAAGATTAAATAAAGAGCTGTTCCATAACATCCCAACTGAAGTGTTGGATAGTTCATTTGATAAGATAGGAGAGGCATGGTTGATAAAATAAGATAAGAGACAAGAGGCTGTTCCATAACAGTGTCGACCAGCACCTGCGGTCCGTGAGTGTTTGGATTTGGACCTCAGAGATACCACCAATGAGGTATGGGAAAGCAAGTTTGCGCTCAGGGTGGCAGTTCTCGTGTATGGGGCGAGCGTGTCCAACAAAGACTGTAGAGGAGCCCAGAACCTCTTTGAGTAGGGTGGTGATCAGGTTGACTCATGCTGTGCCTTCGTCTACTGGTTTGTCATTGGCAATGTAGGCAATTGCTTCGGGGCCAGGAGCCTCGTGCCAGGCCGCCAGTGATTCAGGATGGACAGTGGAGTAGAGGTCTTTTTTATTCAGGCCATGTATGGGGGGAAAGCCATCCTTGGGGAGCGGGGTGAGGTCTGGTAATTGTTGTGATGAGTCGGTGAGTTCAGGGTTGTTGGTGGACTGGATGTCGGGGGTGTCAGGCTGCTCCTTAGAGGATCTCGCCTTGCATGGTGCTCCTGTTTCCTCTGTGTTAGTGTTTTCACACTTTCATTTTGGGATCCTACCAGTGGCTTTTCCTTTGTTGTTCTGGGACAGGATCACGCTGGAGGAGTCAAGATCGATCTCCATCTGGGGGTCAGCAGGGTTGGGGGGGTGTCCTGTTTGGGTCGAGGTTGGGTTGACTTCCCCGGAAGGGTATGTTAGAGGCTGGTTTGGGGTGGGGGTTGGGAGGGGCAGGAATTGCTGCAGATCATCTGCAGAGGGAGGGGGTGGGTTTTGAGCACTAAGCATTGTAGACATTTAGGTAGGGTGTTCATCGGGGTGAGGAGCTGGTGGAACGAGGGCGTGCATGCTCGTCCTTTATCGGAGAGGAGACAAAGGCCTGATATCGATCTGAGCATCGTGGTTGTTGTTTGTTGTTGTTGGATAGAAGGGGGTGTGCAGATGTGAAGGGTTGGGGCAGTCAAAGGGATTGGGTGGCTCGCTGCCGAGTGGCAGGGTAAAGGTTCTGAGTCCTCTGGTCATTCTGGAGGCTAAGTCTCGTCGACTCGCCCTTCTCTGGGCTGTGGAGCGGCAGGTGCTGTCTGAGGTGACAGATCACCACACAACCTTGCGGCGGTGGGTGTCTGTTCTCCGTGGGGTTGACCTCACCCTTGCCCAGCTCTGCCTGCGAGCGTGGGAGACCGAGACATTGTGGTGGTACGGGTTCAAGGGGCTTTTTGCAACGAAGACTCCTGCTCTCGAACTTGTGGATGAGCCTCATACCGCAACTTCCCGTGGGTATGGGTCGGGGGGTTTCGATGGGTCGTGGGGTCCCATGGGTATAGCGGGTACTATGGTGGGTCAGGCATGTAATAATCATAATCTACCGAGAAACAAATGAAATTACTACTAGTCATAATCACTTCCTACCCCGGTGAGGAGGAGTATCGCCAACTCGGCACCGCTGACAGCAACACGACGTGCAAGGTGCAGCGGTTCAATGATGCGCAGCTTGTCTCGACCCGTACCGTCGTTGGGCCAGGTGGGTGGTGTGGCCATCGCCGTCGTCGCTGGGTAGCACAGAATGACAGCAGAGCCGTCCACATGTGTCGCTGTTACCATGGATATCCTTGAAACCGAAGTGGACGACAATAAAGTTGAGGTCATCGCCCCGCCTTTGACTGGATGGACGCTGTCGTTGCCGTTCGTAGCGACATCGTCGTCATCATAGTCAGTCATCGATGTCAAGGTGTAAATGGATGACTTACTTCTGTCCCCATGCCGGAAGAATGGACATGGGGTGGAGAATCGGTGTGGTAAGTGCGAGGGCGATGATTGTTCTCGACGAGTTGGTGGCTTGATGGTAAGGTTTAAACTCAGCCACGGAACCCACCATACCCGAGGACACTATATACGGTCATATGTCCGATCCCCGGGATCGGGGGCCTATGCGGACGGAAATGGGTCCCAAAACCGGTCCATGTCCGATCCTTATGCGGACAGAAACCGCGAAATTTAGCCTGAGGTCCGATCCATTTTGCGTCCATAGATGGTCGGTTGGTAGCAAGGTCCGATCCAATCTGCGGACGTTTGTCCCGGAGTTTGACTCCAACGAGAAATTTTTTCTTCACCACCACCCAATGTCCCCGACTCTAGTCGGTAGCGAGGTCCGATCCAATTTGCGGACGTTTTTCCCTGTTGACCGAGGGGATGTCTGGTTGTTATTGCGGACGAAAATGGGTGCAAAAGGGTAGGTCGGATCAGAATGCGGACAAAACAGCCGACAAAACGTCCGTACATAACTGCCAAAATTTGGCAGTTTTGGAGCGGACATTTGACAGCATATAGCAGGGTCCTCATACCCGCCTCACTGGTACGGGTTTGCGATGGGTCCCAAAAAAGTGACCCGTACCCATACCCGTAACCCGTGTGGGTTTCGAAACCCATGCGGATCACTAACCGCAAGTGAGGAAGACGCACCGTATAAGAGAACGACAATCGACAATTGTTCGAGACATTGCAAGTAGAGCAAACCAAGTTGCTGGAACTTACTTTCGGTTGGCGTCATGGATAAACTGCAAAGTTCAGCAATAGAAATGGCCAGGATCCGCAGTCTGACTCCATAATCTTCGATCTCTCGAAATATCCGAGGCTTTTGGGGTGTTTTATATGTTTTATTTTATTGCATTTTATGGAAATCATACATATGTATGCCAACGAAACATTACTGTACTGGTTAGCCTGATGGAACGAACTTTCGAACTCGGACCTGCCATGCGAAGCAGCGGCCCACTCAACCAGTTTCTTCCTTCAAGTTGGTGGGCTTACAGAGACCTGCAGGATTTCTGGATCCGGACCAGGGTTTCCTAATCCTTAGAGCATGCCTTAATAGAAATGTTTTGAGAATCGAGGAACGGTTCCACAATGGCAGTGCAAATTGGACGTGTATATACTATATACTACTGATGTAAGAGAGCAGGGCGCCGCAGGATTCCATGACGGGAAGTGCCACACGTGTTAGAGTTGGCTTCTGACAAATGGGTAATTTGCATCGCCTTCATCACTGGCCTTAGGAAGGTTATATAGGCCCCAGGCCGACTATAGTTGACATGCTGGCCAGCTCCGTTGATCCTCGCATTACCTGTGCAACTTGCGACTCACCATGACGCAGGAAGACAGCACGTCATATCAGATGATGGGTTTTGGATGCTTGTCGTATGTCGAGTTGTTGTCTATAATGATTTTCTTCTATGGTGCGTCTCCTCGTTCGTGAATATGAGGCTCATTCATTCGTTTGATAACAGGAGTGTTTGTTGTCCTCTTCTTTGCATCGGTCGTTATCTTTATGTTCGTTTTCTCCCCGCAAAGGCGCTTGTTCCTTAGCAAGACCTGATCTCCAAATATTTGACAGGCGGCGAGGATTTCCTAACCGCGGGACAGCGGCCATGTTCATAGCGACTGTCATCAACTTCCTACTCTTCAGTTTGGATACTGGAATTCAAGTTGCCCACTTTATAGGCCTCATCCTTCTCATCCTAGACTTGTCTCCGCAGCCCGGGCCGACTGAGCGACGGTGGCGGGACGAAGATTTGATTTGGGGCAACAGCTTGAACGTTGCCACCCTCTGGACACATTACTTTCAAGCGAGTAGCAATCTGTCGCTGCCAGATTGCATGTTTAATAATCCTCGGTGAAGATATGGCTCAGCGATCTCATTGTCATTTGGAGGGCTTGGGCTCTCTTCCCAGATCGACGGTTGTTAATCCTCGTGCCGTTTATTTTGTGGCTCGGGGCCGTGGGTGAATCGACATTTGCCGGGAAGTCGTTCTCTTTGACTAAATCCATACACTCGCAGGAACGGCGGTTGCCTCCTTCGTATGGTTATTGAGCCTTGCTCCCACTCACGTCGCAGTGATCTGGCAAACCGGTCAGCTGAATGAAAATCCCCTATTCACTGCAAGCCTTGCATTCTCCATCGCAAGCAACGCCGTCACGACATTTATGATTGGGTATAAATTATGGTATGTCACTATGAACGAGACTCTTCATGACAGATCCAAGCGCTCATCACGACGTGATATCGCAGGAGTCACCGTAAATTCATCCTGAAGCCTCTTGGATTGAGTCGACGAAAGAGTCCAGTGCAGAAAATATTGATTATTCTCGTGGAATCAGGCCTTGTTTACCTTGGATTCCAGGTCAGTCATTTTTGTACCCCATTTGCGCACAAGTTCCCCAAAATTCTCACCCTTCTAATAGATAGCGTACTTGGTTTTGAATCTGGTTGCAATTTATCCGTCCTTCGCACTGTATAGCGTAATGGTCGTATTTCTTTCTCTTGCTGTAAGTGATAGGCGGACTACTAGTAGTAATCGTCTGATTTACATCTGCAATTATAGGCAATGTATCCCACTCTGACGATCGTCCTGGTCGAAACTCAGCGTTCCATGATAGATGTTTGTGAGATTGGCCCATCGAATGCAAGCAAATTCGCGGGTGCAGTGTCATCTGAAGCTCGTGGTGCAACTTCAGGGCACCTCTCCTTTCCGGTCGAGCAAATCCGTACTACTATGGATAGCGAATCTGTATTTCTGCACTCCCGCGCGTTGTGGGGCCGAGATGGGCAGGGACATGGCTTGGAGAAGGTCATCCTTGAAGTAAAGGAGAGTCAGCTGGTTGGGAACAGTGGTTGACTGGGATATGTAACATATCGCTAGCGCTCCAACGTTTCAAGTAGTATGTAACTGCCAAAATTGCTCGTGCGGACACGTTTTTTCCCAAGTGACCATACCAGAACCGCTTTATACAGCAGTGGCGAGTCACATACGCTAGGAATTCGAGGTTCTATATATACAGGGCGATGTATACAGGGCGATGTTGAAGCGGAGGACGATAGCGAGCCACGGCGAGTAGGGCAGGACGTCACACCAGGTCTTCCGAACTCTCCTCTCACAGGCTCTTCACCTCAATCAAAGTTTCATCAGGTGTCAGATTGATCTCCTCCACCTTATTCCTGCCTACATCTAGACCGTTGCCTCGTTCAACTTCAAACCCGCCAAGTCCTGCACTTTATCCATCAGTAACTCGGCCCCGGCGTTCTCAGGCTGATGACCCATTAGCACGAGATGCGTTTTCGTTGACGATCCCGCTCGACGTTCCACTCTCGACAAGACGTTGCCGGTCGTTTCCGTCCACACCAGCTGGACATATCTGCACCAGCACGCTATCACTTGGGGTGACGGGCGATACGATGGAAACCCAAGTGGAGACTCCGTGCACGATGTAGGTTTCTCACTCAACTTTTGCCTCCATTGAAACCCGATGGGGTCTAGGAGAAGGCATCGAGCCGCTCCTGAAAAGGCTTATGTATCGGTTTTCCGTGCTTGGCATGCCGAAGAACGATGGATTTTCGCTGAGCTCGTGAACGACCTCCACGGCGCTCATGGTGGTTTGTGCGACCACGGCATGTGTTAGATCAACCTTGCCGTCTGCGCCATTAACATGGAGACGGCGCAGAGAACCTTTCTGTGAAGCTTGTGATAGAGGGCCGGAGTACACAGGAGGACGAGTGATGTGAAACCAGGATTGCCGTGTGGTGGAAGGTCGAGGTGGATGCGCGGGGAGGGCGATTTCGGCGCTCCCTGCCAACTGGCCTGGTTTTTCTCGTCTTGCGGCCGTGGCGTTCATGGAGGAGATGATTGATGAATATCAACAGAGATTGAACCTCCACGGGGTGCATTACTCGGGGAAAAGCAGATACGGATGCGAACCGGATGTTCCTCGCGCTGGCTGTGTTGGTGATTTCCGTGGGCAAACTCGGCGACGCGACGGGCCTGGCGGGCGAAGAGCTGAAGACTCAAGGCGTTTTTTCGCATGGGCGGTAGTGGTTGTCTTTGTACACGTCCTCACTGGATCTTCGCGACTGGAGGAGGAGGCGTACCAGGTGTTTGAGGAGATGAAGGGGTATTGTGGGGCGCAGCATGAGGCACATTTGCGCGTTCAGTGAGGGGGACGGTTGCGATGTGTGAAGAGGCAGGATATTACCAGGTCACCGTTAATTGTTGGATCGGACCGTTCTTTGATATTCTTTCCACAGGATTAAGAGCACATCGCTTATTATTCCAAATTGTGAGAGTTGCTATATTGTTCCTGCCCAACTTTGCTCTGCAATGCGCGTACATTCAGCTTCGTTATCCGTCATACTATGGATTGGCCCGACCGCGAACGAGAAATGTCCTAAAGTTGCAGGACGAGCTTCAGATGCCACTGGACCCCCGAGTTTGCTTGCGTTCGATGGGCTAATATCATAAACATCCGCCATCGAACGCTGAGTTTCGACCAGGATTATCACCACAGTCGGATACATTGCCTGCAATAAATCAGATGATTACACGTAATCGAATTCTTCGGTCTGCCCCAGACTTACAGAAAGAGAATAATACACGGTCTCAAAGGCATACCCTTCGGCGGTGTTAAGAGCACTGCCATTCACATTGCAAATCAAGTACGCCATCTGTCAACGGTGAGAACGTTGAGGATTTTGCGCACACATCAGCAAGCAAGAAATAAAAGTCACCGACCTGGAATACGAGGTAAAGAAGACCTGATTCTACGAGAAGAATCAATACGGTCTGCACTGGACTCTTTCGTCTACCCAAGCCGAGAGTCTTCACGGTGAATATGCGATAACTCCTGTAATATCAATTCATGGTGAGCCACTGGATCCATCGAATCCCGCCCACAGCTACGTACCACAACTTATATGCAATCATCATTGTCGTAATGGCGTTTGTTGCCATGGAGAGTGCATTGCCCGCAATCGTTAGGGAAAGGTCTACATTCGAGTTCGATTGATCGTAGTGGTTAGGGATCGATATCAATATCTGGTCGCCGACGAGGAGCCCTGGGAGTGTATAGATTTAGCAAAAGGGAACAGCTTCCCGAAGGATGTGTATTCACCTACGGTTCCAATCCACAAAATGAGCGGTATGAGGATAACCCAGTGTCGTTCTGGGAAGAGGACCCAAGCCCTCCAAATGACGATGAGATCGCTGAGCAATATCTGGACCGAGCATGAATAGCTGGTGGGATCCGGCAGCAAAACCTTGATACTCACAGGAAGGCTTTCTGCCCAGCAGGTGACTATGTTTATGTTCTGTAACGCAATGTTAACCAACTCTCGCTTCTCCGACAGCGGATAATCCAGGATGAGAGCCGGGCGAATGAAGACGATGAATGCGGCAACTTGAGTTCCAGCATTCAAACTTGAGACGAGGAATGTGATGATGGTCGCTACGAACATGGCTGTTGTGACGCGGTTGGAAAATCCTCTCCGCCTGTCAAGTTTCGAGGGCTGGTTGAGGAATAAGCGACTTTGCAGAAGGAGAAAACAAACACAAAGATAACGAGCGATGCAGAGAAAAGTATAACGAAGACTCCTGTTCTCGAACTTGGATGAGCTTCATACCGCGAGTGAGGAAGACGCACCGTATAAGAGAACGACAATCGACAATTGTTCGAGACATTGCAAGTAGAGCAAACCAAGTTGCTGGAGAAACTTGCTTTCGGTCGGCGTCATGGATAAACTGTAAAGTCGAGCAATGTAATCAATAGAAGTGGCCAGGATCACAACCGCAGTCCGACTCGATTTCCTGAAATATCCGTCGGGACCTAATTTTGATTCTGCAATCCCGGATCATTAGAATTACATTGCCATGATCAAGATGAAACTAACTTTGTAGAGCGATGTACCCTTCTCTAAGTTCGTGATTTCTAGGACTATACAGACGCCGTCATTCGGATCTTGCTCTTTTGATGATCTCTAAACATTCGAACGGTCTCGACAGAAATACAAGTCATGTATTGACGTCGAATAACGGGGAGTTCTTTGGGGAATTACAAAGTAGGGGGGCCGACATGACTCGATTTTTTGTTTGGTGCCACAACCGTGGGAAGTGGGATGACCATTGTGGTCATCGTGGGCAGCATTGCAGCCGACGACATTTGTGGCATATATGGTGGCTGAACCAACGCCTGCCGGCGACGTAACCCAACCGCCCGACGAGATCCTCAACGCCCTCAACGCCCTCAATGCCACCGTCAAGTCCGAACCGCAACAAGACACCCTCCCACCAGCCACCATCTCCGAGTACGATGTCCTCAACAACCAGCTCAAAGAAAACCCCCGCAACCCAGAGGGATGGCGAAGACTGATTGACTGGGTTGAAAACTCTGGTGACAGTGAAAAGCTGCGAGCCGCGTTCGATGCCCTCCTGCAAACGTACCCGAACACTGTCTGTGACACAACCCCCCACCCACAAATTTCCTTTTTTTGACTTCCTCTTTTTTCCCTCCCAACTCTCTCAGTCGTCTGCGCAAATTCGGTTCATTGGCCATTTCTCGGATGACCCGACCACGTTCCCTGAAGCCGAAGAACTGTTTAAGAAATTCCTTAAGCCCTCTCCGTCCGTCGATCTCTGGAGGTTTTACTTGACCCATGTCCGGTGAGGCTGGAACAAGTACAAGGCCGCTATAATCTTCTTACACCCCAATCATGCAGTCGTCTAAATTCCACGCCGGCATCTCGCGACAACGTCCGGAAAGCCTATGAGTTTGCACTCAGCCATGTCGGTCAAGACAAGGACAGCGGAGAAATCTGGCGAGACTACATCCAATTCATCAGATCAGGCGAGGTACTCGCACCCACCCTCTCCCCCATTCCCCCTAATTCATTCCCAACACATAGGCAACCACAACATGGGAAGAACAGCAAAAAATGGACGCCCTCCGCAAAGCCTACCACCGCGCCGTACAAATCCCACTCGACAACGTAGAGGCCCTCTGGCAAGAGCTTGAAGCATTTGAAAACAACCTCAATCGGATCACTGCTAAAAAGTTCATGTCCGACCTCTCCCCCGCACACATGCAGGCCCGCACCGCCCTCCGCCAGCTCGTCGCACACACCACCTCCCTCTACTCCCCCGTTCCTCCCTCACTCGTTCCTGGCCGTCCAGAGCTCGTCCTCCCGTCCCTTCCAACATTCAACGCGGGCGAACGTGGCCTCGTAGGTAAATGGAAGACGTACCTCAAGTGGGAGGAGGGGAACCCGCTTGAGATTGAGGAAAGGGAGAAACCGGTCCTCATCGCCAGGATACAGGGGGTGTATAGAAAGGCTGTCATCCGCATGCGGTATTACCCGGAAATTTGGCAAGTTCTTTGTTTCTCTATCTTCCCCTTTCTGACCCCGTTAATCACAGGTTCATGGCCTACACATGGACAAATAGCATCGGGAAGCATGACGAAGCCATGTCCATCCTCGGCGCAGGCATGGAAGCCAACCCATCTAGGTCCGTCTCCCTCCCTCCACACTTCTCCATCATCTCATCCCCTTCCGCTCCACACAGCTTCCTCCTCACATTCGCATACGCCGAGGCCCAAGAACTTAAAAAAGAATACGAAGACGTCCACGCCACATTCGACAAGCTCCTCACGACCCTCCAAGGCCAGCTCGAGTGTCTCGCCGCCGCCTCGCCTTCCACCCCTTCTGCCACCGCTCAACCAGGGCAGAACGGCTTCACAGACATTTTTGGGAACGGAAACGGCAGCGGCACCACCGCTGGTACACAGTCCACGAACAACTCCTTCAACTCGTCCGCGTCTTTGGATTATATTGGCAAGCCGGAGACGACGGAGCTCATTGAGCGCAAGGCCGAGTATGGATTGGCGTATGTCGTGTATATGCGCTTTGCGAGGAGGACGGAGGGTGTGAAGGCGTCTAGAGCGGTGTTTGGGCGTGCGAGGAAGGATCGGTGGGCTCCGTGGGAGGTGTACGAGGCTTCCGGTGTGTATCTTCTCTTTTCCCTTTGGTGTGTGACATATCACTGACTTTTATCTCTTCTTTCCTCCATGTTAGCACTCATGGAATACCACTGCTCGGACGAAAAAAATGTCGCAAGCCGGATCTTTGAAAAAGGCCTAGAGCTCTTTGCGCACGAAGTCGAGTTTGTGCTCCGCTACCTTGGTTTCCTCATCTCCATCAACGATGACAACAGTCAGTTACTCCTCTTTCCTTCCCGTATCGGGATCCTCACACAAAAGCTTTTTTCTTTCAGATGCCCGAGCGCTGTTTGAACGCGTGATCACGACCTTCCCGCCCGACACTGCTCGTCCTCTCTGGGAACGCTGGGCACGGTATGAGTACCAGTACGGAGACCTCGACGCTGCGCAGAAGCTTGAAGAACGTATTTCAAAGGTCTATCCTGCTGGTAGGTTTTCACTTTCTTCTCCATACCCTCAACTTTATTCCTTAATCTTTTTTCCCATTCCCATTCAGAACCCCCCATCAAACGCTTCGCCCAGCGCCACACCTACCTCGGCACAGACGCCATCGCCTCTCGCGACCTCGGCGTCTCTCTCGCGCGGCGTGCAGCCCCAAACCACAGCAACCATCAAGGAACAGGCGGGGGATTGGGACGAACGGAGACACACAGCACGCTGCAGTCGAGTTACCCCACACTCCCCCCGGGACTTCCTGCCCCGTCCGGCACGTCTTCGGCCACCGCGGCTCTTAAACGTCCGTCTTCGCCTGATCAGTACCGTGGAGGTGCAGCAGGAGGAGGAGGAGGGGGACAAAATGAGTATGGGCAAGGGCACAAGCGTCCACGTGGTGGATCGTCTCGCGAGCGGTGGGACGGCTCCGGCGGCGGTGGTGGAGCCGGTTCTTCACGCTGGCGGGTCAATTCCCCTGCCCCTCCGGCGTCGTCGCTACCGCCCCCGCCTTCGTCTTCGGGGTGGGAGAGTGGCGGTGTGCGTGAAAGCCGGGAGGCAAGAGAGGCGAGGGAGGCGAGGGAGAGGGAGAGGGAGCGTGCGATTCCGCCGCCGAGGGTGCAGGAGCGGGAGAGGCTTGAGAGAGAGAGAGTGGAGAGGGAGAGGACCGAGCGGATCGAGCGGGAGAGGGAGGAAAGGGAACGGGAGAGAGAGAGAGATAGGGAGAGGGAGAGGGAAAGAGAACGAGATAGAGAGCGAGAGAGGGAAAGGGAAAGGGAAAGGGAAAGGGAAAGGGAAAGGGAGAGAGAGAGAGAGAGAGAGAGAGCGGCAGAAAAAGCAAGACATGCCGTTCACATCCCGCAGGTCATCAACTGGTTCGTCGGCGAGCTGCCAAGACCTCCTTCGTTTGATGGTACGTTTTTCCCCTCCTTTTATGAAATCAGGGCTAACCCATGCAATGCACTAAATAGGCCCGGTGTTCCGTACAGAGGATCTGATGAACCTGTTCCGGAATGCGGTCATTCCCAGCAGTGGAAGAGGCAAACCGTCCTCGCCCCCACCACTACCTCTTCCACATGGTGCATCCCGTACGTCCTCCCCAAAATCCTAGTCATCGTCTCAACAATATCTTTCATGTATAGGTGGTCGTCCTCCTCCGGATTACGGCCCGTACCAAGGTTCAGCAGGCGGTCGGAGGCGCTACTGAGGAAAGGTTCCTGGAACACACAGCTTTCCTTGGGTTTGTTCGGAATGCAAAAAGTCTGTCTAGGCTTCGTTCAATCCAAGTGCTTTTGATTAACATGACCGTTTTTTTAGTTAGATCTGAAGGAAAGGGTAAGACGGAGTCCTTCCTCAAAAACATGGCTTTGGGAGCAGCCGCGGAGTAGGGCTCTGTGCATGGGCAATTTGACAAATCAAAAAATCCTGACTTTGGTTTGTAAAATAGTAACATTTTATCGGTCAGCAGGGCACAACGCTGATGCTGCACTCTTCTTGTATCTATCTAACATACGTCGCTTCAAATACTCTTCCCAATCAGTTTTGCCCTCATTATGTTAATAAGCCTTGCCTTAATGACAATATTTCCTTTGCAAATAACTCGAGTGAATAATGACAGAAACGGGGCACAC
>Ga0307516_10008005_pt1 | contig 12028 bp, 7 predicted proteins | sample 19_EM_MG_FD_203310 | JGI IMG/M metagenome (GOLD analysis project Ga0307516, IMG submission 203310) | Populus trichocarpa ectomycorrhiza microbial communities from riparian zone in the Pacific Northwest, United States - 19_EM | ecosystem: Host-associated > Plants > Roots > Unclassified | place...
GACGAGCTGCGCAACCCGCCGCCCGATCGCTGCAGCGCCAAGGCCGATCCCAAGAAGTCGGTGTGCCCGCCGTACAAAGTCGGCGACGAGGTCGAGATCACCGGCACCTGGAAGCAGTCGTCGCCGCACAGCGAACGCAACACCGACGGCCTGCTGGTCTACAAGAAAATGAAGAATGTCACCCAGTCGTGGGAGTCGCCCGCGACCGATGGGCCCGCCGGGGCGCCCGGCAAGCCCACGCCACAAGATCTCGCCAACAAGCACGGCAAGACCCGCGGTTAACCCCCGTTTGCGTTGATAATTGCCCGCGATGGCCTCCAAGAAGAAGTCGGCCCCCGGCAAGGCCGAGGTCGCCACGTCTGCAGGCGCTGCAGACCCGAGCGAGCCGGCGTTCGATGACGGCGGCGAAGCCGCGGGCAGCGCGCCCGGTGGCGACGACGCCGAGTTCGGTGAATCGCCCGAGTCGCCGAGCGACGTCGACGACGAGCTCGAAGCCGAAGGCGAGCTCGCGGCGGCCGAGCTCGAGGGATCGCTGAACGATGGCGACGACGATGGCGATGGCGACCTGGCGGCGCCCACCGCGGCTCCGGTCGCCGAGCCGCCCCGTCCTCGCCCCGCGCCCCGGCCACCCAGCCCGCCCCGCAGCGAGGGCCCCCCGGTGCGCAGCACGGCCGCGCTCCAGCACAGCAGCGCGGCGTCGGGCGCCAAGCTCGTCAAGCCGGGGTTCGCGACCACCAAGGCGGCGGACCTGGCGTTCGCGCTCGGCTTCCCGCACCTCGAGTACATCGTCGACAACCACCCCGACGAGGCGCGCGCCGAGATGATCGCCTACGAGCGGCGCAGCTACCGGCTGGGCTGGCCGCGCGGCGTCGCGGTCCGGTGGTGCCGGATCACCGCGAGCAAGGGCTTCAAGCGCACCCCGCAGGGCGCGAGCGAGCTCGACACCGCCGGCAAGAAGGCGCTCAAGAACGGCGCACCGCTCTCGGAGGAAGAGGTCGCGCTGTCGCTCAAATCGATCTTCTCGGACACCTCGTCGTACGAGGACCTGCGCGAGCTGGTGCGGCTGTTCGAAGCCTTCCTCGGCCCCGACCTGGTCGCGACCTCCATCGTCGATGCGCTCGAAAAATCGAGCAACAACGTGTGGAACCATCAGGATCTCGATCGCGCCAACGTCGTCCACCACATCGGCTTCCTGCTGCTGCGGCTGCCGGCGAGCATGGCCGACAAGCTGAAGAGCCGGCTCGGCGCGGTGTTCGATCGCCGGGTCAAGGCGCTGGCCAGCAAGGAGCTGGGCCCACGCAAGGGCGAGCGCGGCTCGCTGCTGCGCGCGCTCGACATCGTGCTCAACGGCAAGGCCGGCGCCGAGCGCAGCGGCGAGCGCAGCGAGGACGAGATCGTCGCCGGCGACCTGGTCCACGTCACCAAGGACGAGGCCTTCGTGCGCGAAGCCGCGTGCCGCATCGTGACGACCGACGCGCGGCTGACCTTCCTCGGCGGCGATCCGGTGCTCGACCACGCGCTCGACGTGTTTCCGCGGTTCCGCGGCTCGCACCCCGTGCTGCTCGACGGCTTCGCCGAGGTCGCGTCGCCCAAGGCGATCGAGCTGCTCCAGCGGCTCGCCAAGGGCAAGGAAGTCGCGGATCAAGCCAAGACCGTGCTCGCGGCCCGCGGCGTCGCGCTGTAGCGCCACCCGCCTGCGGCGAGATGGAGCTACGGCGGCGAGCCCAGCTCGGCCCACGTCATGGTGACCGCGTCATTGGTCTGCCCATAGAACGTCACGGTCTGGGACCGGGGATCGATGGTGATCGCGTACACGTAGCGGGCTCCCGGCTTCTCCCATTGCGCCACGATCTGGTCCGCGCGGTCGTAGGCGACGATGCCCATCGAGAGCCGGTTATCGAGGTAGCTGAACGGCCAGTAATGAACGCCGTGCCACTGAATGACGGGACACGTCGGCGACTCCACGAACGAATCGGGCCCCGTCACGCAGACCACGTCCATGTCCTGCGGCGGCTTGGGGGACGGGTTCACCGGGTCCGCTGGTCGTTGCAGTACGACCGGTACCGGCGCCAGCTCGGTCCATGTCAGCGTGACCGTCTGGTCCGCCTGGCCGTGGAGCGTCACGGTGTGGGCCGCGTCGTCCGTGGTGATCGCATAGAGGTAGCGGGCGCCACGCGCCTCCCACTGCGCCACGAGCTTGCCCGCCGGATCGTACTGCACGATGCCCATCGACACGCGATTATCGAAATAGCTGAACGCCCAGAACGTGTAGCCGCCGAATTGCACGACCGGGCAGAACGGGGAGTCCTCGAACGAGTTGGGCCCCTTCACGCATACCAGCTTCATGGTGGGCGGCGGTGGTGGGGCCGTGCTCGCCAGCTTCTGCACGACGACGGGCGGCGCCTGCGCCTCCGCACGAGCGCCGTATGCGCACACCAGCAGTCCCGCGATGACGGCTGATATGACCTTGCGTCTCGCGTCGTGGATCATGACGCGAGATGTAGTTGCCGTGACGCTTCGATCTTGAAACATCGTCGTGTTCTCCTGTCAGAGGTCAGCTTGGTGGCTCTCGGCATTGCCATCGATGTCCCAAGGCCTTTGTTCCGCATCGACGCTCGGCCGCTCGACGCCGTTCAGCACGCGGCGTGCCGGACCGGCGGTCGCGAGCCGCGCACCGCAACTGACTGCGACGGCTCGCCGCCGGGTCGCGGCGTCGAAGTAGCGCCACGGCAGCGCTACCTCGATGGCGGTCCGGATGGCCGTCCAGCCGACTCGCGTACTGATACGCTGCGCGCATGAACGACGCCCGCGAAGGGCAGTGGCTGGGGCGGTTCGAGCTGCTCCGACTGCTCGGCACCGGCGGAATGGGACACGTCTGGCTGGCGCGGCAGGACGGACTCGAGCGCCACGTCGCCGTGAAGATCCTGCCGGCGAATCATCATCCACAGTCGATCGATCGGCTGCGCCGCGAGGCCCAGGCGCTGGCTCGCATCCGCCACCCACACGTCGTTCCCGTGCACGAAGTCGGAGAAGCCAGTGGGCTGCATTACTATGTCATGGACCTCATCGAGGGAGACTCGCTCGATGACGTCCTCGCGGCGCGGCGACTGGCGTGGCCACGCGCGGCCGAGATCGCGCGACAGCTCGCCGACGCGCTCGCCGCGGTGCACGATCGAGGCGTCGTACACCGCGACGTCAAACCCGCCAACGTGCTGCTGTCGGAGGGTCCCGATTCCATCACGCTGGTCGACTTCGGTGTGGCGCTGTCCGAGCTCGCCCCTACATTGACCAGCACGGGAGACCTGATCGGCACACCGCACTACATGGCACCGGAGCAAGCACGCGGCGAGGCCTACCTCGCCGATGCCCGCACCGACGTCTGGGGCGTGGGGGTGACGCTGTACGAGATGGTCACGGGCGCGCGGCCGTTCGATGGCGACACCCTGATCGCCGTGCAGCACGCCGTGCTCGAGCGTGACCCGGCGCCGCCGCGCCAGCTGCGCCGCGATTGCCCACGCGATCTCGAGACCGTCATCCTGCATTGCCTCGACAAGGACCCCGAGCACCGCTATCCGACCGCGCACGCACTCGCGCGTGACCTCCAGCGCGTGCTTTCCGACGAACCGATCCGCGCGCGCCGCAGCTCGCCGCGCTACCGGATCGCCAAGCATATCCGCCGGCACCGCATCGCCTGGCGGGTCGGGAGCGCCACGGCGCTGACGAGCCTGCTCGGCCTCGTCCTGCTGGCGGTGATGACGCGGGCCGCGCAGCGCGACCGCGAGGCCGGTGAAGCCCAGGAGCTCGTGCGCACGGCACGCGTGTTCGCGGATCGCGGGGCGCTGACCGAGGCGTGGTCCAAGCTGCGCGAGGTCGAGCTGCGGTTCTTCGGCACCCCCGCCGTCACCGACGCCTACTGGGCGATGGTCGAGCTCACGCGACGCGCCCAGAACGAGGACGACGTCCTGGCCCAAGCCGTGTGGCTCGAGCGGCTGCTCGACGCCGCACCCCCCGCGGGCGATCGCGCGCGCGCCCACTGGCGGCTGGGGCGGATCTACGACAAGCACGGCTTTCTCGAGGACGCGCGCGCCCAGTACGCGCAGGCCGTCGCGAGCGGCGCGCTGACCACCGCCGAGCTCGACGATACCAACTTCGGGCTCCGGTGGTCGAGCTGGCTCCAGCAGCGGGTCGACGCTGGTCTCGGAGGCCAGGTCGTGGGCGCCGGCGATCTCGACGGCGACGGGCGCCAGGAAGTGCTCGTTCATCCGCCCGAAGGCGGCCTCGTGGCGCTCGCGCTGCGCGGCGACCAGCTCGCGGTCGTGCGGCGATGGCAGGTGCCCGAGCTCGACGTCGCGGCAAATCTGGAGCTGCGCTGGCCGGAGTTCATCGTGGCAGATATCAACGGCGATGGCCGTCCGGATCTCGCCGGCATCGCGAATGGCCAGTGCTTTGTCGACGAGCTCGACGGCGCCACGCGGCGGCGCGTGCTCGACCTGGGCCGTTGCATCCGGCTCAACGCCGGCGACCTCGATGGCGATGGCAAGCCCGAGCTGCTGATCACCGACAGCGGGAATCGTCTACTCCAGATGATCAGCGTGGCTCGCGACTGGTCGCGCCGGGCCACGCTGCTGGACGACCTCACGGTCGACGAGACCTCCGTGACGGGCCTCGATATCGCGGATCTCGACGGCGATGGCCGCGCCGAGTTGATCTACGCTGGTGGTCAATGGACGCGGTACGATGTCCGGGTGGCGTGCCTCGAGCACGGCGCGCTGCGCCTGGTCGCGCGCGCGCAGCTCGGACTCATCCTGGGCCTGGCGGTCGCGGACCTCGATGGCGACGGCAAGCTCGAGATCTTCGCGGTGAAGTCACATGGGTCTCCCAGTCCACGCTTGTTCGAGGACGATCCCTTTCTCGGGCCGAGCGGCCCGCTCGTCCTGCACCTGACCGGGGATCGACTCGAACGAACCTGGAGCGATCCGCTGATCGCCGCGAGCGCTCCACCGAGCGAGTTGCGCCTGCTCACCGGCGGCCGGAGAACCGGCCTGGGCCCGCTGTTCGTGGTCGCCACCCCGGCCGGCCTGCTCCACCTGTACTTCGGTCGGCCGGGTGCGCCGCTGCTCCGGCGCGACCTGCGGTGGCCCGGGTTCGCCCAGCACGGCGACGATGGTGTGGTCGTGGCGGACCTCGACGGCGATGGCAAGGGCGAGCTCGTGCTCGGCGGCGCGCGGATCTCCGCGTACGGCATCGGCCAACCCAAGATCGCCCAGCGCCGCGAGCACGCCCACCCCGGGATGGACTGGCTATCGACGGCGCGCCAGCTCCGCGAGGCCAACGAGATCGAGCTGGCGCTCAGCGCCTATCGCGCCGCCGCCGCGCAAGGCGCGGATGCGGCGACCGTGGCCTACGAGGAGGGCCTGTGTCACGCGCGCGCTTTGCGCTGGCAAACCGCCGTGGACCGGTTCCGCGAGGCCCGTACCGGAGGCCGCCACGACGCTGAGTTACTGCGGTCGCTGCTGGACGCTGCCGAGGCCGTCGCCGACTGGCGCACCGCGCTCGAAGCGGCGCGCGAGCTCGGCGATCGCGAACGGGTGGCCGCCCTCGAAGCCGTGCGCGCGATGACGACGGCGTTCGTCCAGAACTTCGTGGACCCCTGGCCGGCCTGGCGCGTCGGACAGCCGCTGGCGTGTCGCGGTCGCACCGCGGATGGCGCGATCGGTCTCAACCTGTTTCCCGGCGATCGCGCGCTCGACCTGCCGATCGACTGGGACGGATCCTCCCTCGAGGCGTCGGCGGTGGTCGCGCTCCGCGACATCCAGTACGGCAAGGGTTTCCAGATCGCGCTGTCGCAAGGCGACCAGCCCTGGATCGGCGGCGGGCTCCGCAGCGGCGGCGGTGGGGGCAATCTGTTCGTGCAGGTGTTCACCGTCGAGGGAACCCTGTTGAACGCGAACCGCGCCGGGCTACCGCCCCGGGTCGATGGCAGCGCGTTCCCGGAACGGGTCCGACTGACGCTGTCCTATGTTGCCGCGGTCCACGAGTGGCAGGTGGCAGTCTACGACCTCGCCGGCAAGCGCCTGGACTATATGCGACGGCGCGCGGTGACCCCTCCGGCGGCCGGCCGGTATGTGATCCACCTGAGCAGCAGCCCACAGCCCTACTTCGCCGCGAGCGTGGTCGACCTCTATCGGTTCGAGCTCCGCGCCGCGCCTGCTGCATTGACGATCGCGGCAGGCGACGTGGCCCCGGCGCCGCCGCGATGCGCCCGAGATCTCGACGCCCTGGCGACCTCGAGCCCGGCCCACCGCGCGCTTGCGCTCGCCTCGGCGGGACGCATCGCCGAGGCCGCGCGCGTGCTGGCCGACTGGCGCGGCGCCGCGATCGCCAGCGACTCGCGATGGGGATTCGAGTTCGAGGCCTACAAGCCCACCGCATGGGAGGCCGAGCTCGTCCGGCTGGCGCTGCTGGATGAACCCTTGACATCGGCGGTCGTGGCCGCGGGACAGCTCATGTCGCGCCGCGACTGGGGCGTGCTGTTGCGGCGATTCGCGTACCAGCAGTTCATCGACTCGGGCCAGACCCGGTGGTCCGAAGCGATCGTGATGCTGCGCCAGGCCCTGGAGCTCGCGCCGGACGACGCGCATGGCTGGTATCTGCTGGGCTACTGCCGCTACCGGCTCGACGACTTCGCCGCCGCGCAGGGCTCGCTCGAGCGCGCGTTTGCGCTCGACGCCGAGCTCGAGCGACGCTATCCGAAACAGGGAGGTCCGGCGATCTTTCTGGCGCGGATCGCCGGGCGGGCGCACGACCTCGCGGCCGCCGAGCGATGGATCGATCAAGCCGCGCGACACGGCGGCAACCTCGACATCGTTCGCCACGATCGCGTGCTGCGCGATCTGCTCCGCGATCGCTCGCCAGCATCGACCGGGCGCTGATCCCTCCAGGACCGACGAGATGGCAACGCTTCCAAGCACGCTGCGAACCTCCGCCGATCGCGACCGGCGCGACCGCCACGCCATGGTGCCGGTGATCTACCAGCTGTTCGACGCCGACCACCCGACGGCACCGTCGTCGCGGCACCAGCTCGACACGGTCGACGAGGTCGACCTCGCGCGGGGGGCAGCCGACGGCGTGGCGCGCGCCGTCGAGCACGGACGGTCTCGGCTGGTGCTACGGATGGCCGATCCCCACGTCTCGCGGCCGCACGCGCGGCTGCGGCGCGACGGCGAGCGCTGGATCATCCAGGACTCGAGATCCACCAATGGCATCCGGATCAACGGCGCGCTCCAGCACGAGGCGCCGCTGGCCGACGGCGATATCATCGAGCTCGGCCACCGCTTTCTGCTGTACCGGAGCTACCGCGAGTTCGCGGGCGCCGACCTCGACGGCGCGCTGCCGTTCAGGACCGGCCGGCTCTCGACCTGGGTCCCGGCGCTCGCCGAGCGGTTCGCGCAGCTCGCGTCGATCGCCGGTTCGCGGATCGCGACGCTGGTGCTCGGTCCCACGGGAACCGGCAAGGAGTGGGTCGCCCGCGAGCTCCACCGGCTGTCGGGCCGGTCCGGACCGTTCGTGCCGATCAACTGCGGCGCCATCCCGCGCGACCTGATCGCCAGCCTGCTGTTCGGCCATCGCCGCGGCGCATTTTCCGGAGCCAGCATCGAGCAACGCGGGCTCGTCGTGACGTCGAGCGGCGGCACGCTGTTCCTGGACGAGATCGCCGAGCTGCCGCTCGAGCTGCAGCCGGCCTTGCTGCGGATCGTGGCCGAGGGCGAAGCGCTGGCGATCGGCGCGACGGCTCCCACGCTGGTCGATCTCCGCGTCGTCGCCGCCACGCACCAGAACCTCGAGCACATGTGCGCCGATCACCGGTTCCGGGAGGACCTGCTGGCGCGGCTCGCCGGCTTCGTGCTGCAGCTTCCGCCGCTGGCGGAGCGCCGCGAGGATCTCGGGCTCATGGTGGCTGCGCTGGTCCACCGGCTCGCCGGCGAGCGCGCGCCCCGCGTTCGCTTCACGGTCGACGCGGCGCGGGCGCTGCTGCTTCATCCCTGGAACCGCAACATCCGCCAGCTCGAGCTCCGGCTCGCCAGCGCGCTGCAGATCGCCGGCGACGCCGCGATCGCGGTCGACCACCTGGCGCTCGACTCGCCGGACGCGACCAGCCCGCTGCGCGCGCGCTGGAGCGGGCCCGATCTCGAGCGGCGAGAAGCCCTGCTCCGCGTGCTCGCGCGCAACCACGGCAACATCACGTCGGCCGCGCGCGAGCTGGGCAAGGCGCGTTCGCAGATCCAGCGATGGATGAAGAAGTACGCGATCGACCCTCGCGAACAGCCCCACGACGACCGCCCCCGCAAGGCATGATGGCTGGGTCCCGCGCGCAGCCGACGCTCGCTTGCCAGCCCTGCTACCTGATCGATCCTGCCGACGGATCGTGCGCGGTGGCTCGCCCCGTCCCATCGACGAAGCGGCGGACGCGGTCGCCACGAGACCTCGGGAGAGCAACCTGACGGCCTGATGGACGGCGGCACTCGGCATATCCGGCAGCGCATCAGCGACGTCGCCGCCGCCCACAGCCCAGTGCCCCCACCGAGGCCCCCACAGGAGAATTTCATTCTGAGTTTCCGGAGACCGGAGAATGGGCAACAGACTCACACGGCTGGAACTCGGGTGCCGCGGCACGGATCAACCGGCGCCCGCCGACGGCAGTACCCACCCACGGCATTCGCCGCCGGCGGCCGTAGCCACCAGCGCCACCAGCCAGCAGCGCCACCAGCCAGCAGCGACAGCAGCCAGCAGCGACTCCTGGCGGCCGCACCGATCGCGACTTGCAAGCCTCTCCTTCTCCGAAGAGATCAAAAAAAAATCCGAGCCAGCCGCAGGGCCTGTGCGAGACGGTGAAGAACCGCGACGGGTTGCCCTGGTCGGGCTACCCGCGGTTCTTCAAGCACGCTGAGGATAACCACCGCCCGGACGTTCGCGTTTCGCGGCAGCGTTCACGTGGTTATCCGCAGCTGCGTCCGTATCCACAGGCCACGTCGTGCTGATAACGCGAGCCATGCGCGCCACTCGAGCGGAGCAACCTCCTGATCCCGCGTGCCATTCAAGGCGCTCCAGCGGACCGCCTACCGACCGAGCATGGCGTACCAGCCGCCCTGCTCGGGTACGACGGCCGAGGGTGGGCGAGCACTGGCGATAAATATCGGCGAAATCTAATTGCATGAAGTCTGTTCGAGCCGTCGCGTCGTCGCGTGCAGGATCGGAAGAGGTCGGCGAAGCGAGCGCGGAGGCGGCGGAGGGCGGCGCGCCCGGTGCAGCTTGGGCTGTTCAAGAAGCGCGGCGGAAAGCGACGCGGTGCTGGCCGCCCACCGAAGCGCGCGCGCGCAGGGTCGCCGCACAAAGCGAGGCCCGCGCTGGCGGCGCGGTACCCGGTTCACGTCGTGCTACGCGTCGTGCCGGCCGTCGGTAGCCTGCGCCGCCGCAGCGTCTATCAGGCAATGAGGGAGGCGACGCTGACCGCGGCGCGGTTCGGCAAGGTCCGGATCGTGCACGTGTCGATTCAACGGACGCATGTGCACTTGCTCGTCGAGGCCAATGGCAAGGGCGCGCTGGCGTCGGGGATGCAGGGCTTTCAGATCTCGGCTGCGAAGCACATCAACAGGGCGATCAGCAAAGGGCGGCCCGGGCCAAGGCGGCGAGGCACGGTGTTCCCGGATCGCTATCACGCGCAGATCATCACGTCGCCCACGCAGGCACGGCACGCGCTCCGGTACGTCTTGTCGAACTGGCGCAAGCACGGCGAGGATCGCACCGCGACCACACGCGGTTGGCGGATCGACTTGTTCTCGAGTGCCGCGATGTTCCCGGACTGGACCGAGTACGGCGACCAGGTGTGTCTGTGGCGATGGCCGCCGACGTATGAGCCGCTCTGGGTGTACCGGCCTGGGACGTGGCTGCTCCGGGACGGCTGGAAGCTCCGAGGCGCGACGATCTCGTGTCGCGAGGTCCCGTCGGCGGACCGGTGAGTCGAGCTAGCGCAGCGCGCGCAGCGCCGCTTCGAGCACGTCGTAGCTGGCCGGGCGATCGCTGGGCCGGGGCGCGGTGGCCGCGACCACCAGGTCGTCGAGCGCCGCCGGCACCGCGGCGAACTGGCTCGGCGCGCGGTCGCGATCGCGTGGCGCGCCGTCGGGACTATCGGGCGGCAGCCGGCCGGTCAGCGCGTGGTAGGCGGTGATGCCGAGCGAGTAGATGTCGCTGCGGAAATCGACGCGCTGGGGATCGCTGGCTTGCTCGGGCGCCATGTAGGTCGCGGTGCCGACCACGCCGCGCACGCCGGCCGCGTCGGCCGCGCTCGAGCGCGCCAGGCCGAAATCGGCGAGCTTGGTGATGCCCGCGCGGGTGAGCAGGATGTTCGACGGCTTGACGTCGCGGTGGATCAGCTGCTCCGCCAGGCCGGCCGCGAGCGCGGCGGCGATGTGGCGCAGGATCCGGACCACGACCTTGTGGGGCAGCGCGCCCTTGCGCCGCAGCATCACCGAGAGGTCGGGACCATCGACGTGCTCCATCACGATGTAGGTGTGGTCGTCGCTGGTCGCGACGTCGTAGACCCGCACCACGTTGGGGTGATCGATCCGCGCCGCGAACCGTGCCTCCTCGGTCAGCAGCCGCGGCAGCGCCGGGCGCGAGCGCACGACGCTCGGCCGCATCAGCTTGATCGCGACCACGCTGTCGAGCACGACGTGGCGAGCGCGGTACACGGCACCGAACCCGCCGATGCCGATCGCGCGCTCGAGCCGGTACTTGCCCAGCACGCAGCCGGGTGGAGGTAGCTCGGGCTCGGCGATCCGCGCTGGCTCGATCACGGCGCCCGGCAGCCGCCGGGTCGCGCGCCGCGCGAAGATCTCCGGCGGCAGGTCGGGCGAGATCCGCAGCGACGCGAAGATCGTCCGGAGGTCGAGATCGCGCAGCTTGTCGGTCACGGCGCGGCCTCCTGGGGCGCGGCCAGCACGCGCGCCAGATCGACGACGACCCCCGAGACGCGGTCGGCGAGCTCGGGGATCGAGGCCAGCGAGAACCCGGCGGTGATCGCGTCGGGCCGCCGCAGGCCGCCGGCGGTCCCGGCGAAGATGCCGCGGGGCAGCGCGCGGCACACCGGCAGCGGCTCGACCAGCGCGCAGCGGCCGATCCGGAAGCCGACGCGGCCCCGGCCGGCGAGCGCGGTGATCGCCCAGGCGTCGGTGCACGAGCCGAGCCCGAGCAACTCGCCGAGGTCCCAGCCGGCGAAGCGCGCGCCGTCGAGCGCAACGATCATCCCACCCGCGCCGTCGGGCAACGTCGGGGTATCGTCGGCGCGCCGGACCTCGTGGAGCGCCAGCGCGTCGAGCGCGATCACCAGATCGCCGCACAGCGCGAACAGCGCGAGCCGGCCGGTCGCCGGGTGGGCCGGCAAGCGAACCGCCGCCGGCCGCGCGAGCTCCGGCAGCGCGATCACGACGCCGGCCCCCGCGCCCAGCGACCGAGCACCGCCTGGAGCACCTCGGACGAGAACGGCTTGGTCAGGTACTCGCGCGCGCCCATCTCGAGCGCCTGATCGACGTGCTTCTGGCCCGATCGGCTCGAGATCACGACGGTGGGGGTCGCGTGGTGGGCCGGCAGGTACTGCATCTCGCGCAGCAGCTCGTAGCCGTGCAGCCGCGGCATCTCGAGATCGGTGAACACCAGCGAGAACGCCGTGGTGCGCAGCTTGTCGAGCGCATCCTGGCCGTCGATCGCGGTGACCACGTCGACCCCCAGCGCGCGCAGCATGCGCTCGGCGACCTTGCGGACCGAGAGCGAGTCGTCGACGAACAGCACGCGGTGGCGGCCACCCGGCAGCGGCAGGAACGCGGGCGCGGCGGCCACCAGCGCCGGCAGCGCGGCCGGCCGGGCCGGGTCCTCGCGATCGACGCGGGCGGCCGGGCCGAGCTCGCCGGTCTCGGCCGCCAGCACGCCGGGGACATCGAGGATCAGCACGAGCTCGCCGTCGCCGCGCTGGGTC
>Ga0307516_10008006_pt1 | contig 12027 bp, 7 predicted proteins | sample 19_EM_MG_FD_203310 | JGI IMG/M metagenome (GOLD analysis project Ga0307516, IMG submission 203310) | Populus trichocarpa ectomycorrhiza microbial communities from riparian zone in the Pacific Northwest, United States - 19_EM | ecosystem: Host-associated > Plants > Roots > Unclassified | place...
TTTTCTCTACTGATTTCAACTCCTGCATATTCTCTCCACAAAGTGGTTCAAACCAACAGACCTCCTCAGTCATGAACTATGGCACTCTAGACTGCACCAAGGGGGCTTCTGCAGGATATGGCATCGTTTGCAGGAAATAAATGCCGCAATTTGTGGCTCTCCTAATGAAAAACAATAGAAGCTTACCTGGCTTCAGACTTAATTAAGTAATGTCGGCTGTCAGGTGCTGTTTGCCAGTATTTGTATTGCAAGGGCGTTTCTTCCTATTCACTGTTATGTTTTTTTTATGTTTGGTGTGTCATGATTTGGGATGGTTACCATCGTTGACAAACTATGGCACTCTACTACTTTAAAACGACAATGATATTGACTTGCAGTAAAATCATTTGTCTTTTGTCATACATGTGCTAGTAATATTTCGTAGGTGATGTTATTGAAGTGGAAAGATGTTCTGTGCGTGTCTATGTACTTGTTATTGTTAATTAAATGACATGGAAACTTTATTACTTCAAAAATTACTGAAGATCAATGCATCAAAATGAAATTCTCTGCCCTTCATTACAGTAACAGGGAAGGACTCAAAAGAGAAGAAACCCAGGTAATAAAAATGATCTAAGGTGCACCATGCACCAAATAATTTTCCAGGTTCTTGATGAAAAGTAATGTTGATGATGGTGTATTTGGTGGCATGATATCTTCTTCTGTTGCAGACTCATAAGAGATCGTGACATCAATTAGAGTCTCCTGCTCTCCGGTTGAAGTAAGCTGGAAAGTTGCCTTGTGATGAGAAAACCCATGATCCAGATGGCCTCCTTCTATTACTTCCAGGCCGATTCGATGAACAGACTCATCAAACTCTGAAACCCTTTCTTTCTGGTATGTTACTGTTTTTATACCTGACATAATATTTCGAATGCAAAAAAAACTCGGTTACTGCCATCACAGGTACATCGAGACGAGACAAATATGTGATTTCCACTTGCTGATTTAATTCATTCAGAAAATTAAATGATCCAACTAAGAAATTAAGTTCAGTCATTGATTAGTATAAGCCAAAGAAATGGACTCACCGGGACCAAAGTTGAAGAGATAGATTGTACCAAGGCCACCATCTCCTTCTAGCATATCAGCATCCTTCACTAAATTTGGCATCATTTTTGGAAGAATATCCTTCAAATCCTTGGTTAAAGCTTTCCATAAGACATCCACTGCAACCCCAACATTGACTTGGGTTTTCACTTCCTTAATCATGACTCTCAAACGCAAAATTCTTGGGAAAAGGGGTGTGTATATGTTAGAAGCTAGGGAGATTATATCAATCGTGAGCGATAAGAGAATCTTATAGGGCAGGATGCGCATATCATGTATGGCATCTTTTCTTGTGCAGGAGGAAAAAATAATGTGTCTGCAGATGCTTGTCGTGTCCTAAGAATCTTGGTGAATAAGGATAAAGAATAATGAATAATCGATGTATGATTGATGGATAACTTCACCAACCGGGCTACAAGATAATATATCCAAGGGGAATGTACCACTGGATTGGACAATGTCGCATATAGACTGTTGTGCTTCTGATTGTTAAAGCTGGAATTCCTAAAAATGTTGCTTTAAGATGACATTTCCAATTAACATGGGACAGCAACTTGAACTATCTGTCGGTTTTGCATGCCGAAACAAACAAATGAGAATAGTGCCCATTTAACCTATTATCAATAAAGTTATAGTACTAATCCTTAGTTTGTAGGTGTACCACTTGATAGGAATTTCATTGTACTTGTACTCTCTTTCAAGAGTCACTGTCAGAAGCTTACATGCTCACTTCACAAGTGATAAAAACAATCCCCATTTTCACTGTCTAGACTCCAATGGTTACTGGTTATGGGCCAGATATTGCTCCTGAGATGACCCTGCTCTATTTTTCAAAGGCGATTGTGAGGACTTCGATTCTTGAGGAGGAGAAAGAGTTCGATAGTCAAGGATCATGTCTGGAATCAAAACCTGCAATGCCGCAAGTGGGAATAAAAAAATGATGTTGAAATTGAACAGAGAGTATGTACTCTGTAATTAGCCAGGGAACGCTATCAAGGAACATGCAGCAGCACAAAAACAGGAATTCATAGCGGTTTACCAGGCTAAAAGGGTGTGGCTATCACATGGACTCAGCATGGACTCAGCATGCTGATTCCCTTTAATGCACACTCAAACCAGCACCCTTGGAAAGGCTTTGAATTCTTCAGTGTGGCTGAAAGTCGAATACCTTGGAGTACAATTTTAAATCATGATTTAAGCTCTAAAGCATTGACCAGAAATTAACTATCCATAAATGTACTTGAAGGACAACCACATGGAAGTTCAGCTAAGCAAGAAATCGAATTTGCAAGTTGGTTTTTTTTTTATTATTATTATTTTTTACCTTTTTTAAAAAAGGAGAAGAAATCCCACTTGTTAAAATCTATATAGAGATCAGAATTTTAGAGGCAAGTATCAGCACAGGTTTGTTACCAACAATCTATTATATCTTTAGGTCATTGAACGGAAATAGCTATGAAGGTTTCGAGTAGCAATTATGGCTTGTTGATGATTCTGCTACTTGCCTGTGGTGCAGCACAAATCTATGCTGATTATCGGACCTGTATCACCGGGCCATGTGCTCGCAAGAAAATGGCATGTCCAGCTGAATGCCCTAAAGCAAATCCAACAGACCCCAAAGTGAGAAAAGTTTGCCGTTTGAACTGTAACTCGCCCGTATGCCAGACCGAATGCAAACGTAAGTGTTTATTTACAACGGTTCTATAATTTCATAAATCAGAACAGCTTTCCTCATTTGATGGGTTATACTAGTAATTATACGACTCAAAATGATTTTCTTGGTGATTATAGGTATCAAGCCGAATTGCGATGCACCTGGAGCAGCATGCTTGGACCCCCGGTTCATTGGTGGAGATGGCATTGTCTTTTACTTTCATGGCAAAAGCAATGAACATTTCAGCTTAGTATCTGATCTCAACCTACAAATCAATGCCCGTTTTATTGGCCTTCGGCCAGCAGGCAGAACCAGGGACTTTACTTGGATTCAAGCCCTTGGCATCCTCTTCGACTCGCACAGTTTCTCTCTTGAGGCCACCGAAGCATCAACCTGGAATGGTGAGGTTGACCATCTAAAATTCTCCCACAATGGGGAAGATCTAATCATACCGGAAGGCCAGTTATCTACATGGCAATCCCCAGATAGTGATATTAAAGTACAGAGAACATCGAGCAAGAACAGTGTCCTAGTCACTCTCCCGGAGGTTGCAGAGATCTCAATCAATGTTGTGCCAGTAACCAAAGAAGATGACAGGATTCATAACTATCAGATACCTTCCGATGACTGTTTTGCTCACTTAGAGGTTCAATTCCAGTTCTTTGGTCTATCGTCGAAAGTTGAAGGGGTAATTGGGAGGACTTACCAGCCTGATTTCAAGAACCCGGCGAAGCCAGGAGTTGCAATGCCAGTTGTGGGAGGAGAGGAAATGTTTAGGACAACATCTCTTCTCTCTGCCGATTGTGGCGCTTGTGTGTTCTCTCCAGCTGGGGTTTTGGACCAAAAGGACACTCTTCTGATGGATTTTGGCAAGCTTGATTGCACCGGAGGTTCCAGCAGTGGACATGGAATAGTTTGCAGGAAGTGAGTGGGAATAGTTGTCATGTGCAAAAATAACACCGGAAGTTTCAACTCCTTCCGGAATAATTGAAACTTATTTGGTAAGAGTTTCAGGAGGATTATGGTCTGCTACAAAACAATGATTTCCAATTTTATAATGAAATTTGTTCCGTCATTTTTGCTAGTTCTTTTCAAATCTTTCTTCTCAAAGTTCAGTATAAGTTATTTGCTTTATGGTTCGATCTTGACAGTCGTCGTTGTTTCTTTCATTTCTCTCCCATGTTAATTACAGGATCCATCCCGCGGTTGCCTCCTCGATTATGTCTTAGTTAGCGTTTCTTTTGATTCCCTTTCATGTATTATTAAAAATAATATAAACCATACATTTACATCATAATTAATAATATAAGTTTTTATAGTTGAATCAGTCTACAAGAATCTTACTTGAAGAAATATATTAACAAATAATATAAATCAAAAGATAGGAATCGGAAAGGCATTTAATGTCTTCTTTAATGTAGTTAAGATTAATGAGCATATATCGAAGATATCAAAAACTTTGAGAAGATCCATAGTATCACAATAATTCTGAAAGGAGGATCTAGTTTGGAAACTAGGGAATAGTCATGTGAGCTGCCTTGATTTGCAGACTACGATGTCCAAAGAAAAATCTTAATTGCCAACAATTCGGACTCCATTTCCAAGGCACAAAAGAAAGAAAAAACTATGAGTTGATAAAGGGATTTTGCATAACAAAATACTTTGCTAATAGCCTAATTCTTTTTGTTTTCCTCTTTCGAGTAGTGAGAGCTAATTCATTTCAATAATAAAAAAAAATTAAATTATGTATAATATCTGAATCCTATTCTATCTGACCGATTCTCATGATCCAGACTCAGGTCATTTGTAAAACTTTCTCCTTCAGAGAATATCAGGATTGAAAGCATTCAACCTTGGGCCAGCAAATGCGGAAAATCTCCACGGGATAAGATTTAGAGTCGGTTAAAAAATGCGGTGTACCTCGTGTTCTTTTAAATTTTAAATTTTTTTTATTTAAAATAATTTTTTTATGTTTTCAGATGGTTTTAATGTGTTGATATCAAAAATAATTTTAAAAAAATAAAAAAAATTTATTTTAATATATTTCTAAATGAAAACCATTTTGAACTATCACCTCTATCATAATTCTAAATAAACTCTTAATCACAATTCTAAATACAGACCCTTTTGCAACCCATCCCGTCTGACCATTTCTTCCGGAATCATGTTCGCTCGAGCCCAGTTCGATCAAAAGTCTTAGTTTTTTCTTAATTACAAAAAAAATATTCGAAGACCAGAAGATTGTTCAGTGATTGTGCAGCAATTGCTTTAGCAGAGGTTATTCACAAAGACAAAGCTCTTCTTTTTTTTCTTTTTTCTTTTTGTCCTGAACAGAAGGTGGCCTGTCTCTAAGTTGCTGTGAGTCAATCATGGCTCCTGTTTGTTCTCCATAATGACCACGGTAAGGAAGTGGATAAACTGCTGAAATAGCTAGACATTGTGGTGATCAAATCGAATGCTATGTAAAACGCACAATTTATTACATAAGAAGATTTACATGGTACTTTCCAGATCACAAGAACTAGAAAATGAAAGCTTTGGAGTATAGGCTGAATCTCATTGTTGGGAATGAGCTCCCACAAATCATGTCTTACACCTGGAGAGAAATTTGTTTTGTTCTATGTAACGTAGTAGCATATCAGAAATACAAGACATCACAAATTCAAGCTAGCATAGCAAGTATATCAGAATACTGAGACAGTGAGCTGTGCCTTGTTTTTATAATCAATCTGTGAATATAAATAAAAATTGTAAAACCCAACACATTGAATATCCTGTAATTGTGTGAAAAATAAATAGCATGGCAGCTGGAAGCCAGAAGAATTTTAGATCAAGACAATAATAGAACCCTTATGGTACCGTGCAGTTTCTGATGGATTGATTCGCACGCATCACTCAACTATATTACAAGCTATGGAAGAAAATTTGAGGTAAAAAATTTGAATAACGTAACAAGAGATAGTTATATCTTCACATTTATCCGGGAACATTCCCCAGAATCTTCACCAGAATGTCCTTTGTCCAAGAATGGATGGAAAGCCTTCGCTTCTCATCTTCCACGAGGATTTACTAGCTGAGAAAATACAGCACTAGTGGCCACATCTTCGGCATCATCTTCTGTTCCAGAATTCCCTCCATCAATTATACTTGTGCTGTTATCGAATGGTTCGAGTGGCGTCAATGGAATGCCTGGGATATGGTTTGTACTGTTATCTTCAGGTTCCATGAGGGCAGATGAGGTCTCCTCAAGCTGAAGAGCATACTCAAGATTCCACAAGACATCTCCCATCGATGGCCTGTCAACTCCATGCTCTGCAAGGCATTTCTCAGCTGTCTCCCCAAATTTTTTGAGAGACGCTGGATTCACCTTTCCTGCTAGATTAGAGTCCATGATTTGATCCAGCATGCCCTTCTTCTGCCAGGTCATTGCCCACTCTGCTATATTGACTTGTTCCCTCGGGAGAACAGGGTTTAGAGCTGGTCTAGTGCAGAGAACTTCCATTAAAACCACTCCAAATGAATACACATCTGACTTCTCTGTGAGTTGTTGCCTTCTGAAGTACTCAGGATCAAGGTAACCGAAGCTACCCTTAACAGCTGTACTCACATGCGTCTGATCAAGAGCTGGGCCTGTTTTTGAGAGGCCAAAATCAGCAACTTTGGCCACGAAACTCTCGTCCAAAAGAATGTTCGTTGTCTTAACATCTCGGTGAATAATGCTTTGAGCAGCACCTGTGTGGAGATAATGCAGGCCCCTGCCAGCCCCAATGCATATTTCAAGTCGTTGCTTCCATGATAGAGGCGGTAGATCGGTGCCATATAGATGGCTCCTGAGTGGTCCATTAGCCATGTATTCGTAGACAAGAATCATTTCAGACCGCTCATCACAATAGCCAATAAGAGAGACAAGATGACGGTGGCGAAGCTTTGATAACATTTCAATCTCTGTTCGGAATTCAGCGAGACCTTGTTCAGATCTGGGATTTCCTCTTTTGACAGCAACTTTAGTTCCATCTTCAAGGGTTCCTTTGTACACCCTGCCAAAGCCGCCAATCCCAAGAAGCAGGCTCTCATCAAACTTGTTCGTTGCATTAAGGATTTCTTGGAATGTGAAGAGCCGACCAAGATTAGAGGAAGCCAACGAGATGCAGCTTGCTGTTCCACTCTTTTGAGAAGTTGTGGACATCTTGGTCATGGTCTGAGAGTTTCCATATAATGGCAATGGCAGCCATGGATGTGCCTGGTGAGTAGTAGTCTTTGACCTGCGGGCTGCCAAGCAACAGTAACAGAGACCAATCAAACCAAATGCACCCAGGGCTCCAACAATTGAACCAATAATAATTCCAATCTTCTTTTTCTTCGAGGGTGATTGAGGAAGGACGCTCTCAACAGAAGAAAGCCCATCCAAGCTTTTAACTTCATTGCTGATTTTGAAAATCTCCAGCCCATTCATAATTGCATTTATCATATCCGATGTTGTATCTGGACCAATACTTACAGTGAAAGTATCTGAATCTACTGATGCGTTGGAGACAAAGTCTTTGTAATAGGGTACATTCAAGCCACCAGTAAAGGTTGAGAGGTCAAGACTCTCAACGGCAATATCATCATTTATGTACAGATTGAATACAAGATTGTTCAGAGCCTTGCTCACGATATCACAGAAATGTGCCCGCACAAAATAGCTGAAGTTTTGGTTGACAGAGAACACCCAAGTGATGTTGAAGTTCATGTTGGCTACTTTTGCATCTCCCATTACTTCGGCGGAGGCATAAACCCAATTTGGTGCTATTTCAGTAGTGAGAGTAGCTGGATATCTTATGGATGCAGGGTTAACTGAAACATTCAATGCAGAGCTGTTCACATGGAGATATTTGGCATCATTCTCCCAAATCCTCCCAAGAGTATCATTTTCAGCAGTGATCAACGGACCTCCCGTGTTTAACCGGAAAACAGTTTCGAAGGCAAGTTCAGAAAGACCACTAACAGTAGAAGACGGATTTATAGCTAACGCCTGGTCTGGAAGTACTCCATCAGGAACAGAAACAACTTCGATTGCATTAACAAATGTGACAGAATTGTTTGAATGAATGAAGGAAAGGGTCAAAGTATCAGAAGTCACATTGACTGCATACTCCTTAAACATATAAGAACCATTATAGTTCTTGAATGTAAAATTGTTCAGGAGTACAAAATCATCTGTGGCTACTGTAATCAACGAAGACATCAAGTTATGGCCTGAGTTTGGAATAGGGTAAAAATAAAGGCGGATCCAATGCCTGCCTTCTTGCTTAATATCAAATTTGTAAGATGATATGCCGGAGAAAATTCGAGCAGATTGATAAATTGGAGATGGGAAACTAGAATTGGACTTAGCAATAACAGAAGCCCCACTTTTTATAGTGGGAGAAGAATGCCCTGAATCAGGAACATAAGTTTTACCTTGAAAGGTGACACTTTGTGAAGAACCACAAGCAATCAAGTAGTTATCAGGAGGAGTGAATGCAGCAAATGATATATTATGACCAATGAGCTCAAATAAAACGAAAGCAACAACTACAGGTAACCAACTCTCTCCTTTCATCCTCACCATTTGCAGTATCCCAAACCCTCAAGCTCCTAGCAACCTAAAAATGCCCAATTCCCAACTCCAAAGAAAAAAAAAAACAAACCCCACTTCACAAAGATATCTAGGAACCAGAAGAATCTCCCCTAGCAAGCCTGAGGCCTTATGAACCTAGCTCCCCAATCACAAAATGCCTCCAAAACAATATCCTCAAGAACCTCAGATCTATGCAGACCAACTTCAGCCTACCTTGGCTCTATTAAAACTTAAAAGACGGTGATAAAATATAAAAGAATGCAATCTGAAGATTAGCAAAGACAAAAGCTTTTGCTGAAATATACACTCTTACCTCAAGAAGAAAGAAAGAAAAGTAGAGAAGCTCGGGGGGGGAATTGGGTTGGAGTTAATGATCAAAGACCAGTAGACATTGAATGAGTGTAGCCATGAAAACCCATCAAGCATCGAGATTTTCAGGAGGCGTTTGGGAGGTGTTTTAACTGGATTTTTATAAAAAAAAATTAATTTTTATTTTTATTTTAAATTAATTTTTTTATATTTTTTAAATTATTTTAATATATTTATATAAAAATAAATTTTAAAAAACAAAAAAATATTTAAATATATTTTTAAATAAAAAACAATTTAAAAAAACAATTCATCATCCCAAACACACCGCTAATGTTACTTCACAAACCCTTTGCTTTCCAGGCTGGTGATTAGGCTGTCATTTACCAGTAAAAAAGGAGGACCCACAAGAAGAAGAAAAAGGATGGAAACTTCTTGCTTCATTCAACAAAAAAAACTCAACTGTTATTATTATTATTATATATATTTTGATAATTATTGCCGTTGATTTGATAAAAAAAATAAAAAAAACAAGAATTTAAAGCTTACACTAACAAAGTTATATATAAGAAAATCGTACTTATTCCCAAAAAAAATTATAAAAAAATTTATTTTCTATTAAACAAATTTTATTATTTTAATTATTTTCTTTACTGTATAATAAAATATGGAGCTGCCGGCAATATAATCACACCATAAAATTTCTCATGTGTCTTTGTAAAGAATGGAATTTATGCACAGGAATAGCCAAGTTACGTATGAGGTCTATTTGTGTGGTTATTTATGTTTCACATTTTTTATATTAATTGTTTTTTAAAATAGTTTTTTATTTAAAAATATATTAATTTTTTCAGATTTTTATTTTTATTTTTAATATTATCACATAAAAAACATTAAAAATACTAAAAATATATTAATTTGATGTTTTTTCAAAACAATAATTTTTTTTAATACCCAAAAACAAAAGCAAGCTTAGCCCAGAAAGTAATTATTTGTAAAGTTAATAATTATTTGTATGGAAGCTAATCCTAAATTTCTTAATCTTTGTGGTTGGGGGAATTTGAGGATGCACACTTCTATTTTCATTTATTTTTTTTCTTTCTGTAGATGATATTAATTCTTGCATTGAGATTAATTTCCTTTTATAATATTGATTTTGAGTTTTAAATTATTAGACCAAATGTTTGTTTTATTAGTGAAGCACAGATAATTTAATAGGCTACAAGCTAAAACAATTTGAGAATAATTTATAAACAAGACCATTATATTTATGTATAGTTTTGTTTTTTTTCAAGAGAAGATTTAGTGTGTGATTGGTAATATGATATTTGATATTTTTTAAAATTATTTTTTAATTAAAAATATTTTTAAATAATATTTTTAAAATATATATATATATATATATATTAATATACCAAAAATATTAAAAATATTTTTAAAAAATTTAATATTTTTTTTAGATAAAAAATATTAAAAAAAAAACAATCAATTAACATTGAATTTTTTTTAAGAAGGGAAATGGTTGATGGGACGATCTTTGGGACCCGCTTTACGCGGCTTTAAGATTGAGAAGGGACAGACTAGGCGGCGTCAGATAACGGTGTCTTATCACCGTTTGGCACACCTGGCATACACTAATTAATTAATAACATTCACGTCGTTAAATTCTAGGTGGTTTAGGCCCCCTGCCGTTAAATCGGTTTTTTATTAAATCTTGATTACTTTTTTACTTTAAATTAAAAAAATATATTATTTTAATATGATGGTATAATATTAAAATAAAATTTTAAAAAAAATTATTTTAATTTTTATTTTAAAAAACAACATTCATCACACTCTCTATTGATAATTTCTATAATTAAACATTAATCTACCAATAAAAAACTTGTTACAAAAATCTTAAAATTATAATTTTTTCTTGAAATCTATAATTAATTGACATAATTATTAGACATTAACGTTCATTTATAAATAATTATGAAAATATTTAAAGAAAATAAGTTTTAGTTTCCATAAATTATCTTATAATTAAAGAAGTCAATTTTTTTCTTTTTATTTTAGGTTTAAATATTCAAACGAATATCTAGATAAATTTATTAAATTTTATTTAAATGCACAAAGTCGATATGAGAATATACTTTAAAATTATCTAATTAAAAAACTTAGTGTTACTCGATATACAAATTAATTCTAAAATATCCCTTATTTTTTAAAACAAAAAAAAAAAGCTGTCATTATCTCAACGTCGTTAACAATACCTCCCCAACGGAAGAAACGACAGCTAGTGACGGAATCATGCATAATAGTGGACGTCTTGACGTCAAAACAGTCGTATGCGTTTCTTTTTTTTTTATAAACCGCCGCCCCAAAGCACATGGCCACCGCCACTATAAGCTTCTTTCTCTCTCCACCTTTTAGTATTTTTAAATGTCTCTTGATAAATTTTATTCTCTAGAAAACTATTAATGACTCCAAGCTGGAGATTTCTAGCCAGTCACTCAAGAAACATGCAGAAGGGGCATGTTTTTTTCTTTCAATGGAACGCATATTTAAGGATTAATAAATGAAGAGGCTTCGTGTGTGGGCCACTCCTGCCTAACGTGCATTACTTGCGTGGTTAATTGCATGAAAAAGAAGATCAAATTGTGTTAAAAATGGCCTAATAAGGTCGGAAATCACTCAATAAAGATGTTTAAAAGCTTAGTCCCACACGTTTAACTAAGTTGGTGTAAGATTCGGAGTTTCCTAGGCTGAGGTTAGAGATCAGATCCTTCGTCTTGCCATTCTGTGATTGTACAGTGGGTTATTAGAGATTTGATCATCATCGGTTAATTCATAAGAATTCATTTTAAATTTAGATTTTCCACGAATACATCTTTTACAAAAACAAATTTTCTATCAAAATAAAAATTAAAAATCTCTCTCTGATACTGAGTTAGTAAATTACAAAGAGAAAAAATTATAGCTTAGAAAACTAAATATTATGTGTGGTTTTTAGTGGTATTATTATTGTGTGTTTATTTGGTAACATGAGATGTTTAATTATCTTAATTATATGAACTTATTTTTAGAAGCTTGGAGTTGCAAATACCGTATTTAGTAATGATGGAGAACTATCATATAAATATCATACTGAAAGGATGGTTAGGCGTCACGACTCTTGATGAGAAATACTGGTGTTTATTGTGGAGACAGGTTGATAAAAGATAGTCATTAATGAGAAAGGTGGGGTTACCGCAATAACATGATCTTATGAAAGTTTGTGCATTTAATGTTTCATTTCTCAATCTTTTGACTATTTTACTCTCAACTCAAACTCAAGATTATTAAAATGCTTTTTTGTAATTATTTTAAATAGATAATAAAATTAAAA
>Ga0307516_10008007_pt1 | contig 12027 bp, 13 predicted proteins | sample 19_EM_MG_FD_203310 | JGI IMG/M metagenome (GOLD analysis project Ga0307516, IMG submission 203310) | Populus trichocarpa ectomycorrhiza microbial communities from riparian zone in the Pacific Northwest, United States - 19_EM | ecosystem: Host-associated > Plants > Roots > Unclassified | place...
CCCATCCGCTTCGCCATGTTCCCGGCATGACCACGACAAAGCTCGATCTCACCGGCCTCAAATGTCCGCTGCCCGCATTGAAGACGCGCAAGGCACTGAAATCGGTCCCGCCCGGTGACTTCCTCGAAGTGCACTGCACCGATCCGCTGTCGGTGATCGATATTCCCAATCTGATCCGGGAAACCGGCGACAAGGTCGAGATCACCGAGCGCGCGATGACTCGCATCGTGTTCCTGATCGAGAAATCAAATGGATCGATAGAAGATCCAAATGATGCGTCTCCGGTACGATAAGCGGTCTGGTTGATACCTACCTTTTGCCTATCGACACCCGTCCAGCCTTCTGTCCCAATCGATATTCTCAGCAGGGCTGCGGAGCTTGAGTCGCGTCTGGCAGGGCGGAACGCGGTCTGGGGCGGGCACACTTTCAAATCAGGGCCCGCACGGGCATATCCTGTCGCGTCGGGGGGTGGAATTCTCGGATGCGCCTGGTGATCCCGGCGCATCCTGGGAATGTGCGGGCGGCAAGATGGAACTGCCCGCTGCGGAATTGGAACAACGGGATCGTAGACAGCAGACACGCCGGGTAAAGGCGGCTGCAGGGGAGGGTTTGATGACGACAATCAGCAGCACTGGAAGCGTATCCGGTGTCGGCGCGGGAATTCTCGATCGTGAGCACACCATCGCCAAAGCGGGCTTCAACCGCTGGCTGGTGCCACCCGCCGCACTTTGCATCCATCTGTGCATCGGCATGGCCTACGGCTTCAGCGTGTTCTGGCTGCCGCTGTCGCGCGCCATCGGACTGAGCGCGCCGAAGGCGTGCCCGGACATGGGCCTGTTTGAGGAACTATTCACTACCACCTGCGACTGGAAAGTGGCGAGCCTTGGCTGGATGTTCACGCTGTTCTTCGTGCTGCTCGGTGTCTCGGCCGCGATCTGGGGTGGCTGGCTCGAGCGCGTCGGCCCGCGCAAGGCTGGCGTCGTCGCGGCGCTATGCTGGGCAGGCGGTCTGTTGATCGGCGCATTCGGCGTTTACGTGCACCAGCTCTGGATCATGTGGCTTGGCGCCGGCGTCATCGGTGGCGTCGGTCTTGGCCTCGGCTACATCTCGCCGGTGTCGACCCTGATCAAATGGTTCCCTGACCACCGCGGCATGGCGACGGGTTTTGCCATTGCTGGCTTCGGCGGTGGCGCGATGATCGGCGCGCCGCTCGCGAACATCCTGATCAACTACTTCAAGACTCCCACCTCAGTCGGTGTCTGGGAAACCTTCGCCACCATGGGCGTGATCTATTTCGTCTTCATGATGATCGGCGCCTTTGCCTATCGCGTGTCGCCGGCCGGCTGGCAGCCCGAGGGCTGGACCGCTCCGGTCAAAGACAATGCGATGATCTCGAAATACAACGTCCACCTGAAGGACGCGCACAAGACAAAGCAGTTCTGGATGATCTGGATCGTGTTGTGCATGAACGTTTCGGCGGGCATCGGCGTGATCGGCATGGCCTCGCCGATGTTGCAGGAGATCTTCGCGGGCAAGCTGATCGGGTTGCCCAATATTGGCTTTAATGCGCTTGATGCTACGCAAAAAGCGACGATTGCGGGAATCGCGGCCGGTTTCGCTGGATTGCTGTCGCTGTTCAACATCGGCGGCCGGGTGTTCTGGGCGTCGCTGTCGGACTATATCGGCCGCAAGAACACCTATTTCGTGTTCTTCCTGCTCGGCATCGCGCTCTACGCGCTGGCGCCGACCTTCGCCGGTATGGGCTCGAAGCTGCTGTTCGTCGGTGCCTTCGCGATCATCCTGTCGATGTATGGCGGCGGATTCGCCACTGTGCCGGCCTATCTGGCCGACATGTTCGGTACCCAGTTCGTCGGCGCCATTCACGGTCGTCTGCTGACGGCATGGGCGACCGCCGGCATCATCGGCCCGGTCGTGGTCAACTACCTCCGCGAGTTCCAGCTCGCCGCCGGCGTGCCGCGCGACCAGCTCTACAACAGCACCATGTACATCCTGTGTGCGATGCTGATCATCGGCCTGATCTGCAATTACATGGTCAAGCCGGTTGATTCGAAATGGCACATGAGTGCCGATGAGGTCGCGAAGCTCCAAGCGGCGAGTGCCAAGAGTGCCGCTGCGGTGCAGACCGGATCGTTCGGCATCGACAGGGGTGGCTTCGACGTCAAGGCCGCACTGTTCTGGGCTTTCGTCGGCATTCCGCTCGGCTGGGGTGTCTGGAAGACGCTGGAAAGCGCGGTCAAGATATTCTGATCGAACACCGCCTGGCTCGCGGGGCGGAGATATCCGTCCTGCGGTGCTTTTCGTCTCTCCATCCCATTCAATGAACCGACCGGGGGAATTTCCCAATGCTTCGCACCGGAATCTGTCTCGCTGCCGTGCTGCTCGTCGCCGGCGCGCTCCATACCGCTTCGGCCCAAACCGCCGCGCCTGCACCAGCTGCCACGACCGCAAAGCCTTCGAAGCTGAAACTGACGGCTGAAAAGCTCAGGGATATGAAGGCCAAGTGGAGCGCCAACAAGGGCAAGCTGAAGGTCTGCCGGGCCGAGGTGAAGCAGAAGGGCTTGGCCGGCGACGATCGCTGGTTCTACATCGAAGACTGCATGGGCAAGACCTAAAGTTCGCCAGGTGCGTCGATTAAGGGGCACGACAGCGAGGGCTGCGTGCCCCTTAAATGCTTACTGGAACACATAATTTCTATTGGCATCTGGCATGCCACGGAATAGAGTTGCCGGACAAACTGGCAGGAACGAGACGTTTCGATGGTTCATGACGTGCAGAAAGTCCGCGCCTTCGAGCACCCCGGCGCGGGACGCAAGCGGGCCAAGGCGACGCCGAAGGGCCGCCAGGTTGATCCGACCGCGGCGCATGAGATCGAGCTCCTGCTCGGCGACCGGCCGCGGCGGCGCGACCTCCTGATCGAGCATCTGCACCTGATCCAGGACAAATATCACCAGATTTCCGCGGCTCATCTCGCCGCCCTCGCCGACGAGATGAAGCTGTCGTTTGCCGAAGTGTTCGAGACCGCGACCTTCTACGCCCATTTCGACATCGTGAAGGAGGGCGAGGCTGATATCGCGCCGCTGACCATTCGCGTCTGCGACTCGCTCACCTGCGCCATGCTGGGCGCAGAACAACTGCTGCATGAGTTGCAGGATAAAGCCGGCCCCGGCATTCGCGTGGTGCGCGCACCCTGCGTCGGCCGCTGCGATACCGCGCCCGCAGCCGAAGTCGGTCATCACTTCGTCGATCACGCCACGGTTTCGAACGTGCTTGCCGCTGCGAAGGCCGGCGAGACCCATGCGCATCTGCCGAAATATACCGACTACGGCGCCTATCTCGCCGGCGGCGGTTACGCGCTGCTCAACCGGCTGCGCTCCGGCGCGTTGGCGAAAGAGGACCTGCTGAAGGCGCTCGACGATGCGTCGCTGCGCGGGCTCGGTGGCGCCGGCTTCCCGACGGGACGCAAATGGCGCGCGGTGCTTGGCGAGCCCGGACCGCGGCTGATGGCGATCAACGGCGACGAGGGCGAGCCCGGCACCTTCAAGGATCGCTACTACCTCGAAACCGATCCGCATCGCTTTCTCGAGGGCATGCTGATCGGCGCCCATGTGGTCGAGGCCACCGACATCTACATTTACCTGCGCGACGAATATCCGGCCTCGCGCGAAATCCTCGAACGCGAGCTCAAAAAGCTGCCGCCAGGCGGGCCTGTGCTGCATATGCGCCGCGGCGCCGGCGCCTACATCTGCGGCGAAGAATCCTCGCTGCTGGAAAGCATCGAGGGCAAGCGTGGGCTGCCGCGGCACAAGCCGCCTTATCCATTCCAGGTCGGCCTGTTCGGCCTGCCGACGCTGATCAACAATATCGAGACCCTGTGGTGGGTGCGCGACATCGTTGAAAAAGGCGCCGATTGGTGGAAGGGCCAAGGCCGCAACGACCGCCATGGCCTGCGCAGCTATTCGGTGTCGGGCCGGGTCAAGAATCCCGGCATGAAGCTGGCGCCATCCGGCGTCACCGTGCGCGAACTGATCGACGAGTTCTGCGGCGGCATGGCCGACGGCCATACGTTCCACGCCTATTTGCCGGGTGGCGCGTCGGGCGGTATCCTGCCGGCGTCGATGGACAACATCCCGCTCGATTTCGGCACGCTGGAGAAATACGGCTGCTTCATCGGATCCGCGGCGGTCGTCATCCTGTCCGGGCAGGACAGCGTGAAGGAGGCGGCGCTGAACCTGATGCGCTTCTTCGAGGATGAGAGCTGCGGCCAGTGCACGCCGTGCCGGGTCGGCACCCAGAAGGCGGCGATCCTGATGGAGCGCGCGGTCTGGAACCGCGAGCTGCTTGAGGAATTGGGCCAGGCGATGCGCGATGCGTCGATCTGCGGGCTCGGCCAGGCGGCCTCGAACCCGCTAACGTCAGTGATTAAGTATTTCCCCGACGAGTTCAAGGAAGCGGCGGAATGACAAAGATCCAGTTCGAACTCGACGGCAAGCAGGTCGAGGCCAGCGCCGGCGAGACCATCTGGCAAGTTGCCAACCGCCAGGGCCGGGAAATTCCGCATCTGTGCTATTCGCCGGCGCCCGACTACCGGCCCGACGGCAATTGCCGTGCCTGCATGGTGGAGATCGAAGGCGAGCGCGTGCTGGCGGCCTCCTGCAAGCGGACGCCCAGCGTCGGCATGAAGGTGAAGACCGAAAGCCCGCGCGCCGTCTCAGCCCAAAAGATGGTGATGGAACTGCTGGTCGCCGATCAGCCCGCGCGCGCGACTTCGCATGATCCGGATTCGAAATTCTGGAACTGGGGCGAGAAGATCGAGGTGACCGAGAGCCGTTTTCCCGCCGCCGAACGCTGGGCAAGCGACGTCAGCCATCCGGCGATGAGCGTCAACCTCGATGCCTGCATCCAGTGCGGCCTGTGCGTGCGCGCCTGCCGCGAAGTGCAGGTCAACGACGTCATCGGCATGGCCTATCGCAGCCACGGGTCGAAAATCGTGTTCGACTTCGACGATCCCATGGGTGAATCGACCTGCGTCGCCTGCGGCGAATGCGTGCAGGCGTGCCCGACCGGCGCCCTGATGCCGCAGGTGATGCTGGACGAGAACCAGACCCGCGTCACCTATGCCGACAAGAAGGTCGACTCGCTGTGCCCGTTCTGCGGCGTCGGCTGCCAGGTCACCTATCAGGTCAAGGACGAGAAGGTGATCTACGCCGAGGGCCGCGACGGCCCGGCCAACCACAACCGGCTCTGCGTCAAGGGCCGCTTCGGCTTCGACTACATCCATCACCCGCATCGCCTGACCAAGCCGCTGGTGCGGCTGCCGAACGCGAAAAAAGATTCCAACGACCAGGTCGACCCGGCCAATCCGTTCACGCATTTCCGCGAGGCATCCTGGGAAGAGGCGCTCGATATCGCAGCCCAGGGCCTGGTCAAAATCCGCGACGAAAAAGGCGTCAAGGCGCTGGCCGGTTTCGGCTCCGCCAAAGGCTCGAACGAAGAGGCCTATCTGTTCCAGAAGCTGGTGCGTACCGGCTTCGGCTCCAACAATGTCGATCACTGCACGCGGTTGTGCCACGCCTCTTCCGTGGCGGCGCTGATGGAAGGTCTGAATTCGGGCGCGGTGTCGGCGCCGTTTGCGGCCGCCATGGATGCCGAAGTCATCATCGTGATCGGCGCCAACCCGACCGTGAATCATCCGGTGGCGGCGACCTACATCAAGAACGCGGCCAAGCGCGGCGCCAAGCTGATCGTGATGGATCCGCGGCGACAGTCGCTGTCGCGGCATGCCACCAGGCATTTGGCATTCAAGCCCGGCAGCGACGTCGCGATGCTGAATGCGATGCTGCATACCATCATCACCGAAGGGCTGACCGACCAGCAATATATCGCGGGCTATACCGAGGGCTTCGACGACCTCGCCGAGAAGATCAAGGAATTCCCGCCGGAGAAGATGGAGCCGATCTGCGGCATCCCGGCCGAGACCTTGCGCGAGGTGGCGCGGATGTATGCGCGCTCGCGCGCCTCGCTGATCTTCTGGGGCATGGGCATCAGCCAGCACATCCACGGCACCGACAATGCGCGCTGCCTGATCGCGCTGGCGCTGGTCACCGGCCAGGTCGGCCGTCCCGGCACCGGCTTGCATCCGCTGCGCGGCCAGAACAACGTCCAGGGCGCCTCCGACGCCGGCCTGATCCCGATGTTCCTGCCGGACTACCAGCCGGTCGGCCGCACCGATCTGCGTGAGCCGTTCGAAAAGCTCTGGCATCAGGACCTCGATCCCGTGCGCGGCTTGACCGTGGTCGAGATCATCAACGCGATCCATGCCGGCGAAATCAACGGCATGTATATCGAGGGTGAAAATCCCGCGATGTCGGATCCCGATTTGCAGCACGCGCGCGAGGCATTGGCAAAACTCGATCATCTGGTGGTGCAGGACCTGTTCGTCACCGAAACCGCGTTCCATGCCGACGTGATCCTGCCGGCGTCCGCGTTTGCGGAGAAATCCGGCACCTTCACCAATACCGATCGCCGCGTACAGCTGGCGCGCGAGGTCATAAAACCGCCCGGCGACGCGCGGCAGGATCTCTGGATCATCCAGGAAATCGGCAAGCGGATGGGCCTGCCGTGGAATTACGACGGCCCGGCCGAGGTGTTCACCGAGATGACGCAACTGATGCCGTCGCTGAAGAACATCACCTGGGAGCGGATGGTGCGCGAGGGTGCTGTGACCTATCCGGTCGACGATCCCAACAAGCCCGGCAACGAGATCATCTTCACCACGGGTTTCCCGACCGCGAGCGGTCGCGGCAAGATCGTGCCGGCGCACGTGATCGCGCCCGACGAGGTGCCCGACGACGAATATCCGATGGTGCTGTCGACCGGCCGCGTGCTCGAACATTGGCACACTGGCTCGATGACCCGCCGTTCCAGCGTGCTCGACCAGATTGAGCCGGAAGCTGTCGCGTTCATGTCGCCCAAGGACATGCGGCGCATGAGCGTGTGGCCCGGCGATTTCGTCAAGCTGGAAACCCGCCGCGGCGCGGTCGAGGTCAAGGTGCGCTCCGACCGCGACGTGCCTGAGAACATGGTGTTCATGCCGTTCTGCTACGCCGAGGCGGCGGCGAATCTCCTGACCAATCCGGCGCTCGACCCGTTCGGCAAGATTCCGGAGTTCAAGTTCTGCGCCGTGCGCGCCGAAAAGGCCGAATTGCGCTCTGCCGCGGAATAGGTTCGAACGCACCCGGCGCTTGTATGCCGAGGCTCAGTGGGAGCCGCTCGCAGCCGCGGCCTGCTGTGCGGCCTTGTTCTGCGCGACAACCCCTTCGAGCCGCGAAATATTTTCCAACAGGCGCTGGCTGGTCAGGATCAGGAAATAATAGCCGAATTGCGGGTTCTGAAAGTAGATTTCGAGCAGCTTTTCGTAAGCGATAGTCAGCACATGACCATCCTCAACGCATTCGATCGTCGCGGTTCGTCGATTATCAGGCGTCAGAAAACCAAATTCGCCCATCAGTTGGCCCGGTGGAAGCTCGACGCTGATTTCCTTCACCAGAAATTTTCCGGTGACGGTTAGCAGCATTTCGTGGGCGGTATCGTCCTTCTTGAACAGGACATCGCCCTTGCGATACTTCCGCTCGGTCATGAACGGTTTGAGCCATTCCAGCGACGTATCGCCCTGCGTTGCGCTACGGGCCTTCTTGATGAGGACGAGCATCTGACGGAGGCGATACGCATTGATGGGAACCATCAGGAGATACAACAGGAAGGTCGTAATGGCGCCAGTGAGCGCGCCGAAGACGGCAAAGAATGCGCAACCGATCATGTTGGCGACGCGCAACGGCACCATGGTCTGCGTCAGCAAGGTGGCGACAAAGAAGATGGCGCCGACCAGGGCAAACATGTTGGCGAGCGTAATATTGGCGACCACGATCTCCAGAAGCCGATTGAATAGCGCGTCATAGGTGATGTTGTTCGGGTCGAGGCCCAATTGGACCAGGATCTTTGCGATTCGGAGATTGTCCGCTGCCGCGTCGAGAATTCGATCAAGCGTTGTCACAGGTCTGCACCGCTAAGTTCAAAGTTGCCTCACGAGAGATAATCGTACTGCTGCAAAGCCTTGCAAGGAAGCGTCTAAAGCGCGATGTGTGCCATAAATGCCTAAAACGCATGTCGAAATGGTCGAACTGCGCGGTGCGGCGGAACATCTTTTCCTTATGAGATCGCTATGCGGGACGGCTGGGAGCCGTCTCGAATTCCTATGCATGTTCGCACATCTTCCGTTCGACTTGGCGCGCCTGGTCGCGCCGCAGTACGGAAGACCTGACATGACCCTGTTTTATTCGTACCATGACCGGCTGTACGGTTCGGCCGTCACCGGCAACCACCACCCGTTCCTGCGGTCGTTGAAGTGCGTCCGCAGGGCCTTGAGGACGTTGCACCGGGCGATCGCGGCCGCCAAAATCCGCCGTATCCGCAATGAGCTGAGGTTTCACGCCGCCGCTCACCGTTGGGCGCAAACGCCTGCCCAGGACGGCGCCATGGAAAAGGACGCCGCGAACTATCCGAGAAGCCCGCTGGTTCTCGGCGACAAGTGGGATTTCTGACATGCGCCGGTTTGCATCCGCTCTCCCGGCTCTCCTGCGCGCCGCTGCCGCTTCCCTACTGAGGTTTCCCGGCCGGCTCGGAAACGAGCCGGTCAGGGCCTATCGTCCGGAAGCGCATTACATGCGCGGTCCGGGACCGGCGTGGCGCGCAAAGCATGGCTAGCCGTAGCGGGAGGAGAGCCCCTTCCAGAGATCATTTCCGCGCTCGGTCGGCTTCTTGGCCGGGCGGACGGTCGACTGGACATTGTCGATCGCCGCCACCATGCCGGGGGTCCAGCCTGTCGATTTCGTGGGCGATCCTGAGCGCGGCGAATCGGTCGGCACTGTCCAGTGTCACAGCGTAGCGCAGCATCGCCAGATGCCACGCACGCAACGTGCCAGTATACCACGCCATCCCATGAAGGTTGGAATTCATCTGGACCGCCCCAGTCAGGGTTGGAGCAGGGAATCCTCATGAAGACGAGGTCCGTGCCAGCTTTCGACCGGGCAGGCGATATCCTCATCGCCGATCTCTGCGATCGCGCTTGAAATCTCTGCCTTCGCGTCGTCGGCCAGTTCGACGATGGGCAGGCGGACGGCCGGGGACATGAAGCCGAGCAGGCAGAGCGCATATTTCAGCGCGGCCGGGCTCTCTTTCGCAAGCGCTACCGTCAACGGCAGCAGCCGGCTCTGAAGGTATCTTGCCGTTTGAAGCCGCCCCAGCCTGCAGTTCGAGAAAGTGGATTGGCACAATTCCGGTGCGACGTTCGATACGAGGGAAATGCAGCCATCCCCGCCATTGGCGATGAAGGCAAGTGCCGTTGCGTCGTCGCCCGACAACAGCCGAAACCCTGCCGGTAGGCGCGACCGCAGACGCAACAGCCGCATCAGGTCGCCGGTTCCATCCTTCAATCCGATGAAGTGTCTGGAGTCGGCCAACCGCAACAGCGTGTCGTCGGATAGCTCACGCATGGTACGGGAGGGAACGTCGTGCAGAATGATCGGCAGGGCCGTGGAAATGGCAATGGCACGGAAATGCGCATGGATCCCCGCTTGCATCGGCTTGTTGTAGTAAGGCACCACCGAAAGCACGGCGTCCGCGCCGGCGGCTTCGGCGCGCTGCGTCAGCTCGATCGCCTGACTTGTCGAATTCGATCCGGCGCCGGCGATGACGCGGACGCGGCCTCGCGCCACTTCGACGGCGGTGCGGATGATGCGTTCCTGTTCCGCGGGCGTCAGTGTCGAGGCTTCACCGCAGGTTTCGCTGACCACGATCGCGCTGACGCCGGCATTGATCTGGCGCTCGCAAAGCATCGCAACGGTTGCCAGATCGATGGCACCGTGTTGATCGAACGGGGTAGGAATGTCGGGTATGTAGCCCGCCAGCCAGCTTGCGGGCGTTGAAACTGACGTCATGGTGATTTCACGCAGCGAGCGTGCCGCCGATGTCGAGTTCGATCTGGCGCGCCAGCTCGACGATCATTTCGGGATGATGGCCATTCTCGAACAAGGCGTATTTGACCGCCTGGGCGCGGTTGACGAACAGGCCGCCAAACAGGCCGTCTTGTTCCTGGACGACCCAGTGGCCGCCTCTGTCCTTGCCGATGAAGACGATGGTCGACGCAGAGCTGCACGATGGAGGTTCGACGAACTTCACGATGGTATTCCTTTGAGAGGGAGTTAGTGCGCCCAATGTCGACGTCTGCGGATATGAAATCGAGCGTGACGGCCGAGCAATCTCATAAGAGGGATATAGGGATCGCCAACCGCCTCAGAGATACGGGTTGAGCGCGTTGAGCAGCGCGCACAGCGCGCCGTAGGCCGCCACTTCGTCCCAATGATTGAGACGTGAGGCCAGCGGCTGTTCGCGCCTCACGCCGCCGATGACGGCGCTGAGCAGGATCGACATCCATAGCAACGCCACCATGCTTTGCCCAAAGCCGACGCTGCCGAATGTAGCGAACGCAGTGAGGACGATCAGCCGCACGCCAAAGCGTGCGAGAACCTGTGCCGATCCCGTTTGCGGACTCCTGGCAAGCTGCTGCAAGGCAAGGTCGCTCAGGTGAAATTGTCGCTGCAAACCGGCTCGTAGAGCGGGTTGGCGTCCGGCCGTACGGCCGGCACGCTCGGCCGGCTTGAGGGTGCGCTGATGCGCTGAACCTCGACGAACGCGCTCAGGATCGCCAGCGCCAGGTCGGCGTGACGGGCCTCGACCGATTGATCGAGCCAGTCCGGCAATTCGCGCTGGCGCGACAGCGCACAATGCCATTCGCCTTCGTCATAGGCGATCCGGCGGACCTGCCATTGCGGCAGTTCGAGATCGATCAGCGCCAGTCCCGCATCGGTCCAGGCGCCGGACTCGATCAGCCGCTCGATGCGGGCGGTCTTGCTGCTTTGCCCCGTAGACGGAAAGCGCCGGCAAGTCTGGCGGATGATGTCGGACAGGAATTCGGCCGTCACGGCATAGGCGTTGCGAAGCCGATCACCGAGTTCGGCGAGGTTTTGGGTTTCTGCAAGAAGCGACATGGCGTCATCTCATCGATAGCGCGGCTGAAGCTGCAACCGCACCTCCAAGGTGGCTAAAGGGCCATTTGAAAACGAGATGGGAGGAGGGGCGGAGATATAGGGATTTCATAAGTGCGGGGGTGCGCCTCACTCACCACGTCGTCCCGACCTTTAGTCGGGACCCATATGCCGCAGCGCCAATTTTGCAGAAGGTGACGGTGCCCTTTCTTTCATCGATAGCACAACGCCGTATGGGTCCCGGCTCAAGGCCGAGACGACGGGTACTTATGGGATTCCTATAACGTCGCCGCGAGCTCCGCCTCGAAAACCTATGCGCCGAGTGGCACTTCAGCACCATCAAAGCGCGCCGTCTATTCGGTCCGTGGTCCACGTCGCACAGGAACATCCCATGCTGGACATTGTCATGCTGGCGCTTGGCGCAGGCTTCTTCCTGGCGGGCATAGGCTATGCCTACGCCTGCGAACGGTTGTGAGGAGAGGGTCCATGATCTTCGATTATTCACTCGCCGGCCTCGTCTCATTGGGTCTGCTGTTCTACCTGACCTACGCACTGTTGCGGCCCGAGCGCTTCTGAGCGCGCCATGATCACGCTGGTCGAAGTCGTTCTGGCGTTTGTCGTCACCTCGGCGCTGCTGATTGCGCTCGTTCACCTGCTGCTGCCCGCAAGAAAATTCTGAAGGATTTTCGACTATGACACCCATTGGATGGATTCAAATCATCTTGTACTGCGCCATCGTGGTCGCGCTGGTCAAGCCGCTCGGCTGGTACATGACGCGCGTCTTCAACGGCGAGCGGACCTTTCTGTCCCCGATCCTGCGGCCGGTCGAAGCCGGCCTCTACTGGATCGGCGGCGTCGACGAGAAGCGCGAGCAGCATTGGTTGACCTACACGGTTGCGATGCTGTT
>Ga0307516_10008008_pt1 | contig 12025 bp, 17 predicted proteins | sample 19_EM_MG_FD_203310 | JGI IMG/M metagenome (GOLD analysis project Ga0307516, IMG submission 203310) | Populus trichocarpa ectomycorrhiza microbial communities from riparian zone in the Pacific Northwest, United States - 19_EM | ecosystem: Host-associated > Plants > Roots > Unclassified | place...
GGATCAATTTGGCCGTGGCGGACGCAGTCGACTTCCGATTCTCGTCTGCGGAGCAGAGTTAGGTTGTCAACCTGGATAACGTTTTTCACGTAGCGCCAAATTCCTGACCATCGAGATCCCTTGGATCTGGTACACTCAATCCCCCTCCTTTGTCTCCGCTCCCCGTAGGTGGACTCTTCAGTTTCGACGATCTTGAAGTGGGATACGGGAAACTCATGCTGGTTTTGGTGCAGAGTGCGATCGCAGATCACTGGTTTCATCGATATTTCGATGCACCGTCTCTCACAAGGGCCCTCCTCCCACACACACACGGCCAGCAATTCGGGAGATTCCAGAATGGTTTGTGCCCAGATGCTCGGTAAAATACATTCTTAGATGTCCCTAGTTACGTCCATGGGGGCTCTTAGTGAGAACCGTTCGTTGACACCTCAGAACGGCGGGAATTCGCTCGCCCCCAGCCATCGCCCACACCCCTCCCACCAGGATTCACGGAGCGTTCGTTCGTCTGGGCTTTTTCCGTGGTCCCACGGATCACCGGATCACCCACCAACCACATAACCCGCCTGGGTTTCTGAGGTGGAAGCATCATTGGTTTGAGATGTCGGCTCGGAACGATCCGTCGGTATGGGAACCCCAGGTGGAGAGCATGTCTAGGCACCGAGGGAGGCAGCATCGAGTAGGCGACGCCGCGGCATCGCAATAGCCGGTCCCATCGCCCACTGTCCCGTGCGGGGTGCATACAACAATCTCATCCATCAGCGCCTTCATCCGGGGAAACAGAAGGACGCGTCGGAGCGTGTGTGTTCGAACCGTCCCCGCGATTTGGATGATTTCTGCTTCAATATGAATGAACCCATGGTCGTGAAGGGCGACACCGGCGGGGATGTTGACAGCTGGACACGAACAAAGCATTTTGAGATGAGGGCGTTGCTGATTGGCAGGCGCGTGGTGAGATCGAGACCTTGTTCTCCTCCCCCTTCATCCCCCCGTCATGGCCACCAAACGGAATGCCAAGCAGAGGGCGATGGGCGGGCAGCTCGAGAGGATAGAGTCCGTTTTGTTGCCGTTCTCCGAGCAAGGCGCGCTGACTCTCCGCCCAGCATAGATACAGCTCACCACCTCACCGGCCCCTTCCGGCCTCAAACGTGCGTCCAATTCCCGTTCCCTCAACTATGTGACTGAACATAGTGTAGGCCCTTTGATACCCCGGATGGTACCCCCCCACAGTCGCCAGCACCTCACAAACCTCAAAAGGGGGAGGGATTCTGGTCTGACGTCAGGACTCTTCGTTGGGTAGTACGACCGTGTGCGCTCTTTTCCCAACGCCCTCCGCGCATACACTCACCTTTCACATAGCTTCCTCGTTCAAAATCATCGCCGCCGCCATCGTGCTGTACGTCAACTGGGAAATAATCACCCCCCACGTCGCACCGGGGTTACCCAACCCTTTCGCTCCTCTCATCTTCATTTCACACCGCATCGAATCGTCGCCCCCAGATGACCCCCGATACACCAAGGGTTACATGGACCTCGTGTTTGTCGCCTCATATGTGGTGTTTTTCTCGTTCGTGCGTCAGATATTCATATTACATGTCTTCCGGCGCCTTGCACGGTGGTACGGAATCAAGAGGTCAAAGTTCGATAGGTTCGGTGAGCAGGGTTATGGCGTCGTTTATTGGGGGACGATGGCGGTCTGGGGATACGTGAGTTTTTAAAGATCTGAATTCGTTCCGGATCCTGACAACCGTAGCTCATCATGGAACAACTCCCAACCTACTGGTACAATACCGAAGCGTTCTGGATAGGTATTGTATGCGCAGACCGGAGGTGTTCTTTTTCTCACTGCGGATGCACCCCTCAGGTTATCCTCACTGGGAGATGAAGCCACAGCTCAAGTTGTATTATCTCATGCAAGCCTCCTTCTGGACTCAACAACTCTTCGTTCTCCTTCTCCGTCTCGAGAAGCCACGGAAGGACTATTACGAGCTCGTGTGCCACCACTTCGTTACCATCTGGCTCATCGGGTATGCGGTCCAGGAGATTTCTTCCCAGAGGTAACTCATGGGGCACTAGGTGGAGCTACCTTATCAACCTGACCTTGATCGGAAACGCGGTTTTCTTGAGTATGGACTTGCCAGACACGACTCTTGCTGTGAGTCTTCGGTCTCGGTACTTCCTCCAGGGTGGCAACTGATGTTTTTACGCATTTTCGAGTTCTCCAAAGTCCTCAACTACATGCAACGCGAAGTTGCCAAGGTTTTTGCCTTTGCTACTCTTGTCGTAGCTTGGACGTACTTCAGGGTTTACCTCAGCTTGAGCATCCTGTGGTCCGTTTGGTTCGAGTTTGACTTGATCCCGTAAGTCGTCCTGCACCTTGCTTTGCCCACGCTCTCATTTGGTTGCGCTCAGATCTGAGTCCATGCAGTGGGCACCAGAAACAGGTGCTTGGCTCTCACGGTGGATGAGATACCAGGTTTTCATCCCTCTGTTCCTCCTGCAACTTCTAAACCTCTTCTGGTATTTCTTGATCTTGAGGATCTTATTCCGGTCTGTCTGGCGGCTTTGATGTTCGAATCGAGCTGACAAGAGACTGCAGCACGCTCTTGACGGGCAATCCTGACGACGATAGATCTGACGACGAAGACGACAGCGAGGAAGATACCCGGAAGAAGAAGTAGGGCAGTTGCCATGGCGGAACGGAGGGTGAACGCATGAAGGATGAAAAGTTACACATTACCCATACTCATCTACCATACTAATAGGATTTACACGAGAGAACATCAGTTTAGGATCACTCCCTCACGCCGCTTTGTTGAGAGACCGCGCCCAACCGCCCATGATGCCTTCGGTATCCGAGATGTCACTTTCTTCCTCACACTGCTGGAACTGGACACGAACTCCTGGACCGCCTGCCACGCCGGTGGTAGCCGTCCTACCGGGCCACCTCCTTTCGCGCTGAGTATCGACTTCTTCGTTGGACACCATCTCCACAGCTGTGAGCATTGTGTACTAAACATGTCCAACGTCAAAAGTCCGTTGGAGGGGAGGTGGGAGGGGGCGTACATAAGCATCATTCCCGGCATTATGCAAGTACTCAGGTTTGAAGCCCAGGAGTCTGCACACCCTTTCGAGCCCGCTCTGGTTCGCGAAGCTCTCTCCCTCGAGGGCGCTGAACAGCTCCCTGGTGTCGACCACGAATAAGCCTTTGGCCGGGGCTATCTCTGGCAAGGCAGTGATGAAGCCATCTATCGATGCTTGGACGCCTTTTGATTTGAGATACCTAGTTGTGGGGGGTTAAAAACTGAACCGTTCCACAGATGGGTGGTGAGACTGGTGATACTCACCCAATATCTCCGTGGTGGTCGTGAAAAACGAGGAACAGAGGTTGGTCTTTGGACAAGTCGGTTATGAGGTCGTTGATCCTCTTTTTGAACTCTACCCTCGAAACTTCCTCGCTCGTCCCAAATTTGTAATGCTGTCAGGACCGACGGGTGTGAGGGACATGAAGCTGACGTCTTGCTCTGTTATACTTACCTCGCGGAAATTGGGAACGTAAGTGTTGAAATACTTGGTGTGTTCTTTGACGATCAAGTGACCTTTGTCTTCGATCTTTTGGCCGTCGCGCCATTGGACCGAGCTGTAGCCAAACTCCAGGAGGACAGTGTGATCGCGATCCCAAGCCTCGAAATCGATAGCCAGCCATGCCCCTAGTTTGGCTTTCCAAAAGGACCGAGCACGGTCAAAGTTCAAACGACGGGTTCCGAGCAGGCTCGAAGTTCCTTTGAGCTTCTTATTGTTCTTCTCGACATCCTGGAGTGGTGTTCGAAATCTGTTTCTGCCGACGGCGACTGGGAGTGGCGTTTAGCACATACCTTCTGGGCTTTCTTGAACTCTTGACCGTTCTTGTAGACGACCGAAGAGACATGTTGGAGTTCGCTCGCTTGAATAAGATATTCTGCGGAAGGGAGCGCGATGGGCTCTCTCGTGAGTTTCATCGCGTGTAACCAGTACTGGATGTACTCGATCTGAGCGGTGCTGAACATCAGCCTCTTCTCTCCATTGGGAAGAGTACCTAGAAATCCGGTTCACGGCGTGGCGCATGAAAGAGGGAGGGAGAGTCGTACCGAGATAGAGTTCCGCCCCGCCCTTCCCGACAGAGAGCGGGTGATCAGGGGATGCGATGGAATCATATGCGATGAACGCCTTCAGACTGCGAACCTCCTGAAGATCGCACTCGGGCAAAGCACGACTCCTGATATTGACCCAAACGGTTCGTTCAGTTCGCTCAAAGACAAAAGACCACGATTTCAAGGGATCGGACGCGTACCATTCGTAGAAGATATCGGTGAACCTGTAGTATCCATGAACGGTGGTGTAGCCTTCGGGGGCGGTGTCATCTGAGGTGGTAGCGGGCATATCGATAGTGTCCTAGTGTGTGGCTGAGAGAGTGAGAAGGAGAACTCTTGGGTTTTATATTCGAATGGGAAGCTGTGGCCACACTCCCGCCACAGGTCCACGCATCTCCGTTCCGAGATATGATCGCATTGAACAAACGCACACGTGACCTGTTCCACACTTGAACAGGTCGCGTCCACCCCGCCCTCCTAAACCGTATCTCCTTGTTCTGCTCATTCCTACCTTCCAAACCTTCCCAAGCGACACCCTCTTCTCTTTTACGCGAATTAAGCCCGAGCGAACGATCCCCCCCTCCCCACCACAAACGAGATGGCCAAAACGAAGACGACCAAGAAGCGACAGCTTTCACCCGGTTTGACCGAGTCTGATATTGACGACGTGCCGCCCAAACGGAGAGCAACAGCGAGGAAGAGTACGGGCGGCGTGCCCGTCGGTCGGAGGTTACCAACCGGGGGTTCCGCCGGCCCCTCCGCCCGAAGAACGTCTGGTGTTCAACCTGCCTGGGGAACGGGAAGCAGAGGTGGTGGTGGAGGCGGTAGTGAGTGCTACGCTTATGGGGTCCAGCACAGGCGTTGAATTGTTTTCTGTGGGTGGCGGTTGTTAGGTCAAGCCGCTCCACCGAAGAAGAAGAAGAGGTTTAGGCCTGGGACTGTCGCTCTCCGAGAGATCAGAAAGTACCAGCGGAGCACAGACCTTCTCCTGCGGAAGCTCCCATTCTCACGACTTGTACGCGCTTTCCGACTCTCCGACCTATCTCACATAACAATGGGTTCTGAACCGGCCTTCATGTCTGTTTTGTAGGTCCGAGAAGTCGCACAGGACATGACGACACAATCGAACGACTATGCAGAAGTCGGATTACGGTGGCAGAGCTCGGCTATCCTCGCTCTCCAAGAAGCGGCGGAAGCTTATCTTGTTCATCTGTTTGAAGACGCGTAAGTCTTGCCCCCGCACACGCGAAAACCGCGTCGGACCCTACAGAATCTGAGGAGTTTGTTCAGGAACCTTTGTGCGATCCACGCAAAGCGCGTCACGATCATGCAGCGCGATATTCAGCTCGCCCGGCGAATACGTGGGCCGTGGGGAGGTGTATGATCCCGTCGTTTCTCTTCATCTACTTCGTACATCCCACATTCAAACGCTTCGCGACCTCATCTCCTTGTTTTGCCTGACTCTTGCATACGCTCTCCCGATTGCGACACCCTTACCATCTATCCGCCCCCATACTTAGGGTACTACCACGATCTTTACCGCTTATGACGAATACCGATTACTTATGTGTAAAAGCTTGAAATCTTCGCGAAGTCTCATCCGAAGGATCACACAAAAACGCACTCGCGAGAGCGTCCAGTCTGCTGTGTACACCTACTATGTATCCGCTTAAGGGCTAGACAGAAGAATGGAAGGATGGTGGTTGACAGAAAGAAGACACCCTGCCCGAAGGGAGGGAACTGTTATGCATGGGAGTTGGTTAAAGTTTGAAGTAGCAAGAAAACAGGTTGTAGCGAGAAGAAAGGATAAAACCGGCTGTGGGCCGAGGGGGACGTTGAGTAGGGGGGAAGGGTGGGTGGTTGCAGGGTGGGTGGGTAGTGGTGGGGGAAGATACAGAGGATAATGATAGACAGATATTGACAGCATAGAACGAGCCACGGCTTTGGAGAACGCGGAATGAGGAAGCGGGGTTGGCGTCTACATCCGACAGGGGGTTGGGGGCATATGGGAGGAATTGGATGGGGAACTAGGGACGACCACGGAAACGTGAAGCTCGTGGCGTGGAGGGGCGGGATGGGTAGGGAAGAAGGAAAGCAGGATGATTGCAGAGAAACACCATGATATATGCGAAAACTTTATGGCGTGGGTGATGACATCTTACATAGACTTCAAGAAGGAACTCGGAGTGCTTAGAATAAACGGGAAGTAGCGCGTCACAAAAGGAAGGGGGGGTGATAACGTCCGAACCAAGAAGGAGAGGAACGAAGCGCTTTGGAAGAAGATCGATGATTGTGATGACAAGAGTGATTAAAGTGACGAAGAGGTCCAAGGGAGTCCAGTAGGGTAAAGCGAAGGGGTCGCCGGGAAGGTGACCACCGACATGGTAATGTGAACATTGTTGGATGCAGAGGGACCGGTGAAGCCAAAAGGAGTGAGGATGAGGGGTGAATCCCCCGATCGTAGCCGAAGACGGGAGATAGATGTGGAATCCACATCGGATGGGAGGGGGACAAATGAATGTGGGTTGATGTGTGATGCAGAGAGACGGAAAGTAGCATATGCAGTTCATGGACGAATGAGGAAGGAGGGGTGAACAGCGACAGCAGGGCAGATGAACTCGATCCTCCTTTGCGAGGGCAGGGGATAGGACCCTAGAATACCGTATTCGGTCGTCTTGGAGCTCCCGGTGAAGGAACGACCCAAGACCCGGATCCTTGGGAATTACTCTGCGGCATTGGCGGTCTTGACCTCGTCGAATTCTTCCACTGGTTCGGGTCATTCATGGCCCCAGAAGACCTCCGACTGCTGTTGACGGATCCTTGGTTGGACCGTTGGCCGTGCCCGAACTGGTTCGGAGACGACTCTCCACTCGAGCTCCTCTGGTGCCCAGCGGGACGTCGCGTCGGAGAGGTTCCCTGATTCAGTGGTAGCCTATCCACACTCTGGCTGGCCGATTTCCCTAACGAAGTTGAAACCCTGTTGGGAGAACTCGACGATGATTGCCTCCGATCGCCCGTCCGTTGCATCATAAAGGGAGCTGTTGGAGGTAATAGTGGTGTATTGTCCATCGCATAGCAGGGCATCTGGGGAGCCATCTGCATTGGCATCTGCATTGGCATCTGCATTGGTATCTGCATTGGTATCTGCATCTGCATCTGAGGCATCATGGGTACTCCCCAAGGGTAACCGTAAGGCTGCATCAGCATCGGCGACTGGGGAGGAGTTTCGGGAAACATTGAAGTCCGTCGCCCCATCAGCTTAGTAAAGTCCTCGGCCGATGATACCGTATGTGAAGACCTGAGAGAGGGCGGAGGTGCGGAGTGTATTGACTGCGGTTTGGAGGTTCCTCGCAAACTGTTGAATGAATCATTCCTCGAAGGCGGGTGCGATACCCCCGGCGAAGACCCGTCCGAGCTCTCTCGTCGCGATGTGTCGTAAGCTGGCCGCGAATAGCTTCCTTGCTTCCTGCTGCTCTGCGGTTCGATCTCTGGGAGGTCAACCGACGACAAGTTGACCTTGAACATCTGACTTTCCCGTCGCTTCCTTGCGGCGATGACCTCCTGTTGGTAGAGCCTCTTCTTCTTATCGTCGTCGGCCGCTGTCCTCTCAGCTTCCCAAGCCCGTTTCTCCTGTTCCCACTTCCTCTTTTCCGCCTGGTGTTTTAGCCTCTCCTCTTGAAACGTCCTCCGCTCCTTCTCCAGTTCCAGGAATTTGGCTCGTTCCTCTCTGCCTCGTTTGATCCGCATGACCTGTCCGAGGGGCACATGTTCGTCCTTATCCTCCTTCTCCTCCACATCGAACCTGACGCTCGATCGTGTCCGTTTTCTGGGAGCGGCAAGGTTGGGGGGTGATGCGGAAGAGGATCGCACCGGAGCGAGGGCAGATTGAGAGGGCGGAAAGATGGGTTTGAGCGCCTTCGTCTGATCTGAGGGCAGAGGGGTGATCCCGATTCGTAGTGGGGATGGGGAGGTCTTGTAGGGCTGGTTCCGCATCTGAGCATTTAGAGCGGAGGTCGTGGTCGGAGCTGGATCCGGGTTAGAAATCACGGCTCACGTGGGATATACTATGGCGCTCACATGGTGTAGACAGCTGGAGATCTGTCGTCGAGGATGACGACAAAGTGGGAAGCCAAGGAGCCTCCGATTGTTCCTCTACGTCGTATCCGGCCAGGACCTCGATTGTCTCTGAAACTTCAAGAGCCGCAACACCCAAGGCACCACCAACGACGTTGTGGATAACAATGTCATCGGGCAGTCCCGATGGCCCGGGGGTGTAGACAGACATGCGGTCTTCGAAACAAGGGCGGGCAATCCATCGTTTTAAGCCTCGGCTAACGTTGCTAACCCGTTTGGCATCGCATAAAGCACCGTTGTCCGATTTGGGCAGAAGGAATTGCGGTTTGGCGGGCAAAGTGCGGCGTGATGTAAGGGGTGTGACGGATCGTTCCTCGGAGATGGACAGGTCGCGACGCGTGAGACGGCGCAAAAGTTGTGTTCTGTGGAGAGTTGAGGCCGTCGTTTCCTGATAGGGAAGAACGGAAATGAAGTTGGCGGATCTTGGGAATAGAGGGATGTTTGGGAGATGCAGTAGAGGAGGTGCAGAGAATGCCGGTGCAAGCGCACATGTCGTCAATGAGTGGAGGTACGTGTGAGGGGAAACAGGTTGCGTAGAAGAAACTGAAGGTGAAGAGGAGGTTACAGATGCTCCGTCGTCCAAGTCTTCGGACTCGTAAGATTTGGCGATAGTTGGAATTGGCGCAAGGCCCAGGGAGTAGGGATCTGAGCCGAATGAACCACCCGGAGCGAGGAGTGACGGGGCAAGCTTCCTTTCTGACCATTGGTTGGACCTTCTGCCGGATATACTTGGGCCGATTTCAGAATCATCATCGGGAGTGGCAGGGGCGGGCGAGTCCGTGGAGGACGAGGAAGACGAATAGGCCTGAGAGGGTGGTTGCGGAGCTGAAGGTTGTGGGTCCCGAATAGCAGCTGTCTGGACGGCCTTTAGAGACAGACCCCTAAGAAATCGCGAGGGTTTCTTGACCGATGGAGACTTTGACGGAAGGTCGGACCTGGCACCGCCGGAGGTGGACGAAACGGTTGTTGTGTCTGACTTGTCACTGCGCTTGAAGAGAGAGGCGAAACGACGCATTTTGGAGAGGGGTCGTGGAGGATTCTAACACATGAGCCAGGTGGTGGGAGAGGATGAAGGAAGAAAGAAAAGGGAGGGAGGAGGGAATTGAGTGAGGTTGAAGGGAGAGAAAAGATGGATCGGTCTGCCGCATTCCCGGGTGGTCACAACGGCCTCCTCCCGCTTTCCCGGCTCCATGCTGCATGGGCAGGAGGCCGGTGATCCCTCGAATCTGTGCGGTCACTCTATCTCACTCTACTAGTCGCATCTACCCTTCCGGCCACTCGGCCGGTTTATGGGTTATACTCAGCCAGGTCAAGTCGGACCTTCCACGTTTGTCATCCCGTCATAACGTGCGCCACCGCGGCCCGGGCTTATTATGCGCGACAGATGACGACATTCCAGATCCAGCGTAGTCCCATCATCCATCAATTACTTTCCCACCCAGCTATGCGGGAAGATAGTCGGCTGAAACGGGTGAGAGTCGGGTTTTAGACACACTCGAGGGACGAAACTGAGACGTGTCTGGGGATTGGAGTGGCCACCGGTGATCATCGTTCCACGCACACAGGTAGTGAATGTAACCGACGACAGATGGGATCATTCACAACACATCCGCGAATTCCCCGGCCGCCCTCATAGCCAAGCTCAATCCCCACCCTCGATCCAACTCGAGGCCGAACCATCTTCCTTATACGTCTTCTTCGCGCGATGGGAAGCAGTGCCTATTCACCACAGCGCATCCTATCGGAATCCTTGGGCCATTCACGCGCGACCGCGCATCAGATCATTTCATCTCTTCACAAAGATGACTCCTAAATGAACGCCACGATGCAACCTAGACCCAAAACATGTCTCGTAGGAGTCGATCAAGGCCGCGCCGAGGAGGGTCCCACTGCCTCTCAGCCCGCAGACAGGAAGATGAGCGGTCGTGGGAACTATCCTGTGATCGGGTTCCTCAGGCCCGATCGCGCGGCCGCCGCCGGCCAGAACAGCCAACTCACAGTTCGTGCTGACCTTACTTGCCAACTTTTTCTGAATGGTCCTCAAAGTTGGGTGGAGGACCCAAAGTTATATCGGCTTCTTACAGCTCCACAGCTTGATAAACTCGGACGTGCCTGACGGAGCTGATCGCGTCCACCCCTTACCTGCCCAGCTTCGATGGGCAGAAGACGGTCCCCAGTGGCGCAGAACCTCCTGATCCCCCCTAACACCCCCATTTATAACTTCATCTAATCCGTCCCTTGATACACGCTCGCCCTGGTCACTCGCCGTATTTTTAGCACCCTCCGGGAGGCTCGTTTCGTCGGACACTCGCCCGGGCACCACGATCAAACATTCGCCCTATGTCAGGCCCAAGGGCGCACATCGCCCACGTTCCTTCCGGCACAAACATAACAGCGAAAAGTGCGGCTGTGCCGTGGCGGAAAATCACAAAACCCTGCACTCGGGCCAATGCCGTGGGACCGTTGTGTCAGGGTGCGCGTCAATCCTCTCAAATAATTCCGCGTTCCCCTTTATAAGACCCTAGCCCGGCCTCCGGTTGACAAGGCACGAGACTTGAATCACCGGGACCTGACCCCTGCCGCCGGCAAACTGGCTAGTATTCCAACTGGCAACTGATCAAACCCGAGATGCCTAACCCATTCTCCCCCACGCGTTCACAGTCGTGCCCCCATTTAATACAGGATACCTTCCGCCCGTCTGGTTTATCCGGCAATTTCGACATTACCCCGGAAGATTAACCGAGCCATCCCTCAGCGTGTCCGTTCGCGGGGCGCTGCCGTTTTGTCAACACGTACTACTTATACCGCCATCCCCAAACCGATGGGCTGGACCCGAAAAGTTCAGCACTTGACGTTCATAGCCCGAACTTAAAAACTGACCGCTCCGTGCACCGCCTAAACACGCTTGGCAGGTCGAAACCGGAGGCAGCGGGATGATGGGTATCCCAGCCACCTCGCAACGGACACACTGCTAACTTACCTCCGCTTGATTGCTGCTGTTTCAAGCAACCCCGCGAGGCACCCTTTCACGCACGTTTGTCTATTCCTCTCCCTCTCCACTATCCTCTAATTGCGACTCCGACCCCGCCAATTCTTTCTCGTGCTTATCCTTCTTTTTCTTCCACCACAGGAACCGTCTTTCGAAGCGTTCCACGACGGCATATATCACCTCATCCCCAACCCCACACCAGTGTGCTGCTCGTTCGACCACGAGTGCGTACTCCTCTGGAACGGATCCCAGGACATCACGGGCGTAGTAGACCCTTTGTGACTCTCCAGGGTGAAGAACGGTGACCGTCGTGCTCTCTGCGAGCGTTGGTTCCACAGGATCCTGGGCTGGAAGTTGGGGTAGTGGGTTTAACCGTTGCCCTGTAAGGCGCGCTTGGCGCTCCTCTTTGGTCGGGGGCGCATCGATCGTATAATACTCTTCCGCCAATCGGTTTTCATCTGGAATCAGGGGCGATCAGCTTCCGCCGAATCCCAGAAAGGACATTTGCAAACAGTTCCCAGTGTTGATGTTAGCCAGCGCCTTCTCTGCACAAAAATCGAGGAACTCGTCCAATTCATCATTTGAGAGCCCCTGCACGTGCCTAAGCCCAAGGTTGAGCCTCAAATTGGACGGCCCGGAATTGTACACCGTACATCTCGGTAGTAGACGAGAGAATGTTCTCAATTGAACGGTCGTCTTCCCCGTTCAGTTGCTTCAATAACGCCACATACTCGCCCAACTTCGGGAATGCATAGGCCGGATCCCCGGGATGAGA
>Ga0307516_10008009_pt1 | contig 12025 bp, 11 predicted proteins | sample 19_EM_MG_FD_203310 | JGI IMG/M metagenome (GOLD analysis project Ga0307516, IMG submission 203310) | Populus trichocarpa ectomycorrhiza microbial communities from riparian zone in the Pacific Northwest, United States - 19_EM | ecosystem: Host-associated > Plants > Roots > Unclassified | place...
TGCCGTACTTCGTCTCGCCGGTCTGCAGAAAGGGCGTGTCTCGTTCGGCCTCGATGAAGTTGGTCTCGGCGTAGGTTCGGAACAAGCGAATCGGCTCGCCCTTGATCTGCCCGCCAAAGATGAACGAGGCGTTGAAAGCGAGCTCACTGCCTTTCAAACGGACACCGTCTCGGCGCTCGATGTCGCGGGTCGCGTCCGAAATCAGACCGGCCACGTCGAACATCGTGCCTGCGGTCCATAGGTTGGGCGTTCCGTCGGTCGCTTCGCAGCGCTGCTTCAAGACGCTGACGATGGCCTGCGTGCCGGCGAGACTTCCGGAGCTGAGCAAGACGATCACACGGTCACCCGCGCGTTCGAAGACGGTCATTTTGCAGAACTTCGCGAAGTTATCGACACCCGCGTGAGTGCGCGAGTCCGAAGCGAAGATGATGCCGTCGTTGAGCAGCGTCCCGACGCAGTAGGTCAAGCCGGGGCCGTCACTTCGGCGGCTCTCACCGCAAACGAGCGCAGCGTGTTGGGCCCAAAAGTGGTTGCGATCGCCACATCGGCGGCGTCGCGCCCGCGCGCGATCAGCACGCGACCAATGCGTGGCGTGTTGTTGCGAGCATCGAAGGTGTACCATTGCCCGCCGAGAAAGGCTTCGAACCAGCCGGCGAAGTCCATCGGCGCGTCCACGGGCGGGACGCCGATGTCGCCCAGGTAGCCCGTGCAGTAGCGAGCAGGAATGTTCAGGCACCGGCACAGCGTGATCGCCAAATGCGCGAAATCGCGGCACACTCCGCGGCGTTCGTTGAAGGCGCCGAACGCCGTTTTGGTCGGGCTCGCGAACTCGTAGCCGAACGTGATGTGCTGGTGCACGAAGTCACAGACGGCTTGCACCCGCTGCCAACCGGTGGGTCCCTGCGAGAACATTCGCCACGCGGTTTCCGATAGCAAATCGGTTTCGCAGTAACGGCTACCGAGCAAATAGACCAGCGTCTCTTCCGGCAGCGAGTCAGCCGGAACCTGCTGGGCCCAAGACGCCACGGGTTCCGCCACTCCGCTGTCGTAGATCACCGTGTCGCTCGAGATTCGGAATTGGCCGGTCGGCGCCACTAGCCGTGTGCACCAGTTGCCGAAACCGTCCCTGTACGAGCGAAGCGGCACGGCAGGTTGCGTGAGCACGTGGTCGGGCGTAGTCAGATCCGAAGCACGCGAATAGTGGACATTCAGCGTGAGAATCATGGGTGTGGGCTGCGGCAGCTCGTAAAGGAGCTCGTAGCCGAGTCGGATCTTCATAGGTGCCTCCAGCCTGCGCTCTGCGCCGATCCGTTGGTGGAGCGCGCGTACGTGAATACAGGGCGCCCAACCTAACACGCGGCGCCTTCTCGTGCGGGCTCTCTTCGGGGGCGTCATTTGCGCGGACGGCGCAACGCGACCAAGTTTTTTGCCATCCGTTCAGGAAGACTTCGCCCGGAAACGCTTTTGTTGATCTCGAGCGCACGAATTCTCGATTCCAGCGTCGAGCGCGGCAGCGCTGGCTCCGGAACAATGGCGAGATCTCAGCTCGCCCGCGAAGCCATGTGAAGCGCCGTGTCGACCAGGCGATTCGAGAAACCCCACTCGTTGTCGTACCAGGCCATGACCTTCACGAGATGTCCGCCGGAGACCATGGTCAAGGCGGCGTCGACGACCGATGACCTCGCATCGCCCTGAAAGTCGGCTGAGACGAGTGGCTCGTCGCTGACGCCGAGGATCCCCGAAAGGTCGGGACCAGCCGCCGCTTCGCGAAACGCGGCGTTCACCGACGCCACGTCCGTCGCGCGTTCGACCTGCACCGTGAGGTCGACCACCGAAACCACCGGAACTGGCACTCGCAAAGAGAAGCCCGCGAGGCGGCCGTCGAGCTCGGGCAGAACCTTGCCGATGGCCTTGGCGGCTCCTGTCGAATGCGGAATGATAGACAGGGCTGCCGCTCGACCCGCGCGCAGCTCTTTGCTGGGTTGGTCGTGGAGGGCCTGACTGTTGGTATAAGCGTGGGTGGTGACCATTTGGCCGTGCTGAATCCCGAAGCGCTGGTGCAGCACCTTCGCGAGCGGGGCGAGCGCGTTGGTGGTGCACGAGCCGTTCGAGATCACGACGTGAAAGGCGGGATCGTAAAGGCGATGGTTCACGCCCATCACGATCGTGAGGTCGTCGCCCTTGGCCGGAGCGGAGACGATCACGCGCTTTGCACCCCCGCCCTGAACGTGCGCCAGTGCCTGCGCTTTGTCGGTGAAGCGCCCGGTGGCCTCCACGACGATGTCCACGCCCGCGTCCGACCAGGGAATGTTCGCCGGGTCGCGCTGAGCGAAGACGCGCACCGGCTTCCCGTCAACCAGCAGGGAGCCGTCCGACGCGCCAACTGCCGCTGGAAAAGCCCCCAAGATGGAGTCTCGCTTCAGCAGGTAGGCGAGCGTGGCGGCGTCGGTCAGGTCGTTGACCGCCACGACCTCCAGCTTCGGATTTCCGTGGGCTGCGCGCAATAGGCTCCGACCGATGCGTCCGAAGCCGTTGATGCCAAGCTTGAGCATGTTCGTGTCTCCTCGACAGCCAATGTGGCGTCGAACGCTCGCGTCCGAAATGACAACAAACGATCAAATCCTGCCAAAGCGCTCGACGTAGTCGCGGGGACCGATGCCGAGCTGCCGCTGGAACACGCGCCGCAGGTTGACGGCGCTACCGAACCCGCAATCGGCGGCGATGCGCTCGATGGAATCGTCGCGGTTTTCGAGGCGCCGCTTGGCCGCCTCCAGCCGCAGCTCCTCCACGTAACGGGCCGGCGTCATGCCCACCTCTTCCGTGAAGACGCGCGCGAAGTTGCGCGGGCTCATGGCGGCGCGCTGCGCCAGCCGCTCGACACGGAGGTCCTCTTTCAGGTGCTCCAAAATCCAGGTTTGTAGGGCGCGGATGGGGCTGCCTGCTCGAGCCGGGCGCGCGAGCGACGCGCTGAACTGCGACTGCCCGTCGGGACGACGCAGATAAAGGACCAGGGTCTTTGCTACCTCCTGCGCGATCGTAAATCCGAGGTCACGCTCGACCAGCGAGAGGGCAAGATCGAAACCTGCCGTCGCGCCTCCCGAGGTGAAGATGCGGCCATCCCGCGCGTAGATGGGTGCGGGGTCCACCCGCACGCTGGGGTGCTCCCGAGCGAGCTCGTCCGCGCGTTGCCAGTGCGTGGTCGCGCGCTTGCCGTCCAAGAGCCCCGCGTCTGCCAACAAGAAAGCGCCTGAGCACACCGAGACGATGCGCCCAGCACGGCGAGCAGCCAGCCGCAGCCAGTCGGAGACGGCCTCGTTGGCCGAGCTTTCCCGACCTCGGCCAGTAACGATCACGGTGCCCCAGCGCCGCGTGGGGTCGAGCTCAGACAGCTGAGCGTCGGCCACGACCTTCAGGCCCGAGCTGCCTTCGATCGTTTTCCGGCGCGTGGTGGACGCCACCAGCCACGAGTAGCGAGGGAGCCGGGACGAATCAGGCAGGGCGAGATTGGCCCTGGAGAAAATGTCGCAAAGGCCCGCCACTTCGACGAGCAGTCCATTTTCGGGAACAATGAACAGCAATTCGTGCGTGGTCGCGCGTGGAGGGGAGGCTGCCAGACTGGCGACTTTAGCTCGCCCGAGCAGCCGAGCACGACAAAATCGGAGGGCGCGCCGACCGAAGCGAAACGTCAACGCGCCCGATGCGGCAGCATCGACCTCGGCGCTCTTACCGACGACTTCGTGGTGCCATCCAACATCGTCAGGTTTGGTCTGCCCATCGCGCCAGATTCAGCAGCAGTCGGCGCGAAGAGCGTCGCCGACGACCCGCGCTTCCTCACGATGTGGATGAATGCCGTATCCGGCAGCGACGACGCGGACTCAGACGGCATCGCGGACGACCAAGACCTGTGCCTGGCCCGGGCCGGCGCCAACTACGCCAATCACGATGACCGGACGGATGCCAATGCCGACGGCCTCGGCGACAGCTGTGAAACCTGGTGTTTCGTCGCGAGCGACGACGAGTTTGCAGACCTGTTCGACTTCGACGGCGACGGCGTCGACGATTCTTGCGACAACGCGTACACGCGCTTCAACCCGTCGCAATTCGCCGATCGGTAACCGAAAATGCCGCTATTTGTCGCGAACCAGCGTTGCCGTTGGGAATTCGCTGAAGGGGTGGACGGCGCCTAGCTCGAAGAAGTGAAAGGGCTCGAGACCCGTGTAGATCGTGCACGTGTCGCTGCCACCCTTGAGGTAGCCCTTGCCGGTGTATTGAGGGCCCCGCTCGTCGATCTCGAAGCCGGGACTGCAGCCACTCGCCGCCACATAAGGACTGGTGATGAAGGCTGGCAGCGGGGGCGGCGCGTTACAGCGGTCGAGGCCGAAATAGACCAGGCCGACGTGAATGAAGCTCGTGCACGTTTCCTCGTAGAATGCGGAGGCGCTTGCGCCGAACGGGACGCAGACGATCGTGCCGTCCGGGAGCACGTAGGGTTGGCATTCGGTTTCGTGTGCGGTGTCGTACAGGTTTTGATCGAGAAAGCGCTTCTTGCCGTCGGAAAAGTAGATCGGCTGTACGTTCCGGCCCGCGATGCTGTCGTGGGCGCGGCTCAGCTGCTGCACGGTCACCGGATCGCCGAGCGCGTAGACGGTGTTGCCGGAAGAGACGGAGCTCGCGACGCAAGCCGTAGTGCCTCCCACCCACGCCGACGCGGGCTTAGCGATGGTGTCGCCGACCTGGTAGTAATTGGACCCACTCTGTGAGCAGCCACGATCCACCGGCTCTCGCGCCAAGGCTGGCTTTGGGCAGGCCATGGGCGCCGACACGACACCCTGTTTACAGTCCATGTCAGTGTAGAAGACGACATCTCTCGTGTCGGTGGGCGGGCACGAGCCCTGGCTGGGGTCGGCAAGAGCGGTCTTCAGCGAGCAATCGGCGTCTAGCTCTGAATCGTGGGGCGCGATGGCGAGCCGCGCGCCGTCGGCCGCGACCATGTATTGCCGCGAAATCCGGCCGGGATCGGTCGGCGCTTCACGTGTGAATTCGACGAGCTCGGGCGGCATCACCTCGCCGGTTACCGGAAACGTGTCGCTGTTACCGTACCCTGTCGAGTAGGGCCCCGAGCAGCCGCCGTTCTGAAGCGCATAGTACTGGGTGAGCGCGGTGGCCGTCGCTGAGAGCCGATAAACGTGTGCCGACGCCGCGCCGCACGGCGAAGAGTCCGCGGCCAGCACCAGGTAGGCGGGCGACGGATGTTGGCAAGCCGCGTTGAACCGGAAGTAGCCCAGCATCTCGGCCTCGGCGCAGGCGTTCGTCGTGTAGCCCAAGGTCGCGGTGCTCACGGGAATGCAGTAGATCTTACCGTCGCTCCAGGGGCCGGGCGTGCACGGCGCGTCGAGCATGGTGTCGTAAAAGTCGGCGAACACGCGCGTGCCGCCAAAGTCGTACCACTCCGCTTTCAAGCGTGAGCCGCTCAGCGTGCCGTTGTCGGGCTCATCCGGCAGGAGAGCTTCGCCGGCGCCGCCTCCCTCGCCAGGGCTGCCTGCCTCGCCTGCGTTGCCTGCGCTCTCAGCGGGGCGGCCGCTCGCGCCGCCGTCCGGGCTCGATGCGGAGCTTCCACCCACTGCGTCGCCTGCACCGGCGCTGCCGTTGGCACCCGCCTCACCAGCGAGCCCCTGCTCGGGTTTGGGATGCGACTTGCTGTGCTGGTCGCCACCGCCGCAGCTCAGGCACAACAGCAGCAACGCGGCGGTTTCAAAGGTGCGCATAACCTTTGATGATAGGACCGTCTGACGCTCAGGAGGAAGCACGATTGGCGCTGCGAGGGACGGGTGGAGCGCCGTGGGCGGCTGGGCGCCGCGCGCCAGATCCGGTCGCGCAATCCGAAGTAACTGGGCAGCCTGCCGCTAGGTCACACCGCGCAAGTCGACAAAAGGACTATGCCGTCGGAGATAGGCGCGAACTACCCTGCCCTCATGTTTGAAAGCGGACATGGGCGTGGCCTCTTGGGCGCGCTCGCGCTCGGGGTAGGGCTCGCGGCCTGCTCGGGCACGCCGGACTCGGTGCGGGCGCTCTCGGCGGCGCAGCTCAAGAACGCGCAGTCCTATTGCACCGATGTTGGCCGCGCCACCACGAGCTTGAAGGACTACTTCAAGCGCTACGAGGACGAAAAACTCGCCGTCTTCGACAAGCGTCACGAGCAAAACAAGACAGACGCCGAAGCTCTAGTGCGTGCCAAGGCGCAGAGTGAAAAATGGGACGCCGCCAAGACAGCGGCTGAAGTCGCCAGCCAGATCAGCACACTCGAGACGCAAAACAACAAGGACAAAGGCGACCTCGATGCTCGCGTCGGCGAGCTCGCTCGAGGACTCGATGCCCTAACGGCGCGCTGCGAGAAGCTGGTTCGCTCCGAGAGCAAACTAAACGACTATGCCCAGACCAAGAAAGCGGAGGAGGCAGTCAACGATGTCCTCACCGAGAACTTGGGCCTCGACACCCAGGCCATGAACCAACAAATCGACGCGCTGGTGAACAAAGTCAGCGATCTCGAAAAGAAGGCGCGATGACGTACGAACAGCTGAAGGATCAGGTCTCGCGACTCAGCGAGAAGCTCGACGGCGTGAGCACGAACGACCCTGCCCTGCTCGAGCAACGCATCGCGCTCAGGCAGCTTCAAAACCAGATGGACATCGCAGCCGTACCCACGCTGGGCGCACAAACACCCGATGTGGACGTCGAGGCCCTGATCAACGCGGTCGACGCAGACATCGCCCAGGCCCAAAAACGTGCGCAGCTGGTAGCGCAAATCGGCCAGGTCATTGGCTTCGTGAAAAAGGTCATCGCGTAAATCGCCTGCTCGGCTGGGCCACAGCGTTGTAGGCGGGCTGGAAGCGTATTAAAGCTCCACCTTGTGCTGAAGCAGGACCGAGGTGTCGTGCAGGCCGCGGGCCAGGCGTCCCTTCTGGTCACGTTGTGCACGATGGGCTGCGGAGCGCCGGCAGCTCAGGTGGCTTGGCAGCTGTGCCCGGTGACTCGCAGCGCCGACGGACGCGACATCGACGACGGGGGCGTAGATGTCGGGATCGAGATCCGCGGCAGCAGCAGCCAGCGCCTGTCGCTTGGCCATTTCAGCCATGAGTGCCACCGCCTGGCGGCCACGACGCCGACGCTCGAGTGCACGGACCCGCACCGTGATGTCCGTTACGAGTTGGTGTGGGTTCGGCCCTCGCCAGGCCGGCTGGTGATCGAACAACGCGAGTACGCGCTTCCAACTGTGGATGGCAGCGTCGCGCCGACGTCCCCGGCAACACGCCGCAAGCTAGCCGTTTTCGACGTGCCGGGCGCCAGCCTGACCGAGGTCGAACCGCGTTGCCCCTGACACCGCCGAGCGCGCTTCAACCGCGACACTCCGTTGGCACTGCAGTCGCTGCATTTCCGCTGGCGCTCTGTTCGGTTTGGCGCAGCGTTAACAGCTGCCGATAGCGGGTGTCGTGGGTCGCCTTCTCGGCCGCAGTGAAGCAATTGTAGTTGCCGATGGCAGCGTCGATCAGGCTGACCCGCGTCGCGTGCGCCATATGCCCGGTCCCGGCCTTCTCGGCCGTGGTCGCTTCCCAATGGAAGGCCAAGAACTCGCGCTCATGACGGCGCGCGCCCCCGCCCATGCCCTGGCGATGTTGAATGACGTGCTGGATCTCGTGCCCGAGCTGTAACACCCGCCGCGATATGCCTGCCGAGGTCGTGTTCGTGACGAAGTATTCGCCCACGTCCATCGTGCAGGTCATGTTGGCTGGGCCCGACTGCGCGCAGACCGCCTTGACCCCGGGCTCGGTCGCCACGTAGCGAATCGCGCTAAACATGGTGCCTTCCGACGGATAGTAGGCGGCGAGCATCTGCGTGACGAGCTGCTGGCCGCGCTCGTCAATTGGGATTGATTGATTCTGGGCGAGAGTAACGAACGCCTGGGCTGCGGCGTCTAGACGAGTCTGGCGCTGCAATCCGGCGACGCTCGAGTGATTGAACGCCGCCACACGCTCACCGCTCATCACCGCGTCGGCCGCGACGTCCGCCTCGCGCTCGCTTGCGTCGCCAGCAGCGCTGACGCCGCGGCTCACGCTGCCCTGTGAAACCTGCTGCTGCACGACGTGTGCAAGCTCGTGCGCGAGCAACCGTCGCCCCTCCGAAGTGCCCGGTGCGTACTCGCCCGCGCCAAATACGATGTCGCGTCCGATGGTATAGGCCCGCGCAGCTACCGCCTCGGCCGCTCCAGCGTCGACGTGTACGCGCACGTTGCTGAAATCGAAGCCGAAGCTCGGCTCGAGCAGCGCGCGAACCGCGTCCGGCAACGGCTCCCCGCCTCTTTGAGCTGCGCGAGCGGCAGCGCCGAGATCAGACGCAGCACTTGCGGTCGATCGCGCGGCTTCCCCCGGCGAGCCCTTGAGCTGCACGGCCAGCGTCTCGTCTTTCTCGCACGCGGCACACTTTCTCTGTAGCGTGAGCGAAGTCCCCATAGGCGAGCTCCTGATCCGCGGCAGCGTGCGCGAGGGCGCGGCCGAAGACGAGCTCGACGAAGACCGTTTCCCCGCAGATGCAAACATCGCGACGCCTCCTTCAGCCAATGTCTGGCGCAAAAAGGATGGTACGCACCGTTCCGCGTCACGTCAAGCCTCGGAGCCCACGTTCGATCGCGTCGGCGTCAGCTGTGCGTCTCCACGATCGGGCGGAGTGGCGACGGCGGCGCGGGAAAGCAGCGTCCGTCTGTCGCGCTGCGCTCGTGCAGCTCGCGAATCACGCGCTGTTCGAGGTCTTCGAGGAGGCCGTACGCATCTACCACGTTGCTCGGTGGGCTCGGCAGCGTTCGACGTAGGTCGGCGAGGCGCGCGACGTGCCCCACGGCTTCGTCCCACATCGAAGCGCCTTCGGCAGTGCCGATCAGCGCCGCCAGCTCGATGTCGAGCCCCTGGCCAACTAGCCGCTCCAACTTGGCGAGAAACGGCTCCACGCGCTCGACACACTTCGAGGCCACGACCTCGTACAGTTGCCCTTCCGGATGAGATACGGAGAGCGGAACCTGCCCCGCGCTACAGCGGTTGTGCCAAAGGTCCAAAGGCGTTTCGGAGCTCGCCTAGGCCGCCGAGCGCGCCGCCATTTACGATTTGGAGCGTGGCCAGAGGCGCGTAGTGGTGCGTCACGCCATGCGGCGCTTGAAAGATTTCGGTCGCGCCGCTGCGGGGCCATTCGACGTTGCCGGTCGCGGTGCGCGCTGGGATCAACCAGTAGTCACCGACGTGATAGCCGGCGCTCGCAGACTCGAACTGAATTTGGATGCCGTCTTCGAGGTCGATCCAGTCGTTGGGTGTACCGACCGAGAGCCCCAAATTGTTGCTGAGCGAGCTCGGTTTGCTCAGCGTCGAGTGGTCCCAGCGGCGGAGCAACGGATGCCGACTCGTCTCCTGTCCGATGCCACCACTAACGACGCCCTGCAGCGTGGCGGTGCGTTCGAGGCGATCCACGGACAGCACGCTGAGCAGCGCAGATTTTTCGGCTGGGTCGAGCGCGCTGCCGTCGTCGGCCACTTCGACCCAATCGCCAGGTGCGAGCCCCGAATGCTGATCGCGGCCGAGGTGCTCCAGGCGCACCACGGTCTTGCCATCACCGCTCACCAGGCTCACGATCGGAAAAATCACGCTGCCGTTGTCGCGCGACCAGCGAAACGTGGGTGGATTGAGCGACTGAATCTCGACGCGATAGAGCTGGTTCTCGAGGCCGCGATAGCGAGATTCCGGAGCAACTTGGCACGGATCGAGGTTGGCTGGCGATGTCTTCTGCGCCCGCGCTCGAAGCCTGACGCGGGTCAGCTTGGCATCGAGCCAGTTCTTGAAAAAGGTCAGGACATCTGCGCGCTTCGTGAGATCGACATCCTTGGCTTCGACTGCCCGCACCTGCCAGACGACGCGCGCGCGCGCTGCCGTATCCGGGCCTCCGAGCGCGACCTCGCGAATCGTCGCATCCTGAACCGGAGTGATCTCGCGCTCCCAAACATCCAGGTAAGCGATGTAGCTACCGATGGGCAGCTCTTTGGAGCGCAAGTCCGCTTGCGTGAGAAAGGTCGTCTGCGTCGGGTTCTCGCACAGCACTCCTTGCACGTAATAGTGACCGGGCGAGATCGCGAAATCACCGCTCTTGAGGCTATTCGGGCTCGTGCCGGGTCCAATCTCGAAGCCCACGTTGTCTTTCGGGCCGCCGTGCTCGCCGATCAGGTCGCGGGCGAGAGCTCGCAGTTGGTGGACACCAATCGCCACTTGCTCGTTCCAGTCGGCGTCGAGCTGTACGCGCCCCTGCTGCATGAGGACGCGCGAATAGCCAGCGTTCGGCTGGAAGGTGGATCGGGAAAAGTCACATTTCATGGGTACCTCCGGAACAGGGCTCAGCTTGCGAAGATCAGATCGGCGTCGGCCGCCGCCGGCGTGTATTCGCTGAGGCGGGCGCGCAGAATCGTCGAACGTTGGGCTTGGAACAGATCGTGAAACACACCGAGCTCGGCCTCGTCACTGGCTCCCTGCGTGATTTCGGAAGCGCAGGCGAGCGCCAGCTGGCAATAGGTTGGCGTACCGTAGCGGCGGCTCATCAGCTCGGGGCTCACGCGCTGGCGCTCGATCTCGACGGCTAAGCTGCGGTCGTCGTCCGTCAGGCTGGGCCAATCGTCGCGCTCACGCCGGGCGCGCTCCGCCAAATCCGGCTGGCATTGGTAGCGTCTCGGCGTGCGCGAACCCGGCGGCACGTAGCAATACCGAACGCAGCCAACCTGTGTGCGGAGCACCGTGACCCCGCCGGTGAACAGCGAATCTTCGACTAACCCGAGCGAGTGCACGCGCACCCGCCCAATCACGGTGCAACGCTGCAGCGTCAAGCGCACGTGGGCCAGCCCCCTTGCCAGTCGGCCGATCGCCTCGCAGCCGGGACCGTCGCAATCCGAGCCGGTCGCGTCGATGATGCTGTCGGTCGCGCTGATGCACAGCGGTTCATTTTGCACCTCGTCGTGCTCCGCTTGAATCGAGCCGATGATCGAGCGTTCGATTTCGACGACGCCTTGCAGGTTGAGCAGCACCAGGCTGGGCTCGGTAGGGCAAAGCGGCCGGCAATTGCCGTCGAGCGCCCAACCCGGCACCAGCGTACAGTGCCGAAGCTTGACGCGCGTGCGGCAGGGGTCGAGCGGCGCCGAGCCCTCAGCAGCGCGCACGGTGACGCTGCGGTTCACGATCAGCAAACCGTCGAGCACCAGCTCCGCGCCGGAGCCGAGCGTGATCGACAAGTCATCCAGCCGCTCCAAGTATTCTTCGGGAATGAACAGCACCGGCCGCGCGCCGTTTGCCGCGCGAATCTGCAATGACTCGCCAGCTGGAATCTCGAGCCGGAACGGCGGTCGGTATGCGCCGCTGTCCGTGATCTCCAAGACGTGCCGGCGCGGTTGAGCGGCTGCTGCAGCTACAGCGCCGCCGCGCCGTCGCCACGCCTCGAGCCGCGCGGTGAGCTCGGCTTGGCCCGTCACCGCATAGATTTCGGCGTCGTCGTGCTGCTCGAGCGTGCGCGGGTACTCGCCGCCGCCCAAATCGGCGCTGAATCCATATTGGTAAGAGACGTGAATCGGCTTGTCCGGAGCGTGCGCGGTCGGAAAGACGAGTCTGCCGAGCTGGGGATCGAGGGCGATGAAACCGGGGGGAGGCACGTAGCCGAAGTCGCTCAGGTCTGCCACGAGCACGCGCTCGATCGGGAAAGGGACGAGCTCGTCCGCCTCTTCACCGGGCCAGCCGTACGTCCAGAGCATGAGGCTCTTCGTCTCTCCGTAGTAGGTGGGCGAAACGTGCCGACGGCCGTTGGTGGCAGTATCGGTCTCGAGCGCCCGGCGACTGATCGGCGTTGGCACCGACAGCTCCGTCGCGATCTGCAGCGGGTCGAGCTCACGCTCCGCCCGCACGAACAGCGGCGAGTCGTTGCCCAAGATGCTGAAGCGGTAGCAGTTTGGTTGTCGATC
>Ga0307516_10008010_pt1 | contig 12024 bp, 18 predicted proteins | sample 19_EM_MG_FD_203310 | JGI IMG/M metagenome (GOLD analysis project Ga0307516, IMG submission 203310) | Populus trichocarpa ectomycorrhiza microbial communities from riparian zone in the Pacific Northwest, United States - 19_EM | ecosystem: Host-associated > Plants > Roots > Unclassified | place...
ACGGCTTCTGTTGTAACATCCCGCGGTTTTGTATACCGCCGAAGTAACAACAGGCCGGTCACGATGCTCCAGAGAGGTGCAATCGTGGAGAGGTAACTGGCAAGTTGGGTCGGGGTGCGAGCATAGTTTCCGGGACCAACACCTGGTATAGCCAAGAATGCTACGTTAGCATTCGGCAACACGGTGGCCTATAAAAATGGGACCCATAAGCTACGCTGCAGAATGCGAGCAGGTAGGATTGCCCGTCTCGCCATCCTCCCCCAACTCCAAGGCGAGCTCCCAATCATCTGGTAGGGGTGTGGAAATGCCCTCAACTTGTTGATTTCCTCAACCGATCTCCTGCCGCAAACCTAGATCACACATGTTGGTGCCCGTATAGATTGGCTTGAAGGACATTTCATCGATTAGGGCACATGAGCGAGAGCTACGGCTTACCTTGGTTTTATGGACCCAGTAAAGGCACCCTCAGGATGCGTGAGTGAGGGGTCCCAACTATCGCCTAGAGTGGAGTCACTGGAAACTAGAATAAGCACACATACGACGTTCCGCTGCCAAGGACAAAACCTCACCGCAAGAACTGCGCAGCAACGGGGAGGGGGGTAAACGTGGGAGTTAATGACGAGTTCGGCAACGACATTCTGTTTCCCATACCTGTCGATTCCTGTCACGGGACGTAGAGCACGATACAGGTGAGAAGCGAGTGAGGGGGGTCTGGAAGGGATGACAGGGAAGGCGTGATCCTCTCAGTGCGGAGGTACGACGACGTGGGTAGGTTCCGTTTCATGGTGACGGCTCGCAGAATTGGGTGACCTTAAAACCGATCCGCGAGGCAACGGGAGTGTCGCCGCCGCCGGTCGGTGCGGGTGAGGGAGGGAGCCGACTGGCACAGATGACTGCTGTTGGAGGTCCCGCCGGTCGATACTCAACGCTTCGGGGTATTTCTTCAGGCTTTGGGGTGCAATACGTGAGCGCACGGACGCAAAAATATGTAGCATAGCCGACGGGTCGATTGATCCCATCGTTTGCGGAAAAAGTGTATATCGGCTTCCTGAGGAAATGCACTGGGAACCGTAAAGCCAGATTCACCCCAGGGTGAGATGCACGTACAGTCCCGTGTAAAGGAGTGGGGCTGATGCTAGTCGAAGCCACTGGTGCACCCCCGCTATGGCTGGCTGTCTGCAAGTTGCCTACGTTCCCATATGCATTTAAGCATCAGCATCAGATCAGCATCCCACGGTGTCTTCATCGCTGTTTTGTCTGTCTGTACGCCCTTCAACAACGCTCAACCACGCGGCCCTACTCAACCCCACCTCCCTTGAGTCGTCGCGGCGAAACCCCGAAATTCGATCATTGACGCGCGTTGTGGGTCCAACAAGCTACTCGATGCCCTTTCGTCTACCTCCGGTATCTTCCTGGTCGTTGTCTCCCTCTTTCTTTGACCTTCCACCCTGGTTTCCTTCTTCCGCTCCCCCCTCCCACTTTCTGTCAATGCCTCCCTTCCTGATTGCGCCTACCCGTCTTGGTTAGCCGCAGTCTCGTGGTGGGTTACGTCCCCAGTGGCCCAACCGCCCTACGTGGCTGGTAAGGCGGAGGGTGAGGTGGATGTCACATTCACTGTAGCAACTGAGGGAGGAATATATTTGCGAGTGGTTGGAGAACAATGGTAACACCCCCTTCTCGCCAACGTTACTTTTAACCCGAGTTCTAACATTTCCCACAGGTGTCGGCGAGAATCGGTACAAATGGGAAGTCCGTGACGACTTCCGCGATGGGTACCGTGTTTAGTGGTTTCGCCGGGCGTCGTGCGGATTTACGTTTGTATCGTGTGTACGGCCTACGCGCGCTTTGTCCGTTGTTCTTTCACTGCCTGCACCGCACCTCAAGGAATGCCAAGATCAGTAGACGGAGCTGGCCACCAGACGGTACACCGTGCTATCACATCGAGGCCATCTATCGTACATCACATTCACAGCTGAACGAATTGTCGGCGTCGCTACGTCATGAGGGAGGTTGTGTGATTAGTCGATTGAACTTGCGAAACGGTGAGTTTAATAAGCGGCTTAAACGCCGGTTCTGGTTGGGAGGAAGGCGGACAAAACGTACAAAAACAAGAGGAACCCTGCCCAAGGGTGTAAGTATTACATACGATACATATCGACAGAGGGAAGGGTCGAAACCAAAGTGATACACATATCTATACGCCAAATGGAGAAAATGGCGGGTACATTATTACGACACTAAATGACGCAGGTAGATGGGAATGAAGACGAAAAGGGGAAAGTCGAGGGAAAGGGTTTGGTTATGGTGAAGGAGATCGCCGGATTACTTCGACTTGCGCATGGCAGCACGCTCCTGTGGTGACTTCTTTGCGAGGTCCAGTGGCCTCATGGACGACCTATCGGATTTCGTCGGCGTCGCGGTCGGTCTCGGTTTCGTCATCGTGGGGGTGGGAGGCGGCTTGCTAGGTTGCGCCTTCTTGTTAAACTTGAGGGACTTCAAGTCTGAAGCATTGGTTTTCGGCAATTGATTTGGAGCGTACTTTGACGGTGAAGCCGAAGAGGGCCCCGTAGTTGGCGTGGATGTGTTGGAGGGGGTCTCGGTTGGAGGTTTGTGTTTCTGGTTCATCGGAGTGTCGGTGATGCGTCGCTTCTTCTGGGCGTGGTGGTTGCTCGTCTTGTCGGATATTGGCGACATCGCCGATGTGGAGGCTGATAGAGAGGATGGTGGCCCTTGAGAAACGTTCTGGCATTTGTCTACCCCAAGTGTCAGTGGGAAAAGAAAGGGAGAGGTCGTTGCGTTGACTTACGAGCACCGCTGGAGGTCCTCTTAATACCCTGAACAGGAGCGGGTGATGGTGGGGGTGGCATAGACGGTCCGGTGGTCTGTTGGTCATCACGAGCGGTCTGGGGTTTCGATGGTCCGCTCTGTACAGCTGGAATGATGGGTACGAGGTGAGCGGGGCGACATAGGGGACGAGAGCAATGACTTACTAGGGGGCGTGGGGTTCGTCTGCACCCGCTTGATTGCATCAGTGAGGGATATTCTCCGTCGTTCACCAGGTGTAGAGGTTGATGCGGATGAGGGCCCTGCCTCTACAACCGGTGTTCTGGGTGCATTCTCTGGGAGTACCAGCTTTGGGAGTGTCTGGTTTGTCTTCCTGTTAACCTTGCTGGTTCCCTGTAAGATGTCTAGCAAGAGGTCAGCTCCACGCTATCGGCCTGAAGGAGGAGGGAAACTAACCATCCTGAATGGGCAAATCACGCTGCTCAAGCGGCGGGGAGGGCAAAGAGACGGGGAAGTCATCTTGAGCGGCTGGGACAGGAGGAAGAGGGGGAGTGGGCGGTCGGCAGACGTGTTCCTCTCTCTCGAGTCGGGCTAAATACGGATGTGAGTCTCCCATTGGGAAGAAATTGACAAAGGGTGTACCTGCAGCAAGCTCCTGTGAGATCCTCTCATTGTCCCCTCTCACTTGCCTGAGTTCTTCTTGGAAGAGGGCGACCCTTGCTTGTAATGACTCATTCTGACACTCTGCATCCACACGGGCTGCGTCGACGGATTTAATGTTCTCCTGGAGCACCACATGCATACGCTGCGTCGCCAAAAGAGAGTGCACGACCCTCCCCAATGCATCGATGACGGAGTAACAAGGCGAGGGGTCAACAGGTGAGGGAAGGGCGGCACCGTGCTTAGCGTTCATCTCGTTGACAACGGTCTCTATCCGAGAAAGGAGGGCGGAAACGGTAGCATCGGGACATATGGTTACGTCTGGAACGGTCATGCCCTCCTGCGAACTCTCCTCTTGCTTAACCTCATGAGGGGCTCGCTTACGGTTGACGAAGACGAAGTTGGCGTCGGTGACGACTTTGCAGAGCCTGGCGACTGAGCTGGCCGCGTTGTCGAGTTTCTGGCGGAGGTCGGCATTGGTCGTTTGTTCTCGAGACAGCAGGGCAGCGATGTCGACGTGAATGGCTTTGAGTGTTGCGATCTGTTTCTGGTAGCTCTTGTCCTTTCTGGCGAATGAGGCGACGAGAAGAATGCGCTTGTGGGATTCTTGTGCGACGAATTGATCATAGTGCTTCTGGATATAAGCGTTGAGGCATTCGAGCGAGGACTGGATAGACTTCTTTGAGGCAGGGGGCAAGGCGTCTTGGTCCGGAAAGGTTGATGCGGACGGAGATAAACGAGGCGCGTTGTAGGCGCGGGGAGATTGACGGGGAGAAGCCATGGGCACGGTTTGATGCGAATCGACGGTCCTGCTGATCTGGTGGGCGCAATGGGGTGAGGGGAGTCGGCTACAGAAGATGGGAAAGGGGGGAGGATGAGGGAGGAGGGGAAGAGGTGTCTACAGTTCCGTGACGTTGGCCCGCGCCCCTGGATCTTATGTACCTTGGAGTCAGGGGAAGACTGGGCGAGTGGCTGAAAGAAACCTTAAAAGAATCTGATTTGTCCGCGGTCGGGCAACGCCTGGGGCATGCGTTGTTGCAGCCCGGGCAAGAGAACGCGTATAAAGATTCCAGCGGCCTCATGTCTTACTTCTGGGGTCCAGCACCCACTCCCGAATAAGAAAATATCCCGCAAGTGCTACGACAACGACGAAAACGGTTAGCGTCCTCGTCCCGATCAGCGAGCTCTCCTGCTCGACCTGCACCCACGCTCAATCAACACCTGGCAGCGAGAGAACCGGAGCAGGGCTGCTTACGACAGAGCTGAAGGGTGAAAGTATCGGAATCGTAAAGTGGCCGAGACTCCGCTTCGGCTGTTGCTTGTCTCGGACAGCGTGAGACAGCAGGTAGATCACAAAGCCCGATTGCAGGATGATACACCCGACGAGAAAGAGCTACAAGGGCGAAAGAGATTTCAGAATGACAAATAGGAACGTTCGGGAACCTCAACTCACGATGATCCTTTCCAACCTCGAGTGGCGGACTTCGCTCTCGCGTTTCAGAGCTTCTAACTCTCTCTTTTCGTGGGTCGGAAGGGCATCAATTGACGAAAACTATCTGTGGCAGTGACGCACAGATCTCTTGGTTTCCTCAGAATCCCTAACGTGTTGGACTTCCAGTTTGTGGGTATCCCTAACAGACAGGGCGGTCTCGGCCTTGAGCGCCCTCGCCGCCCAGTACTGTTCGACACTCGACTTTGGCTGAACGTCGCGCTGCACATCGTGTAAACCGCCGCGACCAGCACCGGTGGCGATGGCGAGCGTTCTCGACATCGCCTGCGGTGGCGCTTTCCTCAGTCTGTTCATGTGTGATGCCAACCGTTCCCTCGGCAAGTGCCGATCACAAAGTCACCACCACCCCTCACCGCATTCGCCGAGTCCGCGTCTAAGTATTCCTCCACTCTCCCGCCAGCCCCCGCTTCGTTGCTGGCGTCCCTCCGCCGATTTTTGCGTGCCCCCCTGGTCTCTCCGGGGCCCAAAATCCACCCTGTGATCCCGAGCATCCTCTTTGTGCTCCGTGCGACGTCATGGACGATTCGGACATCGGCTTTGGTATCGTCTACCTAATCGAGAATGCACAACAATTTTGGTCGGGTAAGCACCTACTCTACCTTTTAACTTCGCCCGCTCAAGTGTCGGCCGATAGAGCTTGAAGATATTTTACATCTCCCGACCGAACCGACGTTGATACGCCTTGATTCGACCCTAAAACGCTTTACTTCCTTCTGTGCCTCATACCATGGTATGCCATCCCACATCCACCGTCTGCCCTACAAATGCCTTACACCGCAACACGCAACAGAGCAATACCTCCAAACCTCAATGCAACTGGAACATGCGTGTGAGCTCTTGCTCCAGTCAGAGTTATTCGTCTTCCACTCGGAGAGGATGTGCAATAATATTGTAGACCAGGTCCAGAAGGTATGCAATAGATATTCCACAAAAACCGAGCTGGGGCTTAATACACCTTCATCAGGCAACCGATCCCCACCTCCAGTTCACCCTCTACAACGTCCTACTCTTTCACGGACGCAAGATGACCAACTCACTTCGCATTCACAAACGATGGCAGCCTCTGATACCTCTCCTCATCGATAATATCCTGGTTGACTGTGATCCTGTAGTCCAGGATACTTATCCTGGCACCAACCCTTCTGGTCTGCACTGGTCTCGGAGCGTAGTTGTACCGATAGAGGCGAAAATCCGTACTTTATCCATCCGTCTGTTGTACGAAGTCTGCAGGGTGCAAAAGTTGGCACAATCCGACCTCAGTAAGTTGTTCCAAGTCTGTCCCGCCTTGAGCGCTCACACATTTGGACAGGGGTGTTCAAGGACTCCTTTGTGGAGTATCTGTTTGACTTGGTTGAGCAGACGAGGGATATGGAGGATGAGGCCTTCAACTACTCGGTCATAAAACTGATTGTTGGTTCGCAAATTCCCACTATCTTGACCTTTCTAATAGTCTTGGCAGGTGGCCCTGAACGAACAATTTATGGTAGCACTGCTACCTGTCAATTTACCCACCGAGGACAAGAACGGGGCGGGTGGCGGGCCTAAATATGAAAATCGTGTCGTCTCCGTTTTGATGCGTCGGCTGGGGTCGAGTAGGACTTTCGGTGAAAACTTGATCTTCATGCTCAACCGAGCTGGTAAATCGCCGCGGTTTGTGCCCCATGCCGAGTACTGTGCTGACGTGGAACCCTAGGACGTTCACCTGAAGACCTTTGCATGCAACTCCTCGTGCTAAAGCTTCTTTACATCCTGTTTACAACACAGGGAACCTCGGAATATTTTTATACCAATGACCTTTGCGTACTGGTCGACGTTTTCCTGCGCGAGGTCGTTGATCTGGACGAAGATAGTGAATCTGTGCGTCTCCGCCCTTTTGCCCAACAGACGGGGCCAAGATAAACTAATCAGGGTGTCTAAAGCTTCGCCATACTTACCTCCGCGTTCTTCACCCCCTCCTCACGAGGACCCAGCTCCGTTCGACGCCGTACAAGCGATCGCAAATAATGGTCGCCCTGGAATCCCTCGTGGGTAACGCCGGGATCCGCGATATTAACCCCACGACGAAGCGTCTCGTCGAGCGGTGCCTGGGGGGTGACTGGTGTGTCCAGCTCAGGAAGGCAACCCCGATCCCTTCCACACCTTTGGCGGAATTAACGCGGCAAGATAGCCCTGGGCCGACCGCGACATCCGATAATCAGCTGTTGGGCCCCGGCCCCGTCAGACAGAAATCATTGAAGTCGGCGAGGAGCGTTGAGAACCTCCGACTACCGCCGGTGGACGACCGTCAAAGGGGAAACGGTATTCGCCACGCGAGCACGGACAGTTCCAAGAGCTTGCCCAACACCGCGACCCTCCCCTCGAATAACTCGCCTAAACATTGCCGCAACCGATCCGGCTCGAACGACACGCCTCCTACGCAAGACCGTCCGCCGGTTCCAACTCCCATACGGAGCGACTCGATGGGGATATTTGAGACCGTCCGGCCTGGACCCGATCCTGACCCCCCACGAACGATACCTTCCCCTTCGGGAAGACGATCTGCGCCTCCGGTTCCGCCACCAATAAAGAGGCGAAAACCCCCGGCCATTCCGACGCACCGTTCCCCAAGATTAAACGGGGTGAACGGTGGTGGGAAGAATATGGCCACCATCGGGCCGACTATCACCTCAAGTCCACTGTCGCAGAACTTCTGAGTTTGTGGCCCTGTTCATCTCATCACACAGCGCTTTGTTCTTGGTATTTTTATCACGGTCATACGCACACTACGATCTCCTACCACGGATTCTCCCATCACACGACCCACCTCACTGTATTTCTACCACATCACCCCCACCCTTCGTTCTTCTCACCACCCTGGCACGTTGCCATTGACTTTTTTCCATCGCTTTCGTTCCTTCCTTTAAATGGACGCAGGGCACACGCCCTTCGATCCTTTCATTCCTAACACATTGTCTGCGGCTGACCAGATGATGGAATAGATGACAATATATGTCCCATGTGAATCAGTTTCACATTTAGACCCTTTTAACTGACGAAGAGCTATAATACGAAGTATACGTAAGGGGGGGGGGATTGATTGGAAGAGAGGCTCATGCCTGGGATACCATAACTGTAGGACTATGCAAGAAAAACGTTAGAAGGTTGACGGGCCAACGTGCCCACGGCTAATTCATACGTTGCCGCCCATTGGTTTACTAAAGTGAGAAGAAGGAGCATCGGTAGATTGCAATCGAAGGGAGGAGACACGGATCAAAATGAGCGGAAGATCGGGATCAAGAGCGAAGGAGGGAAGAATGAGTTGGTGAAGCCACGGGTCATTGTGTGAACTTAGTCGGCCTTTGATTTGGCATTAACCGACAGCTTAGCGATCTCAGCAGAAAGCTCTTGTGGTTGCTTGGGGGACTTGGGGGACGTCGGATCCCTAGTCCTCTTGCCGTCTTCATCAGAACCATCGTGGTAGAACACTTGTTCGTTCTCATCCACCGCTTCCTGTGGGGAGAATGTATCATCGGGTGAGAAAGGTTGGAGGGATCATGCGATCAGGGGCTGACCTTCTCCGACTCCTCCTTGTATTGTTGGAGGTCGCGGCCAAAGTCTTCGGCGCCGGGAGAAAGGGCAGCGAGCGTGGACATCCTCTTCATGGCCATCATGGTGAAGACTGCCTTGCGGACTGTGTGAAAGGGAGCCGATGAGAATCGATCCCCGGCAAGCTAAAAAAAGACTCACAAGTCTTCTTGGCGTCGAAGTTCTTCTTCACCTGGGGCAGCAGGTCGGTAGCACCACCAGTGCTGTCGGTCACATAATGTGGGACTTTGCTTGACAGCCACTTGTGTTCCAGCATGCCTTGGGCCTTGGGCCGTTTGGTGGGGTCAATGGTGAGACACCGTCTGATGAAGTCCTTGGCCGTCTCGGAGACGTTCTCCCAATACTCAACGGGCTCGAACTTGTAATCACCAGCGATGATAGCCTCCGTCTCCTTGGCTTGTGAGTCCCTATCGAACGGCGTATAACCGCAGAGGAGGAAATAGGTGATGACGCCCATAGCCCAGATGTCGACAGGTGTGTGATGGCCAGCTGCGTAGTACGTTATCAGCCAGCTGTCCGACATTCACGGGAACAGGGGGGATATCGCGGGCGCTCACTCTTTAAGAAGATCTCGGGTGCCATGTACTGCAATCGGTCCGAGTAAGCAAGCTGCCGCTAGGGTGCGGAAGACCAGGGCTCACCCCAGGGGTACCGCAAATTTCTGTTAGGAGGGCGACCTTGTCAGAATCGATAACTCTGCTGAGGCCAAAATCGCAGATCATAACGTCTGCATCCTCGCTGGGGTCCTTGAACAGTAGGTTCTCCGGCTTAAGGTCGCGGTGGACGATACCACACTTGTGAAGGTAGGCGACGGCGCCGAAGATAATCCTCACGAGATCTGCGGCATCCCTGTAATGGAGGGGGGTAAGGTTAGACACCGGTCGAGAAACACGCGATGTACGCACTTTTCATAGTAGTTACCCTTGGCGCAGATGCGATCGAAGAGCTCGCCACCTGTGCAGAGATCGAAGCAGAGGTAGAGATTATGGGCGGTCTGACGGCGAACGAACGGGTAAGGATCGCTCGGGGATATCGAAAGAAAAGATCGAAGGTACCTCGAAGTAATCGTGCAGCGTGACGATATTGCGATGGGACTTGGATATCTTCTTGAGGACGGCAATCTCATTCCGGACCTACGGATGATTAGATTGTCGGTCTGCGCAAGGGTCGATGTGTTAAAGGAGTGGATGTACCATGTGTTCTCTGCCCTCCATGAGCTTCTTGTTGATCACTTTGCAGGCATAGTAGACCCCAGTCTTGATGTGAACGGCCTCCTTGACGATGGCGTACGTGCCGCTACCTAGAGTCTTGCCAGTCCTGTACTGTGAACGCGAGAGATGGGGAGATTAGAGTTAGGGTTAGGAAACGCGGACGATTTGTTGGGTACCTGACAGGGGACGGTCTGCGAGGGTGGCATGATGTTCCTGTCTTCTACCTGCGGTTGTGATGGGATTCGAGATTAAGCAAGGGTGGGCAAGGTGAGCGCGGGCATTCCGGAGATGTCACACCTGGTTTACTGTTGACTCGGCCGGCCGGCTGTCCGGTTCAGGTTCGTCCCTCGCCGGATTGTCGGTGGCCGCGGCTTCGCCCCTGGATGTCGACGGCTGTGGCGAGGGTCTGTTGGAGCCGGACGCACGCTGGCCCTTGAGTCCGGGCTGGAAGAGCCTGGAGACCCTGTGGAGGGACGAGGTGGACTTGGACCCGGACTGGGTCTTGTGGACATTGCTGGAATGTTGTTGACCCATGACGGCGGCGGCGGGGGTGGTGGTGGTTGGAGGCAGTCGTTTGTAAACCGGTTGCCGCCTGTCTTGACCGTCTGGAGGGGGTGAGGCGGTACAATAGCGCTGCGGCCTCTCTCCACGGAACTAGTTGCCACTGTGTTCCCCAGGCCCGGCATCCCCTGCCTGCTTCAATTCTGATATACGGACATTCATCCTGTTTGTGTTCTGATTACTCGACGCGGTGTCTCCCAGTTTGAGACGCCGGTCACGGTTAGCGTAGCGGGTGGGTGTAAATAGGTATGTCGAATATAAAATTGCGAATCTGGGTTATCTCCCTCGTACGTTTTCTCTTCTCCCTCCCACCCCTCCCCGCCGCCGCCCCCCTTTGCAAAACGAGCGGACTCGAGGCCGGAGAGGAAAGCGCAAGTGAGAGCGAGAGATCGAAGTCCGAGTTAGCTCCTTCAGGTACTCTCCGATTGCCTTCGGTACTTTGTCTCTGGGCCCCACATCTGGTCGCAGCAGCGTCCGCCTTTTTCTTCTTTATAGTCTCCCTTGTTCTTCTAGACGTCGCTCAAAGCTTTGGGTGTCTCCCTTCCGCTCATTTCCGCCCGTTCCCCCCTTCCACTTCCCCCTCAATCCCCGTCGGCGCATACACGCGTTTTTGGGCCCCGCGTGCGACGCAAACTCCCTGCAAGCATTCAAACCCCCTTTGCTTCCTAGACCATGCATCTCCGACTAGTTTCCCCGCACCCAACCCCCGCCGTATACCTCTCGCTCACCTTCCCCTACAACGCCCTACACCTCCCTCTGCCCCCCGCCTGGTCCTTTTCCGCCCAGAGACTGGCAAACGACGATCTTGAGATTCCAAATGCCGTCCACTTCCTCGACAAGTCAACCTGGATCGTCTCCATACTCGACCAGGTTATATTCGACCTCTCCTCCTTGACCATCACCTGCCATTTCATCGACGGCACCAAAGAGGAATGGCCGCTGGTCACTATGGATTGTGTCCGTGCCCTCGAGAACGTTGTGGCCGACGTGAACTCGGCCCTGTCCACAGAAACAAAGAGGAAGGATCCCCCTCTGCCAGTGTCACAGTCAACAACCCCTCTCCCTTCGCCAATCCAGGCCACTGTTCGCTCGAGGCACAAGAAATCGCGTTCTTTCTTCGCTCCATTCGTGACCATGGTCTCGTACGTCTTGTGCCCACTCTCCACACCCATTTCACGTCTCACCTCGTGTACAGCGGCATTGTGACCACGATATCCCTGTCATCTCCAATAAGGGAACTCACCCTCGGCCCGAAGATGGCATCTTCGCCCGCGGCCTCCCCAATGCCGGAAGAATTCCACCCCCCAGTCGTTCGGTCAGAATGCATTCGTCGACGCGCTCGTGGTCAATTCGTCGATATTTATCGCTCCTGGATTCTTCCAGAGTTGAAGAGAAGATCAAATTTCTCCGACTACTACGCATGGATCCTCGGCAGTTTACTGGAGCGTAACAAAGCGCACCTGTCCTTCCTCCTTGAACAGGTCGGGGCCCCCGCACCCCCAACGGAGGATGACTACCTCTTGTCTCACAAGAACAAGGTCCCCAGCCCTTCCAGGGAACCCTCCACCGGAACGGAGGATGAGGGTGATGGTCTATCCATTGCCGCGACAACCGATACCGATGGTTCATCCATTCATACCCCAACCGAGGGTGTTTCCCTGTACCGCAACAGTTACCTGAACCCCGAATTCCCTCGCTCCCCTTCACCCCAGG
>Ga0307516_10008011_pt1 | contig 12024 bp, 10 predicted proteins | sample 19_EM_MG_FD_203310 | JGI IMG/M metagenome (GOLD analysis project Ga0307516, IMG submission 203310) | Populus trichocarpa ectomycorrhiza microbial communities from riparian zone in the Pacific Northwest, United States - 19_EM | ecosystem: Host-associated > Plants > Roots > Unclassified | place...
GTGCCTGGGTACCGTCTTACAGACACATGCCCTGACTGCATTATCCAAGACATTGTTCTAATCCAAGGCAAGACGGCCAAGGACAGAGCCAAAGCAAGGGAAGCCCGCCTCATGACCCTCAACCAGTCATTTGCGCGCTCCTCTACCTCTGACTCATGCATCACGATCATTACTGATGCATCTGTCCCCCTTCTAAGTACCGGGTACCAAGCCGTTGCGGCATGGCATACCTGGCACACAGACCACTACTTTGAGAACTTCAGGTCCGGTGGACTTGCAATTTCCAATGATGCAGAGACAAATGCTATTGAAGGGGCCCTTAGTGCCCTCTCAGATGTATTTGACTCCATTAGTGACATCGAAGAGATTCACATCTACTCGGACTCAACATATGCGTTACACCACATGTTGGATCCGTCCATCCATTCCGCGCAATTATATGTGCTAGAATCACTCAGCGTACTCTTCCCTTGGATGGAGGAGAATGCCAACCACAGAATATTCTTACACCATGTCCCAGACTGCGAGGACTATGTGTTCGAACCTCACCATGTGGTTCACCACCTTGCCACCTCTACTAAAATCGAGGCTGGAGGGGCTCTGTCGTGGACCATTGCTTTCTCAACAAAGCAGATCACGGACTTCGTAATGAGCAACTGGGCTAATCAGTTCCGGCTCTCGCAATACGTCGGCCAACACTTTATGTACCCTAGGTGGTCAGTCAACAGACAAGACCACGCTAAGGCCAAACGCATGGCTCCATCACATTTAAAGGGTGGGACATGGCTAAAAGACGTAGGTCATTCCTCGTCGCTTACAGCTCAGATGGTCCGTGGCCTCACCAGCCACACCCCAATTGGGCACTACAGAAAACAATTCAAAGTGGGAAACCAGGACGAATCGTGTCCACACTGTGAAGGAAGGCCCTCTGAGACCTTCCAACACGTTTTATTCAAATGTCTGAAACACCCTACACGGCCTCCAGACATGCCCAACTTTACCGAAGCCACCCCGTACTGGGAGCACTTTGGTAAATTCATCATGGACAATCCCACTGCGTATGCATTTGTGGATAATCCAGCCTACAGTCAAACTGTGGACCACAGAACCAGGATGGTTGCGCGCTGGGCTAAAGGTGCCCCCACCAGCACGCATACCCAAAAGGCTAAGTCACGAGCTCGAAAGAGCCTGTTGGGAGATAGGGCGCTGCCTCCCAGATCTGTCCCCATAGGCCACAAACTCTTCGAAAGAGGACTGTGTGGACGCTTCTCTCATTGTGTGGCCGCATTAATGACTGTGCATGTTAACGTGTCTGTAATTTACAGACCCACCAACCCACACTCGAGGGGTAATTCTAGCAAGTTTGGAGTTTTCTTCATGCCCATCAGGGACCAATAGGTGTAGTTTACTGTACTGAGCGGACTGTTTAGAGTACACCGCTATATAAGTTGTTGATATAAAAGAAAAAAAAAAGAAAAAAAAGGTTACATTCGCCTGTTGGCCTCTGCACCTCAGGAACCATCTCCTGTGGATTCATCCATAGAATACCCTTTGGTTGCTTCTAGACGTTGTCAAGGAATGCTCACAATCCAGTGTTCAGATCCACAGACCTGGACATTTCCTCTAGGGGCAATCTTTCATGATTCCTGCTTTGCCTTTATCACAGCCGATGCTGAAGAAAGGATCAAAAATGGGTTTTCAAGTGCGATGGCCTCATTGTTGGTTAGAGTTGAAGGAGTGCCTCTGAGGGATGTCTTTGCATGCACTTGGTCCCAAGGGACAAAGACTTCATCATGAATCATGGCACCGATGATGCTGGCGATGTGTTGGATGTAGCGAGTCTTGGAAAATCTGACAGAGTGGGCATCATCCAAAAAATCAGTCTATCATTTGGTGAGTAAAGCAAGGCAGGAAAATGAACATATCCGATCCACCAGGGCAATCTTCAGGTGCCATTCTTTATGTATGTCTCGTGGTGGTGCCATGGATGCATAAACAACGATTTCGGTCTCCAGTTGCTTTTGCCTAAGTACTAATATAATGTTTCCCTCTCCAAATGCTGCCGACATCTGATGGATTGAATGGTGATTGTCGTATGAGAACAATGGAGGTGATGGTGGTGAGAAGATTGAAGTACACCCTAAAATGTTTACTGTGACATCACCGGTGGCTCATCCTGACTGTAAGGAATCCAATTTTGGAAGATTCCTAGCATGGAAACAATCAATGTTCCTGCAATACAATCCTTCTGCCAGGCCCGCAGGAGCCCTCGGGAGATTGCCTGACAATGTCCACACAACTTCATTGTTTACGACATATTTTTGCTCCTTTCGACACTTCTACATATTTCCAATGCAAGACTCACATAATTACCTTGGGCAAATCACTGCCAATATGAGCGAAGATGTTGTGAAAGATGTTGTTCACAAGGCCATAAGTTCTAATTGGGATTTCCTCACCGAGTTGGAAATGTGGACCCACTACAACAATGCCCTGTCATGTCAAGAAGATCTTGCCTTGGACGAAAAACTCTCCAATATGCTCAGGACACATGAAGCCTCCAGTCATGCTTCCCCACCTTTATCCTCAGGCTTTCCAACCCCAGGCCTGGACATATCACGTTCTCAGTCTCCACTCCCTCTAGATGATGACATTGACTTTGTGCCAACTTTCTATTACATTGTAGAATTTTCCACGTTTGTGGTGGAACAGGCAAAATACATCTATAGCCTGAAATTTGGCAAGTCCCCGGCATGCAACAAACCAAAGATCCTGGTATCCCTTTCATACAACAAAATTGTTGACTCAAAGTACATTGCCAAGATTACAGCCAAAGCCATGCTCAATCCCAGTGAGTTAATTCTTCAATCCAGCCCTCGAAACCTCATTTCTCCAGTTTCAGTTCCATGGGATTCACAGGAATACATTAGTGAAGACAGAAATATTCAGATGCAGAGGTTTCTGGAAGGCTGCTCAGGGCTCGCGCCTTTTGGCAGGGCAGTAAGATCTGTCTTCTGCAGCTCAGTTAGTCTTGGGCTATCTGGCAGAGGCAAAACCTCCAAGGCAGTCTCAAAGTTTTCGTCGATTAAGAGATTTTTCAAAAGGCCAGCACAAATGGCGCCTTAAAATTCATAAATGCTGGTTGATGAGAGAACCTCTATATGGATGAGGTTTTGATGTCTTTCCCCAATAGGGAAAATTTTTGCATGGTAAAGATCGGCTGGAGCATGAAAGAACCACATAATCATATCATTCCATTCACAGCAAAAACTTTTTTCTGCTCATCAGGTTCCTTTGGCAAGAGGGGCTCTCAATAGACTGTTACAAAAATACTCAGCATATTTCCGGCAGGCTGAGCTTTCCAAAAATTTGAGATGGATTCCCAATCCTGCTCCAGCTTTGCAGCATTCTTGATTATCTGACTGGTATCTAGAGTTTGAAAAAAGTTCTCATTGAGGCTGGTGAGATCGATCTTGACCTGATCAAACATCAGATGATATAGTTGATAACAGCCCAAAGATATTCCTTACTTTGAAGAGTATAAGGTCTGCATAATTGACTTTGTGGAACATATGTTTACAGTCATTGTAGATTTGTTGCTTGAGCTGAGTAATGTTATTATCTGGTGGGATGGAAATCAAAATGGTGTTGAAGGCACAGTCATTTTCAATGTAAAAGCAAAGTGCAAGGTTTGGCTTTTTAGATAGAGGGATTCTCTTGAGACAATGCACAGCTAAGAGACTTATAACTTGAAGTTGGAGCAGCCCAGCTGATGTCCGATGAGTCTATTGAGTCACACTGAAGTTGAGGTATGGTCACGTGTAGTAGGAGCCTGCTGAGTCACCAAGAATCAGTATCGTTGCTTTGTTAGTGTTACATATTCTGGGAGAAACGAAGTGCCTGACCTAGAGACATGTGAACAGTTTCAGGGGTACTTATAATTACTGGCCAGCTGTTAAGCACTGATTACGATGGTGCAGGAGGCTTGGCCAGAACCACCTACAGCTCCAATAGGAACAAATAGTAATCTACATATCATATCACTTACCAAAATGGTACTGGTGGTGGAGGTTCATGAACAAGAGAGAAAGCTTATGTAATGTTTTGACTGGTTTGGGATACAAAGTGAGGCAGAAATGGCAGCTCGGAATTCAGATGTAGTCACATGCACTGTGCATTCATGTGTGCATGCACATGGCAGGGGGAGTAGCGGGAGCAACAGATAGTGTGCCTGATTTTTGATCATGTGGTCACATACCTCGAGATGGGTATCCTCCAATCCACTAAGTTCTAACATGTCTAATACCCCTGCAGTCTGGAGATCCAGGTTTGTTCATTGTCCAATGTTGTTGAATGCTCGGCCAGGAGCCACTGAGGTTGTAAGTATGTCCCTTCAATCCTACTTGCCTGACAAGATAACAATAGATCTATATACATTCTATTTCCCAGTCAAAAAAACTTCTTTGATTCCTGCTAGTATAATTAGTACAAGTCTCAGAGTTAGATGTCAGGCATACTGTGTGCAGCTGTTCATGACCAAGATGTAATATTTGCAATGGACCATGCAGACCAATTCTGAATGTAACACTGTGCCCTTGAAGCTGCATGATACCGCCAGTGACCATGTTCCAGCCTGGCCAATCCAGTGCTGAGTGTTTGTAAAATCTTATGAATAATGCCCTTCTTCATTTTCCTATTGGGCCCCGGCACACCCAGATGATGCTTCCTCTCTACAAAATGGGCAGGGAAACAGAGGATGAAAGTACAAACTCACCACAAACAGATAATTGTGGGGCAGGATAGGCAGGTTCGGATTGTATGCCATTCTAGCACCTGTAAGTATCAAGAATGAAAAATGTATACTTACTCACCTATCATGCAAGTTGTTGAGATGTGAGGTTGAAGGGATTGTGTGGATTAAGTCGGCGCGTTTCTTCATATCAAGACTTAAGAAGTGCCTGTCCGCACTAGTAAGTATCAAGAATGAAATATCTTTTTCCTAACTCACCTGTTGCACAATGTTTACAGTTGAGGGAAGTTGAAGAGAACACATCACTCAGATTGTCGTGTTTCAAAGTGTGTCTTCAGTAAGTGAGAAGTCACTCAACCTCTTATTTGAAACCAAATGTTGATTGGCTTGACAATACTTGACCTCAGGACATATATATATATATTAAATAAGATGGATGCACTGCAAAAAGCATTGATAGGTGTATGACTACTCAATGCTTCTGCAAAGTCATAGATTTATAAGTTGAACCAATTTGAGAAATGATTTAAATTGACCTGCCACTGTGTTATGAAACAGCCCCTTAACCCCTTATCTTATCTCTTTGATCTTATCAACTATGCCTCTCTCATCTTATCAAACAAACTATCTATTCTTTTCCATCCTATTATTGTTTGGCCTTGTGGACAATTTTATAAAGTTCAAGGATGGGCACATGTTTAACATGTGTTTACCACACCAATCGGACACTTCCCCATATGGTTACCTTTTCACACCTTATCTCTTACTCTGATTGGATGATATCCATCTCTGTTTCTATTGGCTGATAAGACTACTTATCTGCTTATCTGCTTATCTCTGACTCTTGTATCTCTGACTCATCTGATAGCAGGATCATATCCCATTGGAGGATATTTAGGGGATATTCTATTGGATGATAAGCCTGGGCTAGTATAGTATATATAGAGTAGTACAAAGCCCGTAACTCTAGTCTTATTCTCTTAGAATTCCCACTTGACTCTGGTGATATCTAAAGTCAATATAAACTGGTGCTTTCCTCCATCATCCTCTCTCTCTCTAAACTTATCTATGTGTGAGCCCACAATGCTTGATTCTCGGCATAGTCTTTGGATTATGCTTCATTTGGACTGGAAAATTCAATATCCTTGGTTAGGGGTCAATTCACAGTGGATTTGAGGATGGTCTCGTGTCATTGTGGAACCCATGTACTTGGCTCACATCTCCTTGGGAGAGTTAAGGAGTGAAGTTGCAAGAGGCTGCAGCGCTGTGGTGCAAGAGCTAAGAGATGCCACCTATAACTGCTCAATTCTCTCAACATCCGAAATGCAGTGTCTTGTCATCCATCAACAATTCTCATTGGCTTCTCTCAGCAATCATCAAAACCATACCAATATAGTTTCCTGCTTATATGCCAACCCTCAGCTCAGCTGATGCAACGAGGTATATTCAGTCATCAGCTGGGCTGTCAGTCACAGGCTGTTCTTAAGCTCAGTCCACTACACCTGACAAAACAGGTCACAATCCATCTTCCACTACATTGTTAGGTATGGGTCTATTTAACTATACCATGTCCACCTTGCTACTGACCAAAGGCATGCAGAGAGTTCACTTTATGCATTCTTGGACTATGACATTTTGGGGGAGGAGGACAACCAGAAAGACATGTCTCGTGAGTTCAATTTTGATTTGAAGAACTATTCTGATCTTATACTCAGAATATTATATTGATCCCATAAATGATGATGAGGTGGATATTGATGAGTGGTAAGAGATGCTAAAACACCTCAAACCTCACACCAATAATTCACAATCGATAAGTTCTAAGGGGTGGTGGGCTTATGCACTTGTTTTGAAGTGATTCGGGTCATTTGTCTTTTGGGGTTGAAGATCAACTCACTAGCGCACGTCGAAATTCAGGTATGGGATTCAATAAGGTTTAGAGAATCGAGTTTTAATCCTCAAAGGTTTCAGTACCCTTTCGGATGCAGTGGGACAGCAACAGTAACAGCAACAGTTAGGCACAGATGCCTTCAGTGAAACAGCAATAGCGCGAACGTTCAGATGGTTCAGAGACTTCGAATATCACTTATACTCGCACAGTGAGAGAGATACAATTGATTGGGGTAGGGGCCCATTTCTAATCTACGGTACATGGCAGTTACAACAGGTTTTTTATACACAACACAGTTATCTACAATAAACATGGTTTATCACAAGGTTCTTTTAGTTTCAATTTTGGTAGCCATGGCGTGCTTGTTCAGAGCTTCGCACAGGCCATCTTTCTATGGTCTCGAGGGGTCGAGAGTGCTTCTATCCTCAACAGAGTGGAGCATCGTCAATGTGTCATTGGGCAAGCACCCACTGTCGACATGTCAGGGTCTGATTGGACAGATTTGGGTTCTGGTTCCCATGGTTCATCAGTCCGGAATGGGAGAAGTAGGGTCATTTCATTTAGAGATGGATCCGATCCCTCGGAAATGGTTGGCAATACCGTTTCCAGAGTCTGTCTATTTTAAGGGGATTCACATGGATCGGCATCATGGCCTCCAGTGATTGCTTGATGCGTGGGCATTCCTATAGCATGCGTTGTAGATATTGAGTCACCCATGTCCCGAAAAGTCCATAGATAGCTTTTAGAGGGATATCAGGTCATTGAATTTATATTAACATTGGCTTCTTCAATGGTCTTATCTACTGATAATCGAATGGTTTTGTGTCAAGTCTATAGTTAAGCCCTCTGAGAGACTATTTCCATGATCATGACCAAGGGTGGTCCAGTAGTACTTAGACTCTCATATGTAGTCATTCATACTATCATCTCCAATTAGAATAGGTTCTAATGAAGCCAACATTATATTCTATACACTGATGAAACCATGGGAAAATCGCAAAATCAAGCACAGCCACCCAACAGTCGTATCAACAATCCTGATACTACAGAGTCCATAGGCCTCTGACACAACATCCAGTGTTGGTATGAACAGGGGGGAACTGCAAGTATTCTTCCTAACTTATTACTACACATGAACTGATTTATGATGGAAGTACAAAGCTCCAGTTCCATCAGTGGACTTGCAAGGAAAGGGCTCTGCTTCTGATGCAAGAGAGGCCAGGACTTATGTTGCAGCAATGGCGCCACAACAGAAGTATCTCAATATGCTGCTCAAAACATATGCGCCCAGAGAATATGCAGAGCTCAAGAAGTCTTGGGCAGCTGGTCGTTGGTTCACGGAGAATCTGGAAGGTTGTACCCTAGGGTTGGCAACAGTTTGGAAGCTCCAGATTGGCATCCACTTGGATTGTAAAGACTGGGAACTTTGCATGATTGTGTGCAGTGGTAATTTCACTGGTGGGGCACTGTATTTGCTTGATCTTGATCTCTGTCTTGCATAAGTGAAGTCTCTTCTACTAGATGAAGTTTCCTGACATGACTTTAGATACCAGCCAGATGATGTTGTGATTTTCTGCTCCCAATATCTCTTTCACACCATGGGACAGTGGAAGCCAGGATCCATGTTACCCCACCATACCTGTACTCCAGGCAGGATATCATGGGTCCATTTTACACATAGCAACATTCATGAAAAACTTGTAGACAAGCCCACAAATTTTTTCTTCAAAATGGTCAATTTAGTTACCCGAATTAGCCAACTCTCATGCCCTTCCTCCTGCTTCTGCTCTTCAACCATCCCTGTCTGGTAATTCTTGTTACATTGCTAGTAAAGATTGCTTCATAGAGTAGACCATAATACGGGCCATTCAAATAAAGAAGCGATTTGAATGAATTGTTAGTGATTGAACGTGCTTGTTCTAATAGTACGTGTCTATTATTTTCTGCTTTTCAAAGAATGTACACTCATTATTGATGCTGACTCCTGCAAGTTTATAGGTCAACTTCACATTTGAGCCTTGATGGCACTCGTGATGCCCAACAAAAATGCTCTCATCATAGAGTCATTTCTCAAGATTAGCATGTAGGGAAGAACCTCTCCACAAAACAGGTCCCTGTCATTTTGGTTCTGGGATTTGGTCTCATAGTATATTTTGTATCTACAAGTATGTAATGCGGGCCCACACTCTGTTCTTAGTTGGGACCACTGTGGGTTAACCTAACCTAACCTATCCTATCCTATGCTGACATGTTTCATAATCCTCTTAGATCTCTTGACACCTCCACTCATCCTTACTCCATAATGCTTCCGGCAATGTTACGAGATGCAAGATATTGTTTGTCTCTGTTGAGTTCTTCTTCCTCATCTCCTCTTTTTATTTGCATTATGTTATGGCTCACTTTGGCACCCCCAAAGAAACGACGGGGTTGTCATTCAAAGGTCTTTTGCTTTTGTGGAAGTGTGGAATACCCTACTCAGGGATTCTCAAATTCCAGCAATGATTTATCGAGACACTCCAAGTCATCTCACACTTTCCCTCCCCTGAATTTTAGTCTAAATTCCTTACCTCGACATTATGTCTCTCAATATTTTGAAGATCTCATCCACCTCCATGCATATTATATATATGTTCATTTGTACGATTACTTAAACTTCTATATCACTTACAAGACGCCTAGCACTACATGCCTCTTGGGTCTGAACTAACATGTTCATTTGGTGAGTGCTAAGATGAATTTGGGCTCTCAGATTGCACTGACATCCACCACCTGCTAAGGTATGAGCAACCCGAGACATTCAGTGGAGGAGGAATACCAGGTGCGTCATCAGTCTGATCGCATGGATGAATTGTTTCCTCTGACATATTGGCAGCCCGGAGATCATGTCTTCATCCCAGGGTCTTGATCAAAACGTCAAAGGCATGCTATTTTCATCCATATGATTGGAAGATGCTGGGACACAAGGTGATTCAAATGTGTTGGACTGGTACAATGATGTGATTGACCATTCTTTACAGGAAGAAAAAAAAAAAACAATCATTGGAGGTCATGTACAGATCGTTGAAAGAGGCGGAGGACAGGGAAACGGGATGACATGGGGGCTGGGGTATATACAGAGGTACAGTGGAAGGTGAGGTTCCCAGAATCTTTGGAGTTCTTTTGACAAATAACCATCGGTTACAGGAAGTGGAATTTGTCGTGGAATGTGATATAGAGACGCTGACTGCTGACATGTAGAAATAGATTATACGGTTTACTGAGGAGTTTAGTATTCATGTCACCCCCTCTTCCCTCCTCTGGCGCATGCACCAAGGTTTGAACTTGTACAAGGGTTCAAAGTGTGATGCGACCTGGAGCAGTGTCACCGCCACCACCACCACGATTGTCGAATGCACCTAACATCGCAGTGAACATGTCAGGGAGCGCGTTTCATGAGGCAGGCAGAGATGGTATATAAATTACTGTTTTTCCAGCGACATTTCTGACACATTCACTCGTTTCAGTCACCATTAACAATGGCCCTGTCTCCATGTTTGTCACACCCGACCCATCTCCGAGTTGTACGTGAATTTAGTCCATCTAAGCACATGTTTTCAGAGGAGTACTCACAGCAACTATTTCTTGCTTGCTGGCGTTAATTGCCTTCTTGCTGGTATGCATTGTTGTCTTGCTGGTGATTATCGCAGTAGCTCTTTTACAGTATGTTTCCTTTGAATGACTTAATGGCTTTATAAAGCTAATTTTCTCCCCCCTTTAGTATCAATGTGTAGTCAACTAAAAATGTATTGATGAGCAGAACAGAGAGGGGGAAATGGGGATAAGATAGAGAAGGATAAGGAGAGTCCCCACGAGTCCGGAGAAAATCAGAGTGCAGGAAGAGTGGTTTTGGCATGAGAATCAGGATGGACTGGGGGAAGGAAGGGCTGGGCAAGCCAGTGAGTGGACAGGGACAGAAAGATGAACAGTGAATGGAATTGCCTGTATGCCTGTGCCAGGATCCTGTAGATAGGCAGGGTGAGTGAGCAGAATGGGGGAGGATGATGACGATGATGGGAATAATCACCAGCCCAGTTATCTATCCATCTCCATCTTCATCTACATCACTCTAGGTTCTACTGTTGCTCTTGCTACCCTCACGTCTTTGCTCACACAACCTCCACAGCTGTCATTGTCACCCCCAGTAAAATCACTCAATACCTCTATGATCATGCTTATCTCCTCGCAAACATCCTTTCAGTTGGCTCCCGCTCTTCAGTGCACTGTGTACTGTACTATCCAATGCTCATCCCGGCACTGACCTCTGCCATCTCTAGTCATCATGCCAAAACTGTACTCTCACCATCGCCCCCATTGATCTTGTGCATGACTACACCATACATTGATCACTGCAATATGCATCGTCTCCACCTTTAGATAACATGAGCTTCTACATTCTTTCTCTCCCCTTGCTGCTCACCACCATCCCCCACTCTTTCTCAATGTTAGGGCCTCAACAGTTGCAGAAGGGCAGTCGAGACCCATGGGAAGCAACAGACATGTCAAACAATATGTAGAAGGTACATCTGTACCTTCTGTTTATGCTTAGAACAGCCCGTGTTTGCACCATTCATTGTTTACTGATGATTTATATTCAGCAGACTATGTCCATCTAGTCTTTTATTTTCGTTTGATACTCAGTTGACCACAAGAGTTGACCCACCACTTTTGCCATATCACCCCAATGCCAACACCCATTACCGACCCCACTCAACTGCCACCCAGCCCCCAACCCTAACATCAGCCACCCACTGCTCTCAACGCCAACACCGACACCCCAAATGCCAACCACCACCCAACACCAGTCCAGGGCTGCATGACATTGAAAACAAGTACATTGTCACCCCCATTGCTGATGCAATTTATAGCATGAATGGATGATTGTCCACAATGCCCACACACCAAATGCCAATCAGGACCCAACGCCGACACCCACTAGCCCCACTCCAACTGCCGATGCCTATTCAACACACTAAACAGCCACCAGTGCCACTCAAACCCAGACCTGGTGCCTGCATATCGAACGCCAACCAGCACACCAAACGCCAGTACCCAGCACCTGGGCTGCCACCACCACAACCTCGCAATGCTGCATGGTGGTGTCAATCAACACCTACACTGCTATTGCAAGGTTTCTTGGTTGGTTTGGAGGCATACTCATCGAAACCCATACCCCTGGGCATGGGTCTCATTTTGGCATAAGGTGGGTGGGTCTTGATGATATGTAAGCCTTTGTAAAACTCTAGGCAGATCAATGCTGTGGTATCACCCAATACAGCCCCATGTCATCCACACTAATCCCTATATACTAAGTTCATAACCTGCCAGTCCGCCCAGCCAAGCGTCT
>Ga0307516_10008012_pt1 | contig 12024 bp, 9 predicted proteins | sample 19_EM_MG_FD_203310 | JGI IMG/M metagenome (GOLD analysis project Ga0307516, IMG submission 203310) | Populus trichocarpa ectomycorrhiza microbial communities from riparian zone in the Pacific Northwest, United States - 19_EM | ecosystem: Host-associated > Plants > Roots > Unclassified | place...
AATGTTTAAAAGGAAGATGCTAATATCAATTAAATTACAACTCAATCGACAATTTTGATGTTAATTGATGGAATGTAAATTACAAGATTGTCATGGGGAAATCTCGATGATCTAATATCTTTTTTTTTATTTTAACTTTTAAATGTTAATTTTATTGTTTTTTTAGTATATGTATTTTGTTAGTGTATGTACATGTTTATTGTTATTTCTCAAACAAACTTGTAGTATGAATGTATAATTTTGTACTTGTTATGGTTTGTTTTAGATTTTGTAAAATTGTATTTGTTTGTAAATTGTTGAAACTTTCTTGAATTACCGAATTACATGTATTGTTGTGAAATAATTAATAACTTGTTTAACAAGTCAGTTTTAATTTTTATCAATGCTATTGCGGAGTTATAATTTCCGTAAATTTATATGTATAAATTTGTATGGACGTTGATAATTGATAATGAATATTTATGAGAAGTTGTAATTAGCTTGTTAGAAAATCTCGAGGTAAACCAATACTTTTGCAAATTTATTTACCTAACATAGTTAAGTAATACATGTTGTCATCGTAATTTTATAGAGGTTTGATAGAAGTCATAGATGATCGTTCATGAATGTATTGAGATTCACCCTAAGGATTTCGGAGGATGGATTATTGTAATGAGGTTTAGGGTTTTATTAATTTCGCAACATCTATTCCTAAAAAATTTACTGGAGGCAGTATTAGGTGTCCATGCAGGAAGTGTGAAAATAAAAAGTATCTGCATCCAGATGTCGTAATGATGCATCTTCTACACAAAGGGTTTATGAAGAATTACGTGTGTTGGTTTGCACATGGAGAAGTATTTGTTCGTAATAAGAGCATGGGAGAAAGGTGGTTGGGTCAACTTCTAGTGCTAGCAACGTGCATGGAGTTGTAAATGACAACAATAATCCTTACAGGAATATGGTTATGGATGCAATGAGAATGAATCAAGGTAATGTCAGTCAATGTCCAATCGTAGAAGAAGAACCTAATGCAGATGCAACTAGGTTTTTTGATATGTTGAAAGATTCTAACGAACCATTATGAGATGACTGCAAGAACTACAATAAATTATTGGCCGTAGCACAAGTGTTTACCATCAAGTCAGATCACGAGTTGAGTGAGGCCGGGTATGACAAAATTATCGAATGGACGAGAAGCATTTTACCTGAAGGGAACAGGTTGAAAGAGAACTTCTATGTTGCAAAGTCCATGATGAAACCCCTCGGTTTAGGATACCAGAAAATTGACATGTGCCCTAACTTCTGCATGTTATACTACTTTGAAAATGCTGAGCTAACCGAGTGTATGACATGTGTGCATTCTTGTTACAAACCCAGAATTGGCAGGGAAAGACTCTCATGACATATAAAAAACTTAGATACTTCCCAATCACACCTAGACTGTAGAGGTTATTCATGTCACCAAGGACTGCTGAGCACATGACATGATGTTGTTGATGGAGTGATGGTGCATCCTTCTGACAGCGAAGCATGGAAACACTTTAACAGTGTGCATCCTCACTTTTCAGCTGAATCAAGAAACGTGCGTCTTGGGTTGTGTACAGACAAATTCAACCCATTAGGGTCATTTGTTGCTCCTTATTCTTGTTGGCTAATCATACTCACGTTTATAACTTGCCACCGGGGATGTGTATGAGATCGGAGTTCATGTTTTTATCTACTGTCATACCCGGTCTAAGTAGCCCGGGCTAGAATATAGATGTTTGTCTTCGACCGTTGATTGATGAGTTGACGCAGTTGTGGTTCTCCGAAGCTTTGACTTATGATATATCGAGAAAACAAAATTTTGTTATAAGGACGACTTTGTTATGGACTATCAATGATTTTCCAGCTTATGGAATGGTTTCTGGTTGGAGCATGCATGAAAAACTAGCTTATCCATACTGCATGGAAAACAACAAGGCATTCACGCTAACAAACGGAGGTATAACTTTTTTTTTTATTGTCACTGTCGTTTCTTGCCATCGAATCATAAATACAAAAAGAATACAAATGATTTCTTTGTTGGCAGAGTTGAAAATAATGTTGCACCCCCGCATCTTTCTGGTGAAGAATTGGATGATGTTGTATTAAAGTACGGTGACATTGTGTTTGGTCTCCAATTAGGTAAGCAGAAGTTTCCTGGTTTTGGTTTGACTCACAATTGGGTAAAGCGAAGTATCTTTTAGGAGCTTCGTTATTGGAAGACCAATCTCCTCTGCGATAATCTTGATGTCATGCACATAGAAAAGAACATGTTTGAGAATATTTTCAACACTGTCATGGATATGAGGGGGAAGACAAAGGACAACATCAAGGCTAGATTGGATATAGCTTTATTCTGTAACCGTAAAAATATGGAGTTGGTTTGTGATGGGTCACGGGTCGTAAAACCAAGAGTAAGCTTCGTGTTAGAGAAAAATACACAACTACTAGTCTACAAATGGCTTAAGAGTCTGCGTTTTCCTGATGGACATGCCTCGAACATATCAAGGTTGGTTAATGCGAAGGAATGTAGATTGTATGGAATAAAGAGTCATGACTGCCATGTGTTTATGCAAACACTCATTCCATTAGCTTATCGTAATTTGTTGCCAAAAGGGATATGAGATGCACAAGGGGTGAGCCCAAAAATAAAAAAACCTATTAAATCAAAAAAACAAAAAACAATAACTGAAAAAACTGAACTATAAATAAAAACCGATTAGAATATTTTTAAATTTTTTTGGTTTGGTTCGGTTTAATAAGCCTTAAACTGAAAAAACCGAATCGAATTGGTTTAGTTAAAACAAAATACTATAAAAGCACTTTCTAATTTTTAACCCTAGCATTAGCAGTACCCGTCTTCTCCTTACTCCGCATCTAGTAGTCGTCCTTACCCCTAAGCCCACACAAGCCGCCGCCCCAGCCTTCATAAGCCACAACTCTCAAATCTCAATCTCTTACACTCTCAGCCTGATAAAAATTGATTTCCCCATCTCTATACAAAACTTCATGGCCAGATCTAGTTGTCTAACAAAATCAAATTAATTAATCTTCATCTCCTAACTCTTGCAGATTGGTAAACCTTTAACAAGGCTTCAATCTTCATCTTCAAATCTAACAAACCAACCACCTCCCTCTCCCACACGGACATGACACACACCAGTCACCACACCTAACCTCCAGATCTAGCAAACTAGTCACCTCCCTTATGTCTGTTGTTGGTCTCATAATTTGCTTCTCTTTGGAGACATCAATTTTATTTCTCTAGTGCTCTCCTTCTTGTTTTTGATATTTCTTTCTTTTTCTCTACTAGATTGTTAATATTATTATTTTTGTTCTTGTTAACAAGTTTACCTTTTTCTAATTCAATTTGATCAATTCATCAAAATTTCTTAGGCTTTTTTAAGCTTCTCTATATATTCTCTTCAGGCCTCTCTTTAATTAGTTCCTCAAGAGTAAGTATTCTTCTTCTTCTTCCTTATTATGTTTTTAAATTTAAGAGTATTTTGTTAAAGCTAGAAACTTTGCTTGGTTGCTTGGAAACTGTTAAGAATTAATGAGAGAGGCAAAGTATGAATTCTGGGTTTCATTGTTTTTTTATGTTCTTTTGTTGGTCAGGTGAAGCAAAAAGTAGAAGGGTTAAAGCACGATATTCAAAGGTTAGAACTTTTTTGCCTTTCCTTTAATGGAAGCCAAAAAGGTCCTTAAGAAATTGTTTTGATTATGAGAAAAAAGAGGTATTTTTTAGTGATCAATTTGCTAGCAATCATAGACAATATAAAGTTTGTGAATTTGGTATAAAGTCAGCTTCTGACCTTGAAGAAGAATAATCTGTTTTCATTTTCCCCCTTTTTTCCTTATTATAATCTGGTATAGCTGTTGAACTTTGATAGGGATGTAACTCTTTGAAAAAGACATTTGTTGTATTGGAGTCAAATATGAAAAAACACTGTCTAATCTGTATAGTGTAAACATATTTATAATTTATCATTCTCATATAAATTATGGTTGTTTACATGTCTTTTTTTAGGTTTTGATGTCAATGGTATTAAGGAATCAAAATGCAATGTTCTTGATATGTTTTTCGATTGAGATGATGTATGCAATGAAAATTTATATTTTTTGCATGAAATGTTTTATAATAAGGTTATTTGTTATTTTTTCTAAGCCCTTTTGAAGGCAATGCTTTGTAATTTAAATTTTAACTTAGTGTGTGTGTGTTATTTAAACTTTGATGTAGGAGTTTTACTCCAAAAACAATATTAGGAAGGCTTGCAGAATATTGAATACAATATTAGCACTAATAATGTAATATAAATGAATATTCGGTGTAAAAATAAATAAATATATTCTAGAATCTTGTAATAAAATTATACAATATTAACATCAATTACAAGCCCATCAGAAAGCCCGTTCGGTTTTGGTTTTTTTTTATAAAAAATTTCGGTTTGGTTAATTTTGTAGGTAAAAACCAAACCGAACTGAAAATGATCACCCCTAGGATGCACTCACGGAGATCAGTCATGTTTTTAGAGATATATGCTCCAGCAAGTTGAATGTTGATCATATTGAGAGGCTTGAAACAAATATCGTCGAGACACTATGTAAACTTGAATGATATTCCTTCCATTATTTTTTGACTCAATGGAGCACCTTCCCATACATCTACCGATCGAGCAAAAGTTGGAGAACCGGTCCAGTATAGATGGATGTACCCATTCAAATAGTTAGATATTACAGTTGTAATGTAATTCATATATAAAAGTATTTTCTTTGTTTTTCTTAATTGAAAATATTTGATTAATTCAATGCAAGTACTTGTTCAATCTCAAGAAAAAGGTTAAGAACAAGGTGCATGTTGAGGTTTCGATATGTGAGGCCTATATTGTTGAGGAGATCTCAACATTTATCTCGTACTATTTCGAACCTCATTTGAAAACGAGAATCAATCATATTCCACGGCATGATGATGGCGGTGAAGTGCCTTCTAGTGAGAACTTGTCAATATTCTCCAATCCTATACGACCACACCTAAAAATGCTGTAAGGGGAAGATATTTGTCGGAAATAGAGTTCAGACAAGCACATAATTATGTTCTATTTAATTGTGATGAGCTGAGACCTTTTATTCAGTAAGTATATGTACTACTAATTAAACTTTGTTAATAATGTACTATTTATATATTGTAATATCATAAACTCATATACTTTGGATATATTGTAATATCATACACTCATATACTTTGGAACAACCTTGCAGGCAACATCAACAATATTTGCTGTCCAATAACTCACAGCTAACCGAATCCCAAATCTTTCAATTACAAGATGAAAAATTTGCCACGTGGTTCAGAACACATGTAAGTACTATCACAAACTCATTATCTCTTGCAAAGTTACTGTATGTCATTACAAAATTCTCGTTTACTGTTTATTGCTGTACATTACATACAAGGTTTATCAAATGGGAAGGAGTGCAACTAAGTCATTGTCTTCACTAAACCTAGGCCCTGAAAGAAAAGTTAAGTGCTACAATGGGTATTTTGTCAATGGATATGTGTTCTATACTGAAGAATACGGGCATGGAAAAAAGACATACAATAACAATGTTTATGTTAAGGGATCAACTAGTAGTGAGTTAGAAGGTGACTACTATGGTAGATTAGAAGAGGTCATCGAACTGCAATATTATAGTGAGCAGAATAAAGTGTTTTTATTCAAATGTTATTCGTATGACACCACTGACAGAGGAATCAGAGTTGATCCTCACTATGGTCTGGTCGAAATCAACTCAAAAGCTAGACTCCGTAACATAAACAATGTTTTTGTTTTTTCAAAGCAATGTCAACAAGTTTATTACATATACACTCCTTTCTTTAGAAAGGATCGATCAAGAGTTGATTAATTATCCATTTTAAAAATGAAACCCAAGGGTCGTGTCGAGGTTATTCAGGATGAGAACGAAGACACAAGTGTGTGAGATGAAGTCTTTCACGTTAGTGAGTTGGTTGAACCATATTAAGTTACTCCTTCGATTGACTTGGAAGAAAATTCAAATTTTTATGTTTTCGATGATAATCTTGTTGATGTTGACGCATAGGAGTTGAATGTTGTTTTGAGCTCTAGCGGACAAGCAAATATTGATGAAGATGATGATGATATCTATATTGAAGATTACAATGAAGGTGATGACTATTCAATTGACGACGAAGAAGAAGAAAATTCTTACTAACTATCAGAATGAAGCAATGTGTAAAGCATTTTGTTTCATGTAATATATATTATTGATGATATTTTGTAACACAAAATATTTATTTTATAAGTGTCAACTGTTGTTATTGTTTTGTGCGATGGACAATTTGTAATTTAACCGTTTGCAGGAAGGTAAATATAGGCAATACAAACACAATCTTTCATGCACAGTGCACGATCATCGACTTCCATACCAACGGATTATAGTCCGTCGATAGTTCATAGAGAGTTGCACTGGAAATGCCACTATCACCGACGACCTTACAAATAGATTAAAGTTCGTCGGCATTTCACAAAGAGCTAAACTAGAAATGCCACAATCACCGATGAATTTGCAGACGGATAAAGTCCGTCGGCATTTCACAGAAAGCTGGAAATGCCACAATCACCGACGACTTTGCAAACGGATTACAGTCTGTCGGCATTTCATAGAGAGCTGCACTGGAAATGCCACAATCACTGACGAATTTACAGACGGATACAGTCCGTCGGCATTTCATAGAGAGTGGTGGAAATGCCACAATTACTGACGACTTTGCAGACGGATTATAGTCCGTCGGCAGTTCACAATTACCGACAAATGTACTGACGAATGGTGCGAATTCTAAAGAGCGGGTACTAAATGCATCTCTGACCGTATGCCGTTGCCGATGAAATTACTGATGGACTGTAAAAAATATGGAGGGTAATAAAAAATTCTGGTGCAAAATTCAAAATTTATCGACGATTGTCCGTCGACCGCCCTTTTAGTTCATTTCTTCGTCTCCTTCATTTCACAACTCTCATTTTCGTTTTTTTCCTCTCATTTGCTTCAAATCTCTTGTTTTTTGCTTGTAATCTCTAGTTATATCTTCAACAATTTAAAAAGGTATGTATTTCCTGTACTTCATTTGCTTTAAGATTTTATTTTTTTATTTGTTCTTTGTTTTAACTATTGTTCTTTTTGTTATGTTTTTTGTTTTGGTATATTTTTATAATGTAGATAAAGTCTTACTCTATTATTGCATTATTAAGGTAAGCATTTTTCATTCCTAAAGTCCGTAGTTTTTTTTTTTTTAATTTGTTCAATATATTTTATTGTTTGTATTGCCATAATAATTGAACACTTTGTTAAATTTTAAATGTTATTGTTGAATTTACATTGTAATTATTAATTGAATATACAGGAATAAATTTAATTATTTTATCTCAATTTTACTCTATTATTGCATGATATGTGTTTAAGTATTTTCATTAATTTTATTTTTTATTGTTGAATTTACCTTGTAATTAGTAATTGAATATATAGGAATAAATTTAATTATTTTATCTCAATTTTACTCTATTATTGCATGATATGTGTTTAACTATTTCCTTTAATTTTAATTGTTATTTGTATAGATGTTAGGTTATATACATGATTTTTGAATGGGGTCAATTGGTTGTGGCTATTGTCAATATTTGCAGGTTTGAAAATTTTGGGTAGTCTCCAGTGTAGGGGAGGTGCTGCCGAATTTTTTTTAACAATCGAATTTAATTATGTAATTATTCATATAAAATTGTGTAGATACGTAGAACGAGATCAACAGCTCGTCGCTCACATAGGGTCGCAACTAGTTCTTCTAGCAGCGAGGATGACATGTGCTTAGGTGCCAATCATGAAGAGACACCTGCGCCGTCTACCGATGCTGCCTCTTCCAGCACGGTTTCATAGAGTAGAGGTGGTTTGCCTTCATAGTAGAATCAATTCACCTGCAAGTACGAGGCACAATGGAAGGATGACCTTTCAATGTAAGTTTGTTTCGGTTTTAGTTTTTTTTAATTATAACATAATTTATAAACAACTAATCAATATTCATTAATTTAATTTATTTTCAGATTCACAAACATTGAGGCCGCCCGAGTAATATCATCGGCGTTTAAATCGTCGATGTAGATTCCATTATTTCAATGGAGTCAAATATCCAGACATCCTGAATGGATACCGAATATCGATGCATGGTTTGACAAATTTGAGGTTGGTGTTAATTTCTAATTTCCAGCTTATTTTTAATAAATTTTTAATATAATTGTAAATAAATTATTATTTTTATTTTAAATAAATTACTTATACACAACACAAATTCGACTGGGACAGCGCGCATGACAATGTTGTGACGAGGGTGTAGGAAAATTACGCGACAACTAGGTAACATAAAAAACAATACGATATTAATTTTAAAAAAATTTAAAATCTAATTTGTCACTATGGAAGTAGGTTGCGTGATTTTTGGTATGAAGCAAAAAAAATGCCAAAAACAATGGGAGAGATAAAGGTCTCCAAGGCTGGAGCGACGTGGTGGTTTGGAGTGATTTCAAACCGCTAAACATCCCGGAAGATATTTGGCCGCAATATATTGAGCATGTGACGTCTGAGTGGTTCACACGACGCTTACAGTCTGGTGCTGGCAACCGAAAATGGCACATTCATGTCTCCCTGACAACGCACACCGGTGGCTCTGTTCCGTTTGCTGCACATGCGAAACGGATGGTAAGATTAATTTAAATGAAATATATCATTAAATAATTTGTTGTTACTTAATTAATTTTTTTTACAGGCTACGTCTCTTGGACGTGAGTCGGGCCCAATGGAGCTGTTTGTAGAGATGCACGTGCGGAGTCAAGACCGCCAAAAGGGGGTGCAACAGTTCATTGACAACCATGCTCAACACTTTGTGGTATGTTCATTCAACCATTTTATTTCGCAAGTTATTATTTTTATTGAATTGAATATGATGATTTCTTTTTTCATTTTCAGGAGACCTATAATAGCCGGTTGAGGGAGAGATATGAGGACGATCGTTCGACCCATCCGAATTTCGATCCAGATTTGTGGATGTAGGTAGGATCGTTTGGTGGACCGGATAAAAATTAGGTGACGGGCTTTACAACACTAGGGCCAAGAACTAGCAGGCGGCCTGTAGTGTCTCAACCATTTGGAGCTCTCAATCAGTATCGAGCACCCAATTTAAAGAGTTTGTGGCCTTGCAGCAATACACAGCTCATCTCACCAAAAAATACGAGCAACTATCGGTGAATTATGAACAAAACACGACTCACACAGCTCATCTCACCGAGAAAAACAAGCAACTCTCAGCAAATTATGAACAACTTCGCCAAATGGTCATGAACTTGACATCACAAAATGGTGATACATGTGCGCCCTCTTTTTGGTTGTATGGTTCCAGAAACAACCAGTCTCCTCCTCCTCCTCCTCCTCCTCCAACTCCGCCATTGTACTAATTTGATATTTTTTTGGAAACACATTCAATTTGTAATGAATATTATTTAACTTTATTTTTTTTTATTTTTTATGTTTAATAAAATTTTATTTGCATAATTGGTTTTTTTACTATTAATTTATATAATTTTATATTATTTATTCTAAATAATTTTTTAATAAACAAATTTAAAAACACACACCAACAGATTTACAGACGGAATATACCTGTCGACATTTTATAGAGAGCTGGAAATGCCACACACACCGACTAATTTATAAATGGAATATATCCGTCGGTATTTTACAGAGAGCTGGAAATGCCACACACCGACGGATTCACAAGCGGAATATATCCGTCGGCTTTTTATAGAGAGCTGTAAATGCCACACTCATTGATGAATTTACAGACGGATATCGTCCGTCAGCATTTCACAGAGAGTGGTGAAAATGCCACACTCACCGACGACTTTACAGGCGGAACGAGTCCGTCGGCATTTTACCGAGTGCTAAAAAATATTTACTGGATATGCCACTATCACCAACGAAATACATCCGTCGGTATATTTCCAGCGGGAATTGTTTTTTTTTGGCTTGCATTTTCCGTCTGTAAAACCATCGGCAATATTTTTTTTTACCGACGGAGTTAGCGACAGAATGTGGTACTGTCGATGAAAGGGATGTCGACGCTTTTTGTCGGTGATTTAGTCGGTAAAAAAATTACCGACGAATTATATCCGTCGGTAAAACTGTGAAATCTTGTAGTGGATTGCGAGCGTCAATTGCACGGGTTGTCAGGTCAGGGAGGTGCGTGAACCACTCAGTTGTGTGTACGAATCCTTCCTCCTCTTTTGGTATGGTTGGTGTCGACTACCTCCACCAGAGATGGGAGATCGAAGGCTGAAAAGTTACTGTTGTTTCCTCCTTCATGTTGTACTAATTTTTCTAGGTTGTTCTACCTTGTTAATGCTAATTTTTTTTTTTTTGTTGTTGCTGCTGTGGGTGGCAAAGGATGGTTGGTGGTCATAGGATGGTGGTTGTTAATCAGAAGTGGTGGTGGAAATCATAATGGGCAACCTTGAGAGGAAGAAAAATAGAAAACTTGAAGAATTTGGTGGCAGGTTTTTTTTCTTAACTTTTCTCTTATTGTCCTCTCTCTTTCTCTCTCTCTCGTTGTTTTTTTTTTACCAAGTCTTTAGTTGGCTAGGCTTTTTGCAAGAGTCTCTCTTTTTATCTTTACGTGTGTTCTCCTTTTTTTATGTGAATGTCTCATATTTATATTGTTCAGAATACTTTACAAAACAGAAAAAACTAAACTGAAAAAATAATGTTTGGTGATTTGTATTGTTTCCTTCTTGATTATGAATTTCTAATTAATTTAATTTCCTTTTCTTGGTGTGTAGGATCTTTTTCAATAATTTTTCAATTTTGATCGATCATCTTATTTTTTTTTTCCTTTTTTGCATATTCTTCCTCTGTTATTTTTCCTAGTCCCTAATCACATTTGACACGTTTTTCTTTCTTGTCTCTAAATTTACCCTCCAAAATTCTTTTTATTCTTGAGAATTCAAAAAACAACAAAAATTAACTAAATTTTATTGAAAACATTTAAAAAAAAATACATGAAAAAACTAGGGGTAAAAAATGAGTAGGGAGGGAAAAATTGGTTTTTACAAATATATATACAAAGATTAAATATGTATTTGGTTAAAATTGTTGTGATATAGATGTTTTGCATGTAAAATAAATAAAAATCAGTCTTTATTAATGATAAGCAAATTATATTAGCTTATACAAAATCAAGATTTAAAATACATTAGTATGTCAAAAAGTAAAAATTATTGGAATAACCAAATATATTATTCATTAATTTATTTTTGAGCAAAAACTACGCGCTATACCAAACAGTTTTTGGTAGCCTTTGAGCATATTTATGATGCGGCAGTGGTTGATAAGATGATAACAGAATGGCTTAAAAATCCACTTCAAGGTGGAGAAATCTGCTTTGGCTCTTTCGATTAGTCTCCCTCAATCACTCTCTCTCGCTGTCTCGGATTCCAAAACAGTAGTCTGAAACAGAAAAAACAAAAACAAGATCGTTATCTAATTAGGGTTCTATTGGCTGTCACTACCACGCATCTGTTCTGATGTATTGCTTAGCTTAGAGGATTTGACCTTGCTACATAACCAGAACATGTGCATGGCTCCAAGCCGACATGACTCTAGGGATCCATCCGGTTGGCTAGCTCTTTTGAGCCGTCATTTCTTTCGAAACGTGGACGTCTGTCATCAGTCCTCATGCTCACCGTCTTTACAAGAGAGCTTATTAGTTAGTATTGCTAATAATAAGCTAGAGGAAGTCTTAATTTTAACGTTCAACAGAAGCTAGAGGATTTCATTCCACTGAAGAAGATGAAGGTTACACACATAGATTTAGCTAAATAATTAATGTGTTCTTGTTGTTTTTAGTGCAGTGAAACCCGAAACTCGATGATTGTAGTTTCTTTCTTTATATTTTTATTGTATATCCTA
>Ga0307516_10008013_pt1 | contig 12023 bp, 11 predicted proteins | sample 19_EM_MG_FD_203310 | JGI IMG/M metagenome (GOLD analysis project Ga0307516, IMG submission 203310) | Populus trichocarpa ectomycorrhiza microbial communities from riparian zone in the Pacific Northwest, United States - 19_EM | ecosystem: Host-associated > Plants > Roots > Unclassified | place...
GGCCGTCCCGTACCCGTTTGTCCTCAAGAATCTGACGGTACGGTTACGGGTCCGGCTGTTCCGTAACCGTACCCCACCCGTACCTATACGGCCGTACACCGTATACGGTACGGCGTACAGCCCTAAACACGACGCCTTATTTTCTCGGTGGTATGTTCCTTTCCAGGTCCCTAAAGTCGCATACTATCGTATTGTATCGTTCTTGCAGAGCCATGAGGTCGCGCCGAACGATTGCCAGATCGTCACGATAAGAGTTCTGTTCTAGTTTGACATCTTCATAGGCTTTTTAGATACATCTAATCTCTGATTTCAGGTGAGTGTTTTCGTCTTCCATGACTCTCTAGAGAGATGAACTGTGGAGGTCTTGGGAACACACAGTGTTGTTGAACCCATGATCGATATTTCCGTATTACACCGCTGGCAGGAAACATTACAAGTCAGACTTGTACACATACCTGTATAGATAACCATAATCTGATCACCTGCGGTCGTCATGGATACACCGCCAAAAATCACACGATCTGATCATGTGGTTGGCTATGGTTTAGGCTACAAGTCCGTCTTGTAACGTCTCCTGCCAGCGGTGTTAGGAAAAATTGTCGCGAGTCGTGAGTCTCGTGACACACCAATCTTCCACTATCGCACGAAGAATTACAATCGCTAGCCAGACAGCGAATAGGTGTTTGGTGCTCATAATCCTCTACAGCTGAGAAAGACTGTCCCTGACACCACCATGGCCCAGATAAAGATGACATTCGAGGGTTCTTCCCGGACCACCTCGGAAACCGCACGCGTAGCAAGTTCCACACTCACGACTCCGTCATGTGGTGGTGGTCGAAAAAATGTCTTTCTTGTTCTAATCCAGTACCTAATGTCTGCCTTCTCACCAATACTTCGAGCGAAAACACAAGGCGTTTAGAACCAGCCTTCTAAGTTCTCGAATGCCTGGAACGCGTGGCTACTAGCTTCAGGCCGCCTTTGACACCAACAACAGGAATTCGCCGCAGACGGTGAGAGAGATGGAGGACCAGATCGTCGCGTGAATAATCCACCCGACGAGCGAAAACTTGAACACCCAGAGGAAGAGAACGAGACCGAGGAGAAACACTTGTACAGTCCCCAGCCAGCGCCGACGTTTTCTCTGCCTCTCCACCCGGTCCTTAAACTCTCCCATCAAGCTTTTCAAAAGCTTTATCTCTTCCCCCTTCTTCCGCACCTCCTCCTCCAAATTCCTCACTCGTTGCATGGAGATTTGCTCTCCGATCGTGAACATCTCCTCGCACCGCTTCTTCAAGACCTCCACCTCCCCAGTACTGTATCTCAACTCCTCCCCGAGACTTCGGATTCTCTCTCCCGCAGCCTTCTCCCCCAACGTAAACATCTCAAAACACCTCACCGAGAGTTCCTCAACCTTGCCTTCCTTTTCCTCTAACCTATTTTCAAGGTTTACCACGGCCACGTTCACGACCGCTTGCTTATGCTCAAAATCTGAGATCCGGAGGAACAGAGCCTGTCTTTCCGCGTCTCTAGCCCCGAGTCTATCTTCGACCGCTTGCATCTCCTCTTCGGCATCCTTGATCTTCCCCTCCGCAGCCAAAAGCTTGTTCCTAAGGTCAATCGTCCCGGTCGTGTCGAGATAAATGCGCCGGAGACGAGAGGTGACCATCGGTCTTTGACATGCCAGGCAAGCGAGGTCGAACCTTTGGATATGCCTCGACGCGATATACTCGCTCAGGCATACCTGACAATAAACGTGTCCTAAGCACAAAAGATATATGGATTCGGTACTTTTCTCCTGAGATAATCAACAATTGGGAGATGAACAGGAAACACCGGTGGTGGCATGATAAATTGGTCAAGCTGCGAGAGAGAGGCGGAGAGTGGGAGTGGAGAATCCACCGACTGCTTGCGGGAACAAAGAGATCGGATTCGTCGGGTGCAAATGGGGTATATCTAATCTAATCAGTGCAACGTGTAGCGGAGGCACAATCTCCTCTGACTCGCCAAGAGGTTGGCATTCTGCAGCAGCAATATATCAATATTAACGTATAAGATGGGTGGTGTACGGCGAGAGGTGCTGGAATCAGCGACGAATTAGCGACGAAACGGATTTGAGAACCGATGCTACTTTGGGGATATGGGACTCAAGGTTCAGCAAATTAGATGGGTTCCGCCGTTGCCGAAATGTGGATTAATCCCAAGCTGCAGGCCATAGGTCGCTGTTTGACTTGGAAAGGTATCAATAATATTTTGGGAAGAGAATACATACCTGGCAGCGACCCAACGGTACCTCGTTCTTTCAACTTAGGCCCTGGTGCGGATAGACAATACATCGTCTGGTTCATCTATTTTACGTTACCCAACTCATGAGTGATGTAATTGTACACTGTAGGGACAGCTCTAACGCTCTCACTGCACTTACAAAGCCCCCCTTCCCCGCGATTCAAACGGCAACAACAGCGCCACAAACCCCGCCCCAATAAATATCGCCCCCGCTATGAAAATAGGCACCGAGGTCGTCAAATCCGCATACAACGCGATAATAGGAGACTACAATTGCGTCGAGGGTGAGCATCACAAGGGAAAACACACAAAAAAAAAACGAACCATGATCCCAAAAATCCGATTAGCAGCAGCCACCAGCGCGTTTCCCGTCCCTCTATCCTTGGTCGGGAACAGCTCGGGCGTGACGGCGTAGAGGACGCCGTACATGACGTTGCTGGTGAAGCTGTAGGCGCAGTTCCAGCCTAGTAGAGCGTTGGACGTGCGGGCGGTGGTGGAGACGAGGATGAAGATGCCTGTTAGGACTTTTCAAGTTGTTAAGGTATCGTTACATTTATTTATTTATTGAAAAGAGGAGGACACACATGTAGAGATGGCGAGTGTCCCACGACGACCGAGGATGGGGAGTTCGACCAAGTAGCCGGCGAGGAGAGCGCCGGGGACGCCGATGACGCTGAGGATGACTTGCTACGAATTATGCGTAGAGTTATGAGGTAATGTAAAAAGAAAGTGCAGAGTGGGACTGACGTTGCGATAGGTGATGTACAGCGATCCGTCTCCAAAGTTGGCGCCTCGGGTGGCTAGACTGCGTGCAAGACGGGGGATGAGGGAGGTGGTTCTGTATAGAATAGGAAGAGAGAAACGGACTAGTATGTCACAAACGCATTGTACCTGACATTCAATGGGTTACAAGTCGTGCAGATCAAAAGAATCAAGACTCACAGAGGGAACGCCAAGCCGATCAACGCTGTGAATAAAACGTGATGCATAAGAAAGCGTAGATCGTAACGAATGAACCTCACCCCAAAGCACAACCAACAACGAAGTCGAATACGCCAACTTCCTCGTCTTGAACAGCCCCTCCAAATGCTCTCCGCCAAACACCGCTCCCACCCTCCTCTTCACCACCCCCAACACACTCGTATCCATCCTCCCCTCGACCCCCGACGTGTCAAGCTTCCCCACCTGCCTCAGGTCCTCCTCCGTCACCTTGACATCCTCGATGCCACGTCCATTATGCACCGCAACTTTCTTCACGACCTCGACCGCCTCCGCGTCCCTGCCCCGGCCCATGAGATACTTGGGGCTCTCATAGAGATTGAAGGCAAAGAAGCGGAGGACCCAGAGGAGGAACATGAGTCCCCCCATGGTGAAGAGAAAGTATCGCCATCCTTGGTTGTGTGCGCGTGTGCAGGGCGGGGGTGACGTCGAATTTGAAGATGGGGTGGGGCAGGAAAAGTTGCCGATGAGTGGCCATGCGATCTTCCGGATGAAGTCAAGTTTTTGACGAGGGAGAGAGAAAAGCGACTAACGAGACTTGCGATGAGCTGGCCAAAGGCCCACCAGATGGAGAGAACGGTGAGGAGGTATTGGTGCGATGCGGGTACGAATTCTGGAAACTGTGATTGAGGAGGAGGAGAATGCCAGCTAGGGGAACGAACCGAGAAAGACGGCAGAATCGACGGGGAGGTTTCCGCCTACACCGACTGACCAGACGGCGGCTAGAGAGCAGAGTGCGACGGCATTGGGTGCACCTCCGGCCGAGATGCCGAATATAGCGGTCATGAGAAGCGTGATGTTGAAAGAGATCCTGTTGGACGTAGGGTTAGGGTGTTGTAGACGAGAGAAGATTGGGGAGACTAAGGACCTGCGGCCCCATACGTCGGATCCGACGCCCCAGAAGACAGCACCAACGAGCAGACCGATGTTCTGGCCGAGCTTGAGAAAGGGACCTTTGAAGTTGAACTCGTTGATGACGGGGGAGAGAATGAGACCGGTGACGATCTAGATCGATCAAATGTCTGGAGGATGGAAGTGCGGGAAGACATACCGGCCACATGTTGTCACTGTTTTCATTAGTCTACAGTAACATAGCGTCTAACAAGACTCACGCGAGCCATCCGAATCCTGCCACGACAAAGAGGCCCCTTGTGGACGGATCAGGTGAAGATACCTGGAGTGGCAGAGAGATGGACTGACCACTGATAGCGCCCCATCCCGATGTCTTGCATGGCATCGTTCAAGATACGAGCTTTGGCTTGATATATGGGATTAAGCGCGTCATCTGTGAAGAGGGCTTCGACGTGGGTTGAAGGCGACCTTTTGGACTCGGTCATAGGCCGTGAGTGCGAGGTGGTGTGGGGGAAGAAATAGGCGCTGGAGGGCGGGTTCTTTCGTGGAAATTCTATACAGAACCATCGTGTGGACCGTGAGCGGATGTGGTGATTGTTGCCCAAATGGCGAGGCCGGCCGGGCGCCGCACTACTTGCCGTCGAAGTCAGCTTGAATTCAATGGTCCTGTTCAGTGACACGGTACGACTGCCGTTATAATATGGATAGATGACCGTGAAAGAGGCCGAGAGCAGCTTCGATACACCTAACCCCTGTATCCCGTCCCAACAGCCCTGTTCCGCGGATGTAGACGAAGGATTGTGATCCAGCCTCTCGATTTTCGACAGAAGAGTTGGAACCTGGCATCAACGCAAAAGTGCTTGTTCAAATTTTTAAAAGGGCGTACGAGCTGCTCTGTTCAGTCGATGTCGACGTCGCTGTCATCATCTTAGGTATGTCCATTTATTCGAAGCGCCAATGATGGCGATGAACAGGTCAGGCACGCTTCAAGTCCAACATCCATCAGATCATCCAACCGGTACTTCTCTCCATCTCTTTCCATCCCCTTGACGCTACCTCCCCAGCACACAGGCAATAGGAATACACGTGGTCCTGCCGATTTCCTGCCAGGAGACTTGAAGGCCAAGATGTCGACGACACCATCGCACAGTTAGCGGGCGTCAAACGAAAGGTTGGCAGTCCGCCGTACGTCTCTCTCCAACCAACACACAACACAAGCTCGACCGCCTGTTCCCCAACCCACCCTCCCAAGCGACCTCGTCCCAAGACCACTCACTGGCACCCCGCAAGCAAACCCTTCTCCTCCATCCCAACACCATTCACCTCCACCCCGAGCGGAACCTCTCGTCTCGTCTCCTCCCGCCTACCGAGCACGACACGCCAACAAGATATACCCACATCTACCCATACATCCGCTTTGTTCTTCTACGCCTATGCCATGCTCAAGTACCTACTTCTGCGTCAAACTTCCTCACCCCTTTACAATCCAAGTACGGGCACGGATACACACAGCGGAAGCCGAAGTGCAAGTATCTGTGGGAGTGGGCCGACACGGTCGTCATCAATTGGCAGTAGTTCGCTCGCGTTTGAGCAGCCTGTGTATCACCATCATCGTCTGGATCTGCAGCGCATCGCCCTGGTTTTTGTCATCTTCGTCAGACTCGGGGGTCAACTTTTTTCTCTTGTTTCTTCTGCTTCTTCTTCTTCTGGTACTGTGCATAGGATGGCCGGTCGGTGAGGAGAATAATGAGCTTTTTGTGCGGGAAACCTTCTTCAACAGTGGGTGACGCTAAACGGTCTGCCGTCGGATCCGCCTACCAAACGGAAAGAGAAATTGCTCAACGCAAGGGTCTCGTATTAATACACGCCTGCAGGCTTTTGAATCGTGTCAATGATTGGATGTTCATTTCAGTCGTACACTCCTCTCGTCCCCCCCGCGAACTTCACATTGATGTTCGATTTCACTTAGGGATCGTCTTCAACTTGACTATGCACCATAACTACACAAGGTCGTGTATTATCCAAAATCACTCGTCCGACTTCTCATGGCCATGGAAGATTTTGCGAACAGGCCTTTGGACCCAGGTTAGTAATAGCCGCAGTGCGATCTATTCCAGTCATTTTCGTAATGGTTGCCGCAGGCACGGCTAATGCTTGGTTACTCTTCATCAACATCGCGTCGATCCTATGCGCCGCCAACATCTCTCCTCTAAAGGATGAAACGGGTCAACCCATTATCCCATAAACGCTGCGCTGTTCGTGTAAGACTCCCCCTTCCCCTTAATGATGAAGGCTTGACACTATTCAAGTTAGCGATGCTTTGTTGATTCCAAGCTAAGAGATCATCGAGAACTATCTGTAGTATGAGCTGAACGACTCGAGATGGGCTCGTAGATCAACCACACCTTTAATTTTTACCCAGATCATCGATATTTAACGACGGTCCATCCGCGAACCAAAGTTGCAATCATGACCTTCCTATATATAATGCCCGGGTCACCGGTGACAAACACCTTGTGCCAAACCACCAACTGGAAGGATGCTACGCATGCCATCTTCGACTTTCCGATCTGCGCCTCGCGTGTTAAGTTAGAAGCTCAGTTTGAATTCAACCCAGTCCTCAGATTTGCACATTGTCCTCCAGTATGCGCCATGTCTGGAAACCGCTCGAAAGCATTAACTTTGCACCCGCGTCACGCACTCGTTGAGGCTGACTTTCGCAGCCAAGGTCCAAAGGAAGGGAGGGATTGTCGGTCGTGGGGGGGGGACGATGATGGTCGTGCCATTACATCATCATCGTACCACTCCTTACTGAGTTTTAATGAAATACAAATAATACAAGTCGATACTCAGCGCTCAGCGTGTACACGACGGAAAGAAATCTTTGCGAGCGAGCCAACTCTGTTCCTCATATATGGTGGCAAGTCGAAGGCCCCTAACCTCCCCCCACATCTTGTCCACAGTGCGGTTTAATCGTACTAGCCCCACCGTCAGATTCAGGAAATGGGGGGGGGGGGGAATGGGTAGCTCACAATGATCCGCTGGGGCATTTCAATTTCCGGATTATAATGCTGCGCATGCTTTTGCCTAAACGCCTTAGACGCCGGTCGGCGGGAAGGATGATTTGGATCTCCAGGTGCATATATGCGACCACCGCTGTTACTAGTAGAGTACACTTTAGGTGGTCCACTGTTTAACCGTCTTCCTGCACCAGGGAATGAAGCAGCCTGATGGTTGGTCGCAGTCGATAGAGCCGCCGGTGCACTGTGACTTGTCCGTTCCCGTGGAACTTGTTTCTCCTTTCGCTGTTGACGGCGAGATTTTTGTTTCCTGTCACCGCTTTCTGGGAATGCTTTGGATGATGTGCAACCCATCGTGCCCGAAAGTGATTGGTGGTGGGGAAGGGTGCATACGATGACTAACAGGCGTCTTAAGTGTGCATGACTTGATCGCCATCACACCTGCCAACCGAATGAATTCTGTGGTGAGGTGGACTAGGCCCCATGACTGTCGGCGAACAGGGTTGGTCAAAGTCGGCCGGGCCGTACGCAAATGGACAAGATAGTTCGAAGGCATGGATCCCACATCGTAGCAAGGCTGAAGACATTTTCATTGGTTCATCCGGCGTTTCCGGTACCGTCATATACTCCCCCATCATGCTCGTTCTATGCAAAAACAATCAAGGACAAAAGAATTAACAGACAAAAAAAAATTCTTTTGACGCATGTATATTGACCCTTCAACGTAAATCCACAATCTCCACCGACCCATCCTTCATATGCACATGCCCCCGATCTGCGTCCTACGTGTCGTACATGAACATCAACAACCACAACATAGCATGGAGAGAGAAAAAGAGAACGGTACGTACAGTGTATATCGGCTCATCGGGATGTGGATGAAACGCCTGCTTAGCTTTACAGTCCAATATGATATTGAGACCTGGCGGGTCCGTGAGACGAAATATCCCAAAACTGCGATGGCGAAAAAAGAAATATCAGGGAGACGGATGACGTTAGAAAGAAAGAAGCACGCACTTGGGAGTCGACTTTGGTGCACAGACAATCGCGAACGATTCTCGGAGCATACACTGAAATCCGGAATGTGTATGGAGGTCAAGAGAGGACATGAAACCTATCACAACTCATTCAACTCTTTCGTATCTTCAGAAAAAAAAAGAGAGAAAAAGGAAAGGGGGAAGAAAGACGCACAACTTTGCGTTGGATGGGTATGTATCCAACCCAACGTGATCAGTCCCCTCGCCTCCGTAAACTCAAGCACGAGCTCCTCCTCGTCCATCGTACACGTATCACTCGTCGATTGCTGTTTCGGAATGAGGAGCGTCGTGACGGCGAACTTAGCCTGGCCTTTTGGTTTGCCCAGGAGGAGCCCGCAGGTCTCAAGGTTGAGTAGGGTGTTGGCTTTGGCGAGGGTGAGGAACTTGGTGAGGCAATCGCGGGGGAGGTTGACAGGTCGGAGGCCGGAGGGGGGGGTAGGGGAAGATGCAGCAGGGGACTGCTGCTGCTGGTCCCGGGGTGGGGAAGGCTGGGGATTATTTGGCGTCGGCGGGACAGGACGCGAAGGGCCAGGGTATGAAGGGTATCGGGGAACCTGATTCTGCGGTGGAGACGGTCTAGGATATGCACTGGTGGTATGCTGGAACATGGCGGGGCCAGCAAACATGGAGTTAAGCGAGGGCCGATAGCCCTGACGTCTCTGGTGCTGCGACATGAGGTCAGGGTAGTGAATGCCTCGAGTTTCATGTGGTGGTGGGGACGTGGTTGTCACAGGGGGTGGGTAAGCAGGACTGCGTGTGGTGGATGAGGTAAGTGGTTTACACGAAGTCACCACGTGCATGGCACACGCACCTCATCGTAGCTGCCCTCGTCAGGGGTTTGGGATACTGCACCGCATGCGTCTGTTTAGGGTACGTTTGGCGCCAATCACGTATCGATTCGGAATCGGTCGATGAGTCTTCGTATTTGGATGGGCTTTCAAGAGAAAGAGGTGTTATCGCTGGCGTTGCCTGCGCTGCCTGTAAGAAATGGGGGGAGGGTCTGGTCGGCGTTACACCCACAGGTGGAGGCGAGGGACCCGATAGCGACGGGAGGTGGTTGAGAGACGAGGAAGAAGGTGGAGGTGCGGTTAGAGTAAGTACGGGGTTATTGTCTGTAATAGACTGTCGAGTCCTGCGTTCAACTTCATCAGCTTCTTGTTGACGCGCCGCGATCGCCTCCTGCTCTCGTTTGGCACGTTCTCGTCGTTTCAAAATCTCATCTTCCCGTTGTCGCATCTCCTCTTGTTGTTTCTGGAACCGAAGGTTTTGTTCTACGAGGTCGATGTGCTCCGGCGTAGAGCGACTTGGGGCGGGGACCGGTGCAACGGTACCTCCTACAGCAGCGAGACGTGCGGCAGCCACAGCTGCATCTCTCTTCACTGCGGCATCTCCGGAGGTGGGCATAGGCACCACTGGGCGCTGGAGATTGGGAGGTTGAGGGCCCGAAGGGGATGGATTCGGACTGTGTCGTGGGGTCCTGTGGTGAGGAAGCTCCTGAGGGTCACTACTTGTCTCCTGCTCATCCTCGCCGTCCTCCCATGCCCGCCTGTCTTCCGCAATCATCCGTCTATGATCCTCACTTCCGCCCCCCTTGTGACTTCTCCGCAGTGACCCTCCCCGCTGCGGCTCCTTCCCTTTCCTGGGCGGGGGATTCGAAAGCTCCGATCCGTCACCTTCGTGTGGATGGTCCTTCTTCCATTGTGAATGCTGCTCCAGGAGGCGCGATTTGAGGTCCGTTAGGCGCTCGAGCATGTCGTTGCCGTTCTGCGAATCGAGATAGCACTGAGGACTGCTGAGGAGATCGATGCATGATTACTCACCAGGGACATGTAATGCCTCTGCGTCGGCGTCAATATCTTCTGATAGTCACGATGGTATGGCAGCCGCTCCAGAATCAACGTTGCAGCTCTCGCATACGCCATGAAAGCGTTCTCCAGCTGTCCTTCCTTTGCAAACTGTTTCCCTTCCTTGCTGTACTTTTCCGCCATCCGCAGATGGTATTTCATGTCTTTCTTGTCGTCGTATATGTTCTCCAAAGCCATTTTGGCAAGCTCGTTGATGGAGTAGGGACGCCGGGACATGTTGGTAGCGGGAAAAGGAGGATCGCAGTCGACTCTGGTGATGATTGGAGCATCATGCGTCTTGTCACGTGAGTAACGGAGGTTTTTAATTGCGTAATTGTCATTAGTAAGGGCCAGAGTACGCGGACAATGATTGTCATCACTCCAAGGCCTACGGGAGACTACAGAGAACGCGGAGAATGGCCATCGATCGCTCGGGGGAAATCCAAACCGAAATACAGGTCGTGGACTTTGCAGCGTTGCTCGATGGATCTGCAAAGCAGCGGGCAGCAGAGCAGATGCTCGACTCGTTCAAAACGACGGGGTTTGTCTACCTCACCAACTTTGGTATGTCGGATGAAGAGGTGACGCAAATGTTTCAATGGGTGAGTTCTGGATCCTCCCACTGCTTAGTCTTCTCTACAAGTTGTCCAGTCAAAACGGTTCTTCTCGCTTCCTCTTGAAACGAAGAAGTTGGCTCCACATCCCGAGTCTGGAACCCATCATCGAGGTTGGCAGCGCATTTCGCTCTTTATGGCGTCTAAACTTATGGCGCACGTCCAGGATACTCTTCACTAGGCTTAGAGCAAGTCCTCCAGTACAATGACTCCCCATCCGATTCCGCCCCTACCAGCACTCCCAACATGAAAGAAAGCTTTGAATCTGGAAGGGAGAATGACGAAGCGATGCCTAACATCTGGTTACCGCCAGATGTTCTCCCTGGCTTTCAAGAGGCTTGTTTAAGCTTCTTTTGGGTACACTCACCAATCGTTACGTCTGACTGAGCGTGAGTTGATGACGATTTCTCCGATTTAGAAATGCTATGAGATCGAGAAGACAATCCTCAAGGCGCTCGCTTTGGGCTTCGGGTTGGATGAGGATTGGTTCCTACCGTATCATACAAAGCCCGATAATCAGTTGCGGCTTCTTCACTACCCGAGGTTGTTTCATCTGCTGCTGATGTTCACCTTAACTGAGGAACGGAAACGGCAGTGTCTCTCTCGAAGATCTTCAATCGAACAAAGTGCACAGGATATCTGGACATTCCGATTTCGTCACCATCACTGTTCGTAGCATCTTCAACTACCCATCCCCAACATATACACACCTTGAAGCCTTCCTTGATAGATACTCTTCCAAGACAACGTCGGAGGGCTGGAAGTTGAAGACCCATCCATTCCTGGGAAGTTCTTGGTACGTCATTCTTTCTTTACACCTAAAGCTAACCTCACAAACCATTCGCAGCCCGTTCGCCCGATCCCGGGATCTATCGTCATCAATGCGGGTGACTTCCTCATGAGATGTATGTTCTATCGTTTTCTACATTAGACTTAGAGCCGATGGAGGAATTGGTCCCCCAGGGTCCAACGATATCATCCGAAGCACGATTCACCGTGTACGGGCACCGCCGCACCTGGCGGCTCCCGATAGGATAGTGCCTCCGCGATACTCTATCCCATACGTGAGTCCCTGGCCGTTGCTCTCCACCGACACGTTAGTTGACCACTCGCGGCCTATCTAGTTTTGCTGTGCCGTACGTTTCGTCGTTTCTGACCTGCTTCTGAGGTCCTATACTTATTCTTCTTTGAAGGATCTTGAGACCGTCGTTGATTCTATACCAGGGACATGGTCAGACGGGAGGCCGAAGAAGTATGAACCCATCTCGGTGAGGTCTTTCTGTTTTTGATTGAAGTGCAAGTTAAACTAGGCGGCCTGCGTAGGCTATGGAGTATGTGATGAAAAGGTTGGCTGCAAATTACTAGTACCCGTTG
>Ga0307516_10008014_pt1 | contig 12023 bp, 8 predicted proteins | sample 19_EM_MG_FD_203310 | JGI IMG/M metagenome (GOLD analysis project Ga0307516, IMG submission 203310) | Populus trichocarpa ectomycorrhiza microbial communities from riparian zone in the Pacific Northwest, United States - 19_EM | ecosystem: Host-associated > Plants > Roots > Unclassified | place...
CGGCGCGCTGGGCTGCCGATCGCACCTGCCGGCCAGCGAAAGTCCGCTTTATCCGATTACGGTAACGCTCTGGGAGGATCTTGGACGCGGTCCGCCCCCGGGCGGGCGGATATCGACCAAGATCTATCATGTTGCCGGGAATATGGTGAGAAAACGAAGGCGGCACCACGCAAACGCTCCTAGGCTTGACCCGCGAATGGGTGACTAGAGGGCAAAGGGATGGGGCTGTGTGGGCAGTCAGCCGGATACACAGATCTTGGACAGAGTTCGCCCCCAGAAGAGTCCACAGAAGAGCCCCCAGAAACGGCGGACGGCGACCAAGATCTACGCCCGGGGCGCGATTCAGTTGCGCTTTTGGCTTGCGTCTCGGATCTGGACGAGGAGCTTTGCTGATTCGTCCTGGGAGCGGTTGGGGAACATCGCCAGCGCCAGGCTGCCATGATCGGCCCAGCCGCAGACCGACATGTTCCCGTCGTCCGTGACCGTTGTGCCGCACTTCATCGTCCCGCCGAGTTTGCCTGCCGAGACTTCGTGCAAGCCCGTGACTGAGCCTTGGTCGTCGGAGATCAACTCGAACGCGGTGTCCAGATCGTCGCCGGGCGTCCAGATCAACGCTGTCCCGCCGAAGAACAGCACGCTGCGACCGGAGCCGTCGGCGTAGACCGCACCCACGGCGTCGTCGAGGTCGACCTCGGCGGACAGGGCAGTCCGCAGATAGTCTCCGGTTGTCCTGCCGTCCTCGCTGTTGTCCAGGCGGAGACCGGCGACTTCTGATGGCGTACTCAATGTGGCGTCTTTTTGGGTTGAGATCTTCCAGCCCGAGTAGCCCAGGACTGTCGCGCCGGCCAGGGCGACGGCGAGTAGTGAGACCAGTACGGTTGTCCGGGCGCGCGAACGCGGGGCCGCCTCCTCAAGCTCCTCGGCACGGCCTTCCGTCAGCGAAAACGCGTCGCCGCCCACCTCGATGAGCTTCGGCTCCGGGGCAGGCTCGGAAGCCGTGTTGGTCTCGGCGGGCTGGACTCCGCGTTCAGGCATTTCGCGAGCGTAGCAATCTGTCCACAGGCGGGCAGTGCGAACGCACAGCCCCGCAAAAGGCTCCGTAGACTTGACGGGTGACCGACGCAATCGAGACCCGCACCCCCGACAGCCGGCCGACCGGTGGCCTCTCCGCCCAGTATCAGCCGGGCGAGGTAGAGCAGCGGCGGTATGAGCGGTGGGTGTCGGCCGGCTACTTCACGGCGGACCCCGCCAGTGACAAGCCGCCGTTCTCGATCGTCATCCCTCCGCCCAACGTCACCGGCTCGCTGCACGTGGGCCACGCCCTTGACCACACCATTCAGGACACGCTGTCGCGGCTCAAGCGGATGCAGGGCTACGAGGTCCTCTGGCTGCCGGGCATGGACCACGCCGGCATCGCCACGCAAAACGTGGTGGAGCGGCAGCTGGCAAACCAGGGCCTGTCCCGCCATGACCTGGGCCGCGAGGCGTTCATAGAGAAGGTCTGGCAGTGGAAGGCGGAGTCGGGCGGCGCGATCCTCGCTCAGATGCGCCGGTTGGGCGACTCGGTGGATTGGAGCCGCGAGCGGTTCACCATGGACGAGGGGCTCTCCCGCGCGGTCCAGACGATCTTCAAGCGGCTGTACGACGAGGAGCTGATCTACCGCGCTGAGCGGATCATCAACTGGTGCCCGCGCTGCCTGACCGCACTGAGCGACATCGAGGTCGAGCACACCGACGACGACGGCGAGCTGGTCTCGATCCGTTACGGCAGCGGTGAGAACTCGATCGTCGTCGCCACCACACGGGCCGAGACGATGCTGGGCGACACCGCGGTGGCTGTGCACCCCGAGGACGAGCGCTACAAGCACCTCGTCGGCACTGAGGTGGAGCTGCCGCTGACCGGCCGGCGGATTCCGATCGTCGCCGACGACCACGTCGACCCCGCTTTCGGTACGGGCGCGGTCAAGGTGACGCCGGCGCACGACCCGAACGACTTCGAGATCGGCCAGCGGCACAACCTGCCAAGCCTGACGATCATGGACGAGCGCGCGAACATCACTGTGCCGGGGCCGTTCGAGGGCCTGGATCGGTACGAGGCCCGGCCGGCCGTCGTGGGAGCGCTGCGCGAGCAGGGGCGCATCGTCGCCGAGAAGCGGCCGTACCCCCACTCGGTCGGGCACTGCTCGCGGTGCAAGACAACGGTCGAGCCGCGGCTGTCGCTGCAGTGGTTCGTCAACACGGGTCCGCTCGCGAAGGCGGCCGGTGACGCGGTGCGCGACTCCCGGGTGGCGATCGAGCCCGTCGAGCTGGCGAAGCGGTACTTCGCATGGGTGGACAACATGCACGACTGGTGCATCTCGCGCCAGCTGTGGTGGGGCCACCGCATCCCGGTGTGGTATGGGCCGAACGGCGAGGTCGTCTGCGTCGGTCCCGACGATGTCGCGCCGACCGGCGCCGGCTGGCGGCAGGACGAGGACGTGCTCGACACGTGGTTCTCCTCGGCGCTGTGGCCGTTCTCGACCATGGGCTGGCCCGAGCAGACCGCGACGCTGGCGAAGTTCTATCCGACCAGTGTGCTGGTCACGGGCTACGACATCCTCTTCTTCTGGGTCGCCCGGATGATGATGTTCGGGCTGTACGCCATGGACGGCAAGCAGCCGTTCGACGTCGTCGCGCTGCACGGCATGGTCCGCGACGGGCACGGCAAGAAGATGTCGAAGTCCTTCGGCAACGTGGTCGACCCGCTGGACTGGATCGACCGGTACGGAGCCGATGCGACCCGCTTCACGCTGGCCCGCGGCGCCAACCCGGGCTCCGACGTGCCGATCAGCGAGGAGTGGTGCCAGGGCTCCCGCAATTTCTGCAACAAGCTGTGGAACGCGACGCGGTTCGCCCTGATGAACGGCGCGACGGTCGACGGCCCGCTGCCGGAGCCGGCCGAGCTCAACGCGATCGACCGCTGGATCCTGTCCCGGCTGCAGCACGTCATCGCCGAGGTCGACGAGCAGTTCGCGACGTACGAGTTCGCCAAGGTGTGCGACACGCTCTACCACTTCGCGTGGGACGACGTCTGCGACTGGTACGTGGAGCTGAGCAAGCCGGTGCTGGCGGCCGGCGGTCCTGAGGCGGAACGTTCGCAGCGGGTGCTCGGTCACGTGCTCGACCAGTTGCTGCGGTTGCTGCACCCGATCATCCCGTTCGTCACCGAAGAGTTGTGGACGGTGCTGACCGGCGCCGAGACCGTGGTCACCGCGGCCTGGCCGGTCGCGCAGCCCGGTGCGATCGACGACGCCGCCGAGGAAGAGCTGGCCGCATTGCAGAAGGTCGTGACGGAGGTGCGCCGGTTCCGCTCCGACCAGGGGCTGCGAGCCGGGCAACGAGTCAGCGCCGCGCTGACCGGTCTCGGGAACGTGGGCATCGACGTGCATGAGCCGTTGATCCGGTCGCTGGCCCGGCTTGACGCGCCGAGCCCCGACTTCGCGGCCACTGCGACGCTCGCGGTCACCGGCGGTATCACTGTCGACCTGGACACTCGCGGCACGATCGACGTCGCGGCCGAGCGGGCCCGGCTCGAGAAGGATCGGGCTGCCGCTGAGAAGGAAGCCGCTCAGTGCCGGGCAAAGCTGGACAATGACGCGTTCCTGGGCAAGGCGCCCGAGCCTGTGGTTGCGAAGATCAAAGACCGGCTGGCGGCAGCCGAGGCTGATCTGTCGAGAATCGCGGCGGCTCTGAAGGCGTTGCCCTCGTCATGACAGAGCGGTGGAAGCACAGCGTCTTGGCTTATGACGGCACCCAGAGAAGCGGAGCACCGGCATGAGCGAGTTTGACGACGTGGTGGCCGCGCTGGACAAGCGCGGCTTCACCCGGATGGTCTTCGACATGCAGAAGATCCGGGACCTGATGGACGTCCTGGGCAGTCCGCAGCGCGCCTACCCGGCGATCCATCTGACCGGCACGAACGGCAAGACCAGCACGGCCCGGATGATCGATGCCTTGCTGCGGGCGCACGGGCTGCACACAGGCCGGTACACGAGCCCGCACCTGGAGACGGTTCGCGAGCGGATCAGCCTGGACGGCGAGCCGGTCTCCGAGGAACGGCTGGTGGCGACATACCGCGAGGTCGAGCCGCTGGCGGAGCTGATCGACGCCCGGGTGTCCGAGCCGCTGACCTACTTCGACATGACCACGGCCATGGCGTACGCGGCATTCGCGGACGCGCCGGTGGACATCGCCGTGGTCGAAGTGGGGCTTGGCGGCGAGGAAGACGCCACCAACGTCATCGAGGCCGGCGTGTGTGTCATCACGCCGATCGGGCTCGACCACACCGAGTGGCTGGGCGACACGATCGAGGACATCGCCTGGGCGAAGGCGGGCATCATCCACAAGGGCGCCACCGTGATCACCGCGCTGCAGACCGAGGAGGCCATGCGGCCGCTCGCCGAGCGCTGCGCCGAAATGGGCGCCACGCTGGCCCGGGAGGGCAGCGAGTTCGGCCTGATCAATCGCACCCAGGCGGTCGGCGGTCAGGTGCTCACGCTGCAGGGCCTGGGCGGCGTGTACGACGAGGTCTTCCTGCCGTTGTTCGGCGCGCACCAGGCGCAGAACGCAGCCTGTGCGCTGGCGGCAGTCGAGGCGTTCCTCGGCGCCGGCGCCACCAGACAGCTCGAGCTCGAAGTGGTTCGCGAGGGCTTCGCCAGCGTCGACTCGCCCGGACGCCTCGAGCGGGTCCGCAGCGCGCCGACGATCCTGCTGGACGGCGCACACAACCCGCACGGCATGGCGGCGACGGTGAACGCGCTCGAGGAGGAGTTCTCCTTCCGGCACCTGGTGGCGGTCGTGGCTGTGTTCGGCGACAAGGACGCGTCGGGACTGCTCGAACTGCTCGAGCCGGTCGCGGCCCGGATCGTGGTGACGCAGAACAGCTCGCCGCGCTCGATGCCGCTGAACGAGCTGGCCGGGACCGCCGTCGACATCTTCGGCGAGGACCGGGTGACGGTCGCGCAGACGATGCCGGACGCCATCGAGGAGGCTGTCGTGCTCGCCGAGGAGGACACCGACGGCGAGCTGAGCGGTGTCGGGGTGCTGATCACCGGCTCGGTCGTCACGGTGGCCGACGCCCGGAAGCTTCTCAAGCGGTGACCTCCCCCGAGCCGATTTCCCCGGCCGCTTCCGGTTCCCCGGCCGCCTCCGGCTCCGCTGGGGCTGGGGCATCGGGGGACGGTGAGGTTCAGGGGGCGGCGCGGCGTTCGGGGTTGCGTAATCCCGAGGCGGCGGTGCGTGGGCTTGGCTCCGGAGCGCTGGCCCTCGAGGCGATCGTGCTGCTGCTCGCGATCCAGCCCATCCGGATCCTCGGCGGCGACCTCAGCGGTTGGGGGATCGGGACGGTTGTCGCGCTCGCGGTCCTGTGCGCGGTGGTCGCGGGCAGCATGCGCCGGCGTTGGGCCTGGCCCGCCGGCACGGTGCTGCAGGTTCTGCTGCTTGCCGGTGGCCTGCTGCATTGGTCGCTCGCTGCGCTCGGCTTGATCTTCGGGGCGGCGTGGGCCTACGCGAGCTACGTCCGCCGCAGCATTCTCGGCTGACTGCGCGGGGTGACTTCGGGGCAGGCGTGTCGCGACGAGCGGCCCAGGGTCAAGTGCCCGATCGCATTCAAGGTCAAGGGCTTCATGTCGTAGGTGCGTGCGTGGTTGCGCGCCGCAGCTCCCGCCGAGACCGGGCGCGGCCGCTCGCTTCGCTTCACGTCCTGAGCGCCCTGCCAGCGGATTGCCCACACAACCCCGTCCCTTTTGCCCCCTAGTCACCTATTCGCGGGTCCAGCCTCCGAGCGTTTGCGTGTTGCCGTGTTCGTTTTGTCCCTATATTCCAGGCTCCAAGATAGATCTTGGTCGATATTTGTCCTCCTGGGGGCGAGCCGCGTCCAAGATCTTCCCGGAGCGTCGCCGTAATCGGATAAAGCGGACTTTCGCTGACCGGCAGCCCGGCGCGCCGCCGAATTCTGGGCATTTCGGACCGGGAGACCGGGGTTGCGGCGGCGGGACTATCACCCGACCGACGTATTGCGATCAGCCGTCGCGTGAACCCTACAAAAGGGGGCGAAACGTGGCCAAGATCTGGCGGGAGGACGGCGCTTAGGCTGTTGACCATGTGGACAGCGGGTGTCGCCTGGCAGGACGGCAACTTTGAGGTGGCGGTGGTCGATCGGTCCGGTGCCGAGACGGTAGCGCCGGTCGCGTTCGACGGTGCCCGCGTCGGTGCGCTGGTCGACCATCTGCGGGATTGCGCTACCCGGGCCGACGGTGGCTTGGACTGCGTCGTGGAGAGCACCAACGGCATCATCGACGGGCATCTCGTCGCGGCCGGCCTACGGGCCTTCCGGGTCGACCCGTGGTCGTTGCCGGACCGGCCGCCGCACGGCTCGGTGCCGGCGCCCGTGCTCGCCCGAATCGCCAGTACCGATCCGGCCGCGCTGACCCGGCTCGGCCCGGGCACCGGCAGCCTGATCGGCAGGGAGACCGAGAACGCGGCCAATGTCGCCAGAAGCGCGGCCGTCGAGCAGGAGTTGTTCCGGCAAGGGCGCTATTTCGTACGCGGTGGCGGCCGGCGGCTCGAGGTCGCTCTCACCTTCGACGACGGCCCGCACCCGGTATACACCCCGCAGGTTCTCGACATTCTGCACCGGTACGGGGTGACGGCGACGTTCTTTCCGGTCGGGCTCTACGCCGCGGCTCACCCCGACCTGATCGCCCGGATCGTCGACGCCGGGCATGGCCTGGGCAACCACACCTGGTCGCACCCGCACCTGCCGGACTTGTCCCGCGACGAGGTGCTGCGCCAGGTGGAGGCGACCGGCGAGGTCCTGGCCCGTACGGCCGGTGCGGCACCGGGGCTGGTCCGGCCGCCGTACGGGGCGCGTACCCCGGATGTGCTGCGCTGGCTGGTCGAGCCGGGACTGACCGCGGTGCTGTGGGACTTGGACGCCAACGACTGGGCGGCGCCCGGCGTCGAGACGATCGTCGCCAATGTGACCGGCGGCGTGACGGCCGGCTCCATCGTGTTGATGCACGACGCGGGCGGTGACCGAAGCCAGACAGTCGCGGCCCTGCCCCGGATCTTGCACACGTTGCTGGAGCGCGGATTCTCCTTCGTGCCGGTGGACCCCGCAAACCTTGCCTGACCGGATCTTGGGCGGAATGCGCGTCAGCGGATGGCGCGCCATTGGGTGATCGCGATGTTGTGCTTGTCGGGATCGCTGAGGGAGGCCGCCCACAGTTCCAGTTTGTCGCCCCGGTTGACTGGGCGGGGGCCGTGTGTGAAGGGGACGCCCTTCGCCTTGAGCTCCTGGTAGACGGCGTCCACGTCGCCCACCTCGAGGTTGAGGGAGATCATCCGGGCGGCTTCGGGGGAGAGGTCGTGGACGGTCCGCAGGACCAGCCGGGTGTCGCCTGAGGCGAGCACGGCGCTGGCGGTGCTGCTGTCGATCTCGAAGAAGCCAAGGATGTCGCGGTAGAACGCGATCGAGCGCTCCAGATTGGTGACCAGGACCGTGATGCCGACGCCGTGGATAGCGGCAGCCGGCCCGGGGCGGGCACTGGGGTAGGCCGTGATGAGGTCGTCGGCCCGCTCGTCCGGTTCGAAACCGCCTTCGAGGTCGGCCCAAGGGCTGCCTGTGCGGCCGGGCGGGACGCCGGTTTCAGCGGAACTGGTTGTCGGCGCGGAGCCAGCCGATGCGGAGGGCGCCGGCGCGGCCGCAGAGCCGGGCTCGGCCGCAGAGCCGGGCTCGGCCGCAGAGCCGGGCTCGGCCGCAGAGCCGGGCTCGGCGTTGACTGGCGCAGCGTCGGTGGGTGCGGTGTCGGAGGGCGCAGCGTCGGCTGGTGGGGCGATGATGTCGCTGGCCAGGGCAGTGCGGGCGGCGGGGCCAGTTTCCGGGGCCGGCTCGGGGTCGCCCTCCAGGGCCAGATCGATCTCGGGATCGTGGCTGCTGGTTTCCGCGACCCCGGAGGCGACCGAGGCGGCTGCGGTGGCTGGGGCGGCTGCGGCGGAAGCAGCGACCGGCTGATCAGGCACCGGAGCGGCCGCCGGGCGCACCTCGGGCTGCGGCTCGACATAGGGGCGCACGGGCTGCGGCTCGGCGTGCGCGCGTGCCGCCCGGGGCTCGGCACCTGCCGACGGCGCCTCGGACCCGAGACCTTCGGCAGCGGAAGCGGCGGGGCGCTCGTCGGCGAAGGCGACTGGCTGGTCGTCGGCGAAGGCGGTGGGCTGGGACTCTTCCGGGTGGCGTTGCTCCGGGGCCGGCGCGGCAGCCGCTTGCGGGGGAGCCGGCCGCGCTTCTGGTGAGCCTTCTGGCGTACTGCTGCGGGGTTGGGGTGTGTCCGCCCACGGGCCTGGGGTTTCGGTTTCCGGGTCGACCACCGCGGTGGCCGAGCGGGGGTGTGGGCTTGGCCGGCTGCCGGCCGGGCGGCCCTGGGCGGGTGCCGAGCGGGCGCGTTGCGGCAGCGGGGGCGGGCTGTCGTTGGCGCCGACCAGTTGGCCCTCGACGATCGGGCCGGCGGGAGTGTCGTGCACGACCACGTCGTCCAGGTCGTCGCCCGAACGGGGGGCCGGCGCGGGCGGCGGGGGCGGCTCGTCGGGGCCCAGGCCCCACTGCCGGTCGCGGGTGGCCCACGGTGGCGGTTCCACGTCGTCGAGGAGGTCGTCGTCGTCGATGTCCTCGTCGGCGACGTCGAAGGACGCGGGTGGTGGGTCGAGGTCGGGGGAGTCGGAGCGGGAGGGGGCCTCGTCCCAGTCGATCCGGACCCGGCGCATGTCGTCGACGTCGACGTTGACCGGAAGGGTGTCGCCGGGCAGCGGCCACTTTTCGACCGGGACCCGCGGGTCACGGATGGTGACCTCCTGGATCGGCAGGCCGGGGGCGATCACCACCACCGACAGCTCGGCCCGGCCGTAGACCGAGGACGCCGGCGGCTGCGAGACGGCCTTGACCTGGACCGTTCCGGCGACCCAGGCGCGGGCACCGCGGCGGACGACGTTGACCATGGCGAGGGCGATGGCCAGTGCGAGCAGGGCGACGCCGAGCGCGACGATCGACCAGCTCGACAGGCCCAGCCCGAACAGCATTACGAAGACAGCGATCGTGCCCAGCACCGCTGCCATCAGCTTGCGGGCAGGGGCGATGGGGCGGCCGCTCTGGTTCGCCACTGTGGACCTCCCGGGTGTTCCCGTCAGGCTAGGCTGCCGCGGCCATCGGGGGAAAGGTGCCCAGTGCCGACCGTCGCCGTTCGTCACACAGACGGTACCGATAGGCTGACTGTCCCGGTGCGACGCGTCGGCGTGGCGCCACTCCGTGACCAGCGGAGAAGCACCCCCAAAACGTTAAAAACACGCAGAACGTACGCGGAAGGAAATTCTCGTGTCCACCAGCGGTCTTGAGCGTTCGCTCGTGCTCATCAAGCCCGACGCCGTGCGCCGCGGTCTCGTCGGCGAGATTCTCGGCCGGTTCGAGCGCAAGGGACTCGTCGTCGAGGCGATGGTGCTGCGCAGCATGGATGCCAAGCTGGCCGACGAGCACTACGCCGACCACGTGGAGAAGGCTTTCTATCCGCCTCTGAAGGAGTTCATGACCAGCGGGCCGCTGGTCGCGCTCGTGCTGGCGGGCGACGAGGTGATCGAGGTCGTCCGGGCGATGATCGGGTCGACCGACGCTCGCAAGGCCGCCGCGGGGACCATCCGCGGCGACCTCTCGTTGTCGAACCGGGAGAATCTGGTGCACGCCTCCGACTCGCCGGAGAGCGCGAAGCGTGAGCTGGCGATCTGGTTCCCCGAGCTCTGATCGGGGTTGCTTTCTGTTTTCCGCCGCGGGTCGGCTAGGCGGGTGGCTGCGTGCGGGTGGCGACGCTGAGCCTGTTCCAGACGTTGATGGTGGCGATCGCCATCAGCACGTTGGCCAGTTCGTCCTCGTCGAAGTGCTTGGCCGCTTCGTCCCAGACGTCGTCGGAGACGCCGTCGTCGCCGAGCCGGGTGACCGCATCGGTGAGCGCCAGCGCGGCCCGCTCCCGCTCGGTGTAGAAGGGCGCCTCGCGCCAGGCGGCCACCCCGAACAGGCGGCGGCTGTCCTCGCCGGCGGCCAGGGCGTCGCGGCTATGCATGTCGACGCAGAACGAGCACCCGTTGATCATTGAGGCGCGCAGCTTGATCAGTTCGTACAGGACCGGGTCGTTGTGCTTGCGGGAGTAGATCTCCATGCCCACCACAGCCTGGTAGGCCCCGGGAGCGACGTCGTTGATCGCCATGCGTGGCATTTGTTCCCCCTCAATGTCGGTTTCCATGAACTAGACAAGCCAGCCGACGACGACGTGACGCTGGAGCGTGTGAAGGACGTCACCTGAGTGTCCGCAGGACGTGATGTCCCGGTGGATAGATCAAGAGCATGACCCTCGATCGGCGTACGCTGCTGAAGGCCGATGCCGAGGTAATCCGGGTGAGGGAATCCGGTGGCGCCCGGTATCGTTGAGGCCACTGGCACTGATCCGGCCATCACCGGGGAGCCACCGGAAGAAATGGCGTCGCACCCCAAGATCTACGCTGCGCCTCAGTAGAACCGGGCGGACCGGCCCGCACCCCAGCCGGCGAACGAAGCGGGCGGCCCCTGGGCCGTCAAGCGAGGTGGTACCGCGGGCCCGCGACGGCTCGTCCTCGCAGTCCACGACGAGTGAGCTGCGAACAGGAGCGACCACCGATGGGTTATCCCAAGCACACCGACGCCACGGGCGTGCCGGCGAGCCCGGACCTGCCCGCGGTCGAGCGCGCGGTCCTGGAGCACTGGGCCGCCGACAAGACCTTCGAGGCCAGCGTCGACCAGCGCCCGGCCGGGGCGAACGGCAGCAATGAGTACGTGTTCTACGACGGGCCGCCGTTCGCCAACGGGCTGCCGCACTACGGCCACCTCTTCACCGGGTACGTCAAGGACCTGGTCCCGCGGTACCAGACGATGCGCGGCAAGCACGTGGAGCGCCGCTTCGGCTGGGACACCCACGGGCTGCCGGCCGAGGTCGAGGCCGAGAAGCAACTCGGAATCACCGCCAAGGCGCAGATCGTCGAGCTGGGCGTGGAGAAGTTCAACGACGCCTGCCGCACGTCTGTGCTCGCCTACACCAAGGACTGGGAGCGCTACGTCACCCGGCAGGCCCGCTGGGTCGACTTCTCCCACGACTACAAGACGCTGGATCCGGACTACATGGAGTCCGTGATGTGGGCGTTCAAGACCCTGCACGACAAGGGCCTGGTCTACGAGGGTTTCCGGGTTCTCGCGTACTGCTTCCGGTGCGAGACGCCGTTGTCCAACAGTGAGACGCGGCTGGACGACGTCTACCGGGACCGGACCGATCCGGCGCTGACCGTGTGGTTCACGCTGAAGGACGACGAGAGCGCGCCTGAGCTGCTGCGCGGCGAGGTCAAGGTCGGCGTCTGGACCACCACGCCGTGGACACTGCCGTCCAACCTGGCGCTCGCGGTCGGGCCGGACATCGAGTACACGGTGCTGGCCAAGGACGGTGTCAAGTACATCGTCGGGTCGGCGCGGGTCTCGGCGTACGCGAAAGAGCTCGAGGGTTTTGAGGTTCTCGGCACCGTGCTGGGCCGTGACCTCGAGGGCCGGCGATACCAGCCGCTGTTCGACTTCCTGGTCGAGCAGGCCGGGCCGAACGCGTTCCAGGTGCTCACCGCGGATTATGTGACCACCGAGGACGGCACGGGCGTGGTGCACCAGGCGCCCGCGTTCGGCGAGGACGACCAGAACGTCTGCAACGCGGCCGGCATCCCCACGATCGTGACCGTGGACGACCACACGCGATTCACCGCGCTCGTCCCGGCGTACCAGGGTGTGCAGGTCTTCGACGCCAACAAGCAGGTCGTCCGGGATCTGCGGGAGCAGGGCGTGGTGCTGCGGCACGACCAGTACACGCACTCGTATCCGCACTGCTGGCGCTGCGACACGCCGCTGGTCTACAAGGCCGTGTCGTCGTGGTTCGTCG
>Ga0307516_10008016_pt1 | contig 12020 bp, 14 predicted proteins | sample 19_EM_MG_FD_203310 | JGI IMG/M metagenome (GOLD analysis project Ga0307516, IMG submission 203310) | Populus trichocarpa ectomycorrhiza microbial communities from riparian zone in the Pacific Northwest, United States - 19_EM | ecosystem: Host-associated > Plants > Roots > Unclassified | place...
TGGAGGTAATCACCCCCCCAGCCGATTACGCGTATGAAAGGAGAATGTGCGTCAGAGAAAAGTATAGGCCACCACCTGGTCCTCCCAAGGCCAGATGGAAAGCCCGTGGTATGCGATGGGCAAAAATTAGCGGTATATACGGATGTGCGGTCCGTATTGAAGAAATGTCACAGGTCGAATCCACCCAGATCCTGCAGCCACAACTGGGGAGCTAGACCACGGACCCTTGTGAGACCCCCTGCTTCGCCGGAGTGATCTAGTGTCAAAGACATGCGACCAAAATTCAACCAAAGATCCGGTGGATCAACCCTCGTCCTAAAACAAATCCCAGCCATGGAGGCAGGGCGGCCCGGAGAGCGAAAAGGAGATGCGGCGGTTCTCGTAGGTTCCGAAAACGCCGACTCCCCCCCGTCGCGGTCGATCATGGTCTTAATTCCCCGGGGGTTTCCAAATCTACCCACGAACTCCACCGATTCATGCGCGCGAACACAACGGTTTCCTCGTTGGGCACCTCCGAGAGCTCGAACGCGTCCGACTTGCGCCCAGGTGACTGGCCCGCTTCACGTATCCCAACCACGAGTCTGCAAGCGAGGTTGGAGTGGAGGACAATCTCGATGCTGTGTGCAAAAGCGGTAGTCAGATTGCAGTTTATCAGAAACGGTATGGGAAATCCAAACCTGGATCCAAGACCGATGAAGTCGATCTGGGTGGTACACGCGGTCAGATGTGTTCCATGAAGTGAGACTTGGAGCGGTCACGTACTGGTAGAAGTAATGTGATGAGGACATTGAAAAGAGTGACACAAAACATGTACAAATAGAACCGGATGCCTGCGTAGAAAGTTTAGTGATCAACCAGAAAATCTCCTCCGTTGTCGCTCACCGTCCACATAAATCACATTCATGAAGTTTGATGTGTTTTTACGGTCTATTCAGCCCAGTTAGTCATCACCCACACTAAGGGTACACCGGGAAGAGCTAACAGGTTCTCAGTGCGCTGGCAATCATCAAAGCAAGGACAGCTGCGTGGTTCCAGCACCAGTGAGCCAGGGCCCTTGGAATTAGATGACACTTGACGCACCTCCTTCCATCACGGTGAACATCGCCCAGTTCGCGTAAATGACCCTCGTGGCACTCAGAGCCAAGCACCCCCGGAAGAGATCTGGATACGGGTTACGAATGTCTAGAAGGGAGGTTTTAGCACAAGCAGGTATGAACGAAGGATCAAAACAATGCCCACAAGCTATCTCGTCCAAAAACCTTTCTGCGAGTATCCCGTTGGGAATTTGAACGGCGACCCAGAGCAAAGCGAGGCCGATCCCAACTCGCTTATCCTTGTTCCAAACCGCATACGTTCTGATGGCAAGGATGACTGTTATGGTGGGCAAAATAAGTCAGATTGGACACCGATCAACACGGACACCGTTTCCCCGCCAGTGAGAAAAAGGAGTGAATGGCAGTTTCGTTCGTTACACGCACTTTCCGTCACATCCACACCCACAAACGAGATCCCTGAAGAGTGCACAATACGAAACCCAAAATGAGACAAAGGGAGACGTGAGGCGGTAAACACTTACAGCAGGCCGCTCGGACAGCCTTTTCGCATGAATCAGGGGAGGCGTCGAAGGCGAGCTGATCTAAGGGAGGAAAGTTATTCAATAAAGGTCGACTGGACTTCGACTATGGGTGTATGATCGAATGAAAGCAGGTGTCTGCTCTGAACGGGCCATGGCGTGGAAGATCCGTACTCAGGCACGCACGTGACACAGGTTCCATTCAGGAGGAAAACGGGGAATGGAAACGGGCAGGCAGTGCGTCGATAAGCGGAAGGGGAACTTACTCCGAATCATCAAAGCTGTGCCGGCGAACGGTGCATACCGGGCCAGGAGATAAAGCACTTTGGTGTAATTCCACGAAGAACGCCAAATGTACTTCACTTCCTGGGGGAATATCAGCAACCAATCGTAGGCCTTTGGGTAGCAACAATTATCAGAGATCCGTGTAACCCGTGGAAATCGAGACACTTTCGCTCACCAGGACCGTTATCGTCGAGACTGCACGTAGATCAAGGGTTAGACAATTGGGTCGGGCGGGGAAAGGGGAAATTTCTGACCGAAGAGGGCCTGACGGTACCTCCTCAGAATTCGCAAACGAATAGGGAAAGCAACCGGACGTACCTCGACGATGTGCTTCCTGGTGAGAGCTTGCGTGATGACCTCCAAGAGATCACCATTGAATTCCATAACCCTAACCGAAAGGACAGTGCGAACGGGCCCTAGGACCCACACGGCTCAGATATGTACCACGGAGCCCAAGGGAGGCGAATGACGAGGAAACAGGGAGCAAGGCGGGGAAAGGGGGGGATCCGTCCAAGGACCAACCAAGGTTTTATAACAGATCTGGAAATCACATAAAGTTCGCTCCACGTCCAGGTCCCCATTTGGATCCGGCTGTCCCTCGGGAAGCAGATGGTGTGTTATGATAGGATGCGAGGGCCAGACCTCGGCAAGCGAGATAAACATCGCGCAGACGCTTTGGGTGGGGCCAATCCTGATCCAAACCGAATATGATCACACGAAATGGTCGGGAATCAGCCGCAAAGAACCCGCCAGAGCTAATCCGTAATGACGGCTCCCGGCGGTGTTGGGTCGCAATCATGGAGTTTCCCGAAGGGACAAGAGAGGAGACACGAACGCGATCCACACAACGAGTGACGGTCCGCAAGACCTTCAGTTGGGCAGAATCTCAGAGAGAAAAAAGGAAAGCGTTAGGACTCCGACCTTAGCCAGAGGTTCACCACCGTGAAACTCGCTTGGAAAAATTCCACTCGAGTGTTCCGGGTCAAACGAAGTCGATTGGAGAAGTGATCAGCACTAGCTTCGATGTTTTATTCTACTCGGGAGCCCAGTCAACACCTTCGAAAACCCTCAGTTCACAATGGGAGAAGGGATTTCACTCGTCACACTCACAGCCACGGGGCTCTTGGATCCAAAAGTCCGGCCGCAGCCGTACGTACAAAGCTCCCATGATCTGAGTCTGGCACGGTTTGTTACCCCGTTTGGCGGTGACAGACGCTGGGCTGCACGGAAGGCTGGCCACGACTGCATGGGTGCAGTTGGCGGGACGCGCGCCTTTGACCAGTGGTTCTACATTCACTCGAGGTGTTGAATACAACTCGGCAGCAACGAACCTCCGAGGCGGAAGGTCGGACCACGGTTCCGTAAGTACCTTCCAGACCCGCCTGACCCGCCCCCGCCAGGTTACAAGCAGGCCTCCATGGGCTCAGCGCACTGGCGCCGAGTGCTTGTCTGTGAAGTAATTACAAACGTTCAAATTTAACTTCTGGTGCTGCGCGAGGAAGTCATCAGGACGTTGTTCTCTCGTCATCTCGATCTAGGCAACATTCCAGGTGTCTCCTCTGACCGCCAACGCCAAAGAATCGACACCTGCGAGCGGCGTTGACCGAACTTCAGGGGGGCTCGTTCCTAATTCGGATCTACTGAATTGAATAGCGGTGGCAGTTGGGACGTACAAATGGACTTGGATTTGGCATAGGACGACGCCCAGTGAACTGGGTCTTTCCGCTAGCTTTCTTTCGAAGGTAAGAAAGAAAAAACGAGCCAAAGCTCATTACGACTTATATGTGTTGTACGTATATGGTGGCGGAGGGGAGGAGATTCTTTGTGTGTGGCGCAACCTGTAGGAGACCGCGTGGACTGACTTTTGGCAGGCCCAATCGACTGGACGAGGCGCGCGAAGGGCATTGTGTGGGTTGTTCAAGGACAGAAGGATTGGTGTAAGTAAGGTATGCCTAGGTGAGTCACGAACCAGTTTGCGTTCCCCACAAACTCTCCAGAAGGGACCTATGTTTTTAAGGTCTGGGTCAGAACGACTCGTTCTCGTCATCCACCTGAGCCGAGTCCCATGCCACGTCCGTGTCAAGGTTTTTTAGCCTCGCCCCAGCGGCAGTACGGTTTGTTGCAAACGCCAAGGGTTCGAAAGGTAGACACGCCACGATTTTTGGCAACTCCCCATCCCCAAGATCTTTTCCTTTCCCCGCAAGACCTCCGGTCCCCCACAGCGGTCTTCTCGGTCTGCCAAGGTACGACCCATAACGTACAGCGTGCGCCAGCCGAACGTGGTGGGCGAACCGGCCGGGTAGGATCCATCCGCCCGGTTTGACAGAATATGAAATTGCTTCTCGTCAATCTGTGGAGAGATGATGACCAAGAGGAACTCTGACAGGGACAGGGACATGGTTTCGACACTTCACGCGGACGGACTGCGGCGATTATCTTGGTGTCGAAACACTTAATTCCAACGTTGTGGATCTTGCCTTCCTCCCACGACCGCAACACCGGTAGTGGGTTTTCGCACTCCACGCATCAGTGCAGAGCCAAGCCACCGACCCCACATGAGACACGATACGGGAGATGGTATCAAGCATTTGATTCCAAAGCCAGCTGAGGTGATGCACCCCTCGGCCCCGAGGCGTTGTGCCCGATGACGGTTGCATACGTTTGTCGACGTTCAACCTGACGGATGGTGGTGTCATGGTTGTAGCATAACGCAATCCTTGGAGCTCGGAGGGCGTGACATATATGGGGCAACTTGTTGCGATCGATCTGTGATGCCTGAGACCGAAGTTCAATTCGGTGTGCGGTGGCGGTTGCTTGATAGATCGTGTGTTCCTGCCTCGAAGGGGAAGTTCAAGTTTAGGCGTTAAGTAACTCCCGTCCAAAGGGTAGCCACTCCGTGGGCTGACAGCCTTCGATCGCATCAGCGAAAAAACGCCCACCAACTCGTCTTCCCACCGGCCAAACACGACCAGATCCCCCACCGTGAATGGCGTACCGGCTCACGGTGGTTGAAGGTACAGCCCGAGAAGCCAAGAGCTGAGCGGACGGTTACGGGAGGGCTGAGAGGAGGTGAGAAAAACAGGAGAAAAAAGGCATTTGCGGTCCTAGTGATGCTGAGCGCTGAATGTCTGGTACTCCCCTATCTGATCGATACAAGAAACCGCGCCTCACCTGCGATCTCCCCCCAAACTCCAACACGGTCGCTATAGAGAGTTGGGGCTCCAACTATTGTTCGAGAAGAATTCAACTGGTTGGCTGATAGTGTTACCACACCTGCGCCACGCCTACAGATTTGGCCATACGATATCCCCTTATGGCGCAAATCAGGATGAACATTCACGACGAGATGATGGAAGTCGAAGTGGCGCACAGGTCAGTGATTGACTGGCACAAACCAGTGAATCCATGAAATCCGTCGTCCCTCTTTGGTGTTGCCAGAGTCAGAACGGATGTAGGTGCCAGGTCCCGAGGTGACACGGACAGTGTTGGGGTCGGCCCAGCCATTCAAGAGGATCCACCATCGGTGAGTTTTCTTTCTGAGTTCGTTGGTCCCAAGGACAAAAAGTACCAAGAGTGATAAGACAACAACAGAAGAGGAAGTAAGAGGAAGGAAGCGACGGCGGTGGGATACAGTAATGGGAACCAAGGAGAGGGGATCGAGAGAGCGGACATTCTGGTTCTACCCAAAAGTAAACTGAAACCAAAGTCGTTTGATCGAAGGGGGGCTGTGATAATTCGGCGCTGCACTTGGAAGTGAGGTGAGTCCATGTACGCCCGTGAGAGTTGGGGGACAAATCATGTGTTGGCCCAGTACCGAGCCGAGATGACCTAGGCTGCGTCCCCAACAACACTTCCTTCGCTCGCAGTCGTAATGGCGTACTCAGACATCCCGAGGTTACTCCCCCTTCGCCTCGCAAGCGCGATCCTAATCGCGTGGGGATTTGAATTCCACGGTTGGTGGGGAATACTCGGCTGCCTCTGGGCACTACGCGACGCGCACAATCAGCTCACTCTCGGGCTGAACGGATGGGATTGTCACTCACTTCTGGTGAAGGGTGGGGCTAGTGGCCAAATTTGCAAAGTTGCTGGGGAACAACGGGTTCCCAGGTCCACGCTCGATGCCAGCATGGTAATCGTCGTCATGTGCGCCTCTGTAAGCAGAGTAGGGGGAGAATCGACCGTCGATATGGATGGAGGATGACGATGAATTGCTTCGCCGAAGCGTGTAGCCGGCTTCCGGGTTGGACGAAGGGTTTATCCCTCCACCCCCAGCGGCGATAGGAGACGTGAGTGCGGAGGGGGTATTTCCGTGAAGATGGGGAATGGGAGATGAGAAGGAGGTGGAGATTCTCAACCCATGAACAACTTCTTCTTGTTTCGGTGGTGATAGGTTCGTTTCTTCCGCATCTGCGTTCTCGGCTTCGTCTTCGGCTGCTTCGCTAATGTCTCCCAACCCAATCTGAGGATCGACCGACGGGGATGCATTCGGGTCCATCGCGAACACGGGCTCGATCGAGATCGAGGTAGAGTCGAAATCGTCGTCGAAGACGTCGGCGTAGCTGCGGACGGGGCTGTGAGCGGCCAAACTGAAGTCCGCTTTACTAGTCGTGTCGATGGGGGAGAGCACAAAATCGCCGACGCTAGCTTCCAGCCCGCTGATGTCATCTTCCTCCGTCTCTTCAGAGACATCCAGCTCTGGTGGAATTCCGAGTGCCCCTTTGATCCTCTCCCATATCAGTTCGCTATGAGAGTGGACACAGGCGCGGGCCTTGGTCGCCCATTCTCGATCAGACGCAACGTCTCGATCAACGTGCCTAAACCAGTACTCCAATTGGGCATGGGTCCAGGTCTTGGGATCTTTTTCGGCGAAGTTGGCCAAGGTCACGTTGTGGTCCGGCTGTCTCGCATGGAGAGGGAAGGCCTGGGTCAAGAGGGTGAAAAGTTTGGCGGTTGGCGGAGTGGAGATCAGCGCTGACACCTCGGCTGGTCTGTCGATAAACGGGAGATATACGTCATCAGGGAGAGGCGTAAAGTTCGGAGCAGAAACCGATTGGGGGATGGGGGATGCACCGGCGTTCAACGGGGACGATTTGGGGTGGGTGGATGACTTGGCGAGCTCGATAACTTGTTCAGGGGTGAGCCTCGGCTTGGAGAAAGACGAGATTTTGCGTTGTTGAGGTGACTGGCTGCCGGGGGAGCCGGGGGTTTGGCGACCAGAGGTTGGGCTGGAGCGACCACTGTTGGAACCATTGGTATGTCCGAAGGTGGTGAAGGCGAAGCTCAATCTCCCAGACTCCCCTTGGTTCGAGCCGACGGAGGAGTTGCTGCCGTGTCGCTTGTGCTGACGTCGATCTCTGAACTGCTGCGGGGAAGACGACCGCGGGGGTTCTTGGTCGGCCGGCGGGGGGTCGACGCGGACGATTGTGAGTTTGCTGGAGATGGTTCTGGCGGGATTTGTGTTGATATCGAGATGCTTGCCGAATGGATCCGAAGCAGATGCAGAACCCCTTCTCGAGAGTGGTCTTCTGACGACGGGGGAGAGGGCTGGCGATATGGTGGGGGACATGGCGGAGAGGGAGAAAGAGGGAGAGTGGGTGAACCCCGTAGAAGGGCGAGAGGGTATATGGTCCCTGCCTCGATCGCTGAGGAATCAGCTGGCCATCCAGTCTGAAAGTCAAATACTGCGGGTCAACTCGGATCGTTTCTTTTTACGTCGGCGTACGTATTGACGATCTATAAGGACGTGGGTCATCTCGACGTCGGCAGTGGCGGCGCTGGGTCGGACACCGTCTGCACCCTCTCATACAGCTCCCGCTTTCGCAAGCTCTCCTGGAGTGCCTCCTCTCGCTGCCTGTGCTTGTCCAGCCGTCGTGCATCGTCACGCAACACGCCTTGATACATCGTCTGTATGAAAGAGTCAGTGAGCACGCGGCACGCGTCCGGAACATGAGACCAACCTCGCGCTCCTGGCGTTGCATGTAGTGTACTGTGAATATGGTGACGCCGCAGAAGGTTGCCGCGGCTACGAGTGTCGCCTTGGCCGTGCGTGACATGGTGGTTTCGTGGGAAGGCTCTACACGTTCCGCTACTTACAAACAGTTGGTACATACACAATAATCTATAAAAGAGTTAGAGTTGGCCGTTCGCTATGAGGATCTATTGTCCAGTTGCCGCTTGGTCGGGCGACACCTTGGTTTCTTCCTCCCTGGTCGACGCCGCCGACCCGGGTGAGCGGCCTCTTCTCTCTTCGGTGCCCTTCTTCTGGCGCCTGAAACGCCTCGTCGTCTCGGCTGACCATTGCGAAACACCCGCCCTGCCACTGGCCCTCACAAGGGCGAATAACCTCCACGCGATATACCCCAGCACGATACTGGTCGAGATCCAGGCTGATAAGGCGGTGAGAAGAACGATGAGCATGCTCAGGAATGTCCCTAAACGGGCAACGTCAACCCATGCCTCGGGAAGCACGCGTGGGGGGTGGCGCACCATACAGTCCGATGATGAACACGGACGTAAACAAGGCGGCACACAGGCCCGTGAACGTGGTCGATGCGACGACAAATACGATGAAGCCGCTGTGAAAGCGTTCCGTTTGTGAGTCTCGCATTGAAACGGAAAGGGGTTGAACGCACATGAACGACATGAAGGGGAGGCTGACGAGGATTAAGAAGACAGAAATGAACGTCTAGTAGAAGAAACAGGTCAGACGAGCACCAAGGAGAGGGGACAAGACGGACAGAGATTATCGGATATCTCCTGAAAGCGGTTTCTACGAATTTCGTGGTTGGAGTAACGACACCCTCCTCGAGCCTCCATCCTTAGATGAGCCCCATGAACTGCAACGAGTTTCGATTTCGACGTACTTTTTGAAAGCGTCGGTGACGGATTGTGCGCTGACTTCGAACTGCGGCCAGAGCTCTTCTTCGCGGTCAAAAGGCGCGGTCATCCTCGTGACGGAGGTGGACAAGTTGTCGTAGAGGTCGTGCGGGTTTGGGAACAGGACGGATGGGTTCGGTAGGTTCTTCACCGTCGGCATCTTCATGGTTTACAACACACTTCCGCGCCGTCGCCCTCCCCTATAACCGCCCTCCTCCGCCTCCTAACCCACGGCACGATGGATCGTCATGCCCGTTGTTCAGCCTCGGCCAGTGGGATACATGAATCACGTGGCGTCAGACCACACCTCCAAGTCCGACACCGCCTCAATTTTTGATCCTTTGATCTCGAGAACACGATGTCGACGCCCATCGGTGAGTCCGACGCTGATAAGATTACGAACACGCGTTTACGACCTGGATCAAAGCTCTCTTGTCTGTGTACGACAAGTCTAATCTCCTCGAGCTCGCGAAGGGCTTGAGCGAGGCTGGTGTGAGATTGCTGGGTTCTGGAGGAACAGCCAAAAAGATCAGGGATGCTGGTCTCCCAATCGAGTGCGTTGTCCTCCTCTTGGATAAGGTACGGTTTACATGAGTATCCCTGATTTGCGTAGAGATGTCTCCGATATCACAAAGGCCCCAGAGATGCTGGGCGGAAGGGTCAAGACTCTCCACCCTGCCGTGCATGGGGGTAAGCGACCCGTTTCGAGTCGCCCCGCTCCATCCTTCTCACCCGGGGAAACCCATTCCAGGCATCCTGGCCCGTTCGATCCCTTCAGACGAACAGGATCTCAAAACCCAGTCGATTTCTCCCATCTCGATCGTGGTTTGCAACCTCTACCCATTCACCGAGACCATCGCGAAACCGGGATGCACTCTCGCAAACGCGGTCGAAGAAATTGACATCGGAGGTGTCACCCTTCTCCGTGCTGCGGCCAAGAATCACGAGCGGGTCTCCGTCCTTTCCGATCCTTCCGATTACGACAACTTCCTGAGCGCTTGGAAAGACGGCCAGGGGGATGTCGGGCAACCGCTGAGGAGCAAACTCGCTCTCAAGGCGTTCGAGATGACTGCAAAGTATGACGACGCTATCAGTGGATACTTCAGGGAAAGATACGCTTCTAGTGATCTCAAGCCGGAAGAACTTGCCGGGGCTGTCCAGAGGACTCCCCTGAGGTACGGTGCCAACCCTCACCAGAAGCCCGCCCAGGCGTACGTCACAAGTGGAGAACTCCCCTTCAAAGGTGATTCCGCGCAACACACCCGCCCCGGGTCGTACTCATTCAGTTTCCTTAGCTCTCTGCGGATCCCCTGGTTATATCAACCTCTTGGACGCGCTAAATTCGTATGCACTGGTGAAGGAACTGTCCGAGGCCCTCAATCTCCCCGCCGCTGCGTCATTCAAACACGTCTCACCTGCAGGTGCCGCCGTCGGGATCGAACTCAACGACACGGAGAAGATTGTCTACGGCGTTGAAGACTTGAAAGAACCCTTGACCCCTCTAGCCAGTGCTTATGCTCGCGCTAGGGGTGCTGACAGGATGTCTTCGTTCGGTGACTTTATCGCCTTATCTTCTCCCTGTGACCTCGCCACCGCGAAGATAATTTCGAGGGAGGTCTCGGACGGCATCATCGCTCCCGGGTACGACAAGGACGCTTTGGAAGTGTTGAGCAAGAAGAAGGGCGGAAAATATTGTGTCTTGCAGGTTCGTCTCTTTATTGACCGACGCTGTCTTCATGCGATGCTCAGGAAGAGCATATTAGATCGATCCAAACTACGTCCCTGAGGAAGTCGAAACGCGACAGGTGTACGGTATCCATCTCTCGCAGAAGAGGAACGACGCCAAGATCAACTCGGATTTGTTCAACAACATTGTCACCAAAAACAAGGACGCAAGTCGGCCTTTATTCAGATCATTCAGCTCGATTCTAACCGTGGTTCCAGCTTCCGGATGATGCCGTCCGGGACCTGATCGTTGCCACACTCGCCCTCAAGTATACCCAATCCAACAGCGTGTCCTATGCATACCGTGGGTCGATCATCGGGATCGGAGCCGGACAACAATCTCGTATCCACTGCACCCGTTTGGCTGGGTCTAAAGCCGACTTATGGTGGCTCAGGCATCACACAAAGGTCCTCTCTCTCCCCTTCAAAAAGGGCGTCAAGCGCGCGGACAAGGCGAACGCCATTGACCTCTACGTCAGCGGTGAGGTCCTCGAGGGGTCCGAGAAGACGAACTGGGAGGGTCTTTTCGAACGTGTCCCTGAGCCTTTGAGCGAGGAAGAGAGGAAGGATTGGGGGAAGAAGTTGGATCAGGCCGCGTGTTCGAGTGATGCCTTCTTCCCCTTCCCCGATAACGTGCACCGAGCGAGGAAGAGTGGTGTGAAATATTTGGCCGCTCCAAGTGGAAGCGTCATGGATCAGGAGTGTATCAAAGCGGCGGATGAGCACGGAATGGTGTTTGCGCACACCTCATTGAGGCTATTCCATCATTGAGGTTTGCCTCCGCTTTCGAAGCCCTTCTGGAGTATTGCTAAGGCGTGAGCAGCTATAGGTATATTGATCTAGAATAAAGTCAGAGAAGGATTTCTCCATGATAGATGTCAGACCTACCCCTCCCGGGCGGAGGCGGAGCCCCCTTAGAACCGGCGTTCGGCGAGAATGAAGAGACAGCGTGTCTCTTGGTTTACAGATCCCGTCTTTCCCCCAGTCTAGGCCCAGGATGAGGTATTGTGCCACACCGGGAGGGCACTCATGTCGGTCATTCCACCTGCGGAAATGCGCTGATCACCTGACGGGTTCTCTTGGTGGAACACTCTCATCGTCCATGGTGAAGTTACGGGACGTACGTAAATACGGTCGTTTGATCCTCGGATTTGTCGAACCTGGTGGCTTTTTTTTTTCCATCAGCTCTGATATAGATTCACTCAGATCATTACCAAGTGGTTCGCCCTCGGAGATATCCTCGCACGAATGGGAGGCGTTTTGTAGGGACCCGAGTGTGCCAAGGCTTGAACGACGCTTCCGAAAATTCAGTCGCCTAGGGAAAACCTTTCACATCCCCATGACCAGACCCTGCCGTGAATCACACTGAACCTCGTGCGAGATCGTTGATTCGTTTGGGCAATTTGGTCCTAACCCCTGGAATCGACCTAGCAGATCCAGTTACATATCTGACGGTGACGATTCGGCCAACCCTCTAGGTTCGATGGGGTCTCCGCCCGCGTCATCAGGGAAACCCGGGTCCAGGTCCTCACCGACAAACGTGGTGGGGATCTTTGTTGCA
>Ga0307516_10008017_pt1 | contig 12020 bp, 16 predicted proteins | sample 19_EM_MG_FD_203310 | JGI IMG/M metagenome (GOLD analysis project Ga0307516, IMG submission 203310) | Populus trichocarpa ectomycorrhiza microbial communities from riparian zone in the Pacific Northwest, United States - 19_EM | ecosystem: Host-associated > Plants > Roots > Unclassified | place...
TGATAAATCTGTCATTCAGGGCATGATGCTCATTGCACGTCATGGGCTGGGGAATGGGACCAATTGAATGAGTAAGAAGATACATAAGAAAATCTAGAAGGGTCCTACTTCTCTCGCTTCTACCGCTGAAGCAAGATGTGCTTAGTAACGCTTCTCATTGACCATATAAAGTTCCCCATCTGTAAGGCATGATTTGGGTATTGCATTATGTCTTTTCTGATGAACCGTGCTAAAGTTTCCGTCCATGGCAAACATTCAAATGTAAGTGTCTTGGTCCGGATCTTGCTGCCAATCCTCCGGTAGATTCACATCTGGCTGAGGACACATGGCACAAAACAAAGCGAGAGACCTGGCAGTGCAGCATGATTCTGGATCATATGGTTGTCTGCTCCATTTCCGTTGTTTTAAATTTCTCCATTGCCGGAGAACGTGAAACAATTCCTGATGCCGATTCTGTGGAAGTCCGATGTTTAATTAGAGATGCACATCTTTCACATGAATGAGACATTACTTGCCGGAACACCATTGGGAAAAAATGGGCATGTCAGCCTCCTCAATTTTGACCATACATGATACACAGATGCCTTGCACTCCAGATTGTCCAGATGACAATTTTGAAGGAGATCAAAGGTAAACAGAGTTTCAATCCAAGTATAGCTCGTGGGATACAGTCCGAGCTCCAAGTATTGATATTCTTCACACCCATCCATGCATGAACACTTTCGAATCCAGACCTTGTGGATTCTATTGTTGTGAGCAACATTCCTGAGGGTAAAGTCCCGAGGTGTGTTGGCCAGTCCCGAAGGAGAGTCATAAATGTTCCAATCTTCGACACAGGGCCGTAGTTCCCCAACGAGTGTTATGGGTTCCTGAAGTGGACAAGAGCTACCACGGTGACCAAGGTGGATAACAACCCCCAGATTGGAGAGTCAATCTCGCTCATAGTGGGTACCTGTCCAGAACTCAATCCGGTGAAAAGGCTGGTCTTTGTGACCCTTCCGGCAACAATCCTGACAAAGAGCATGGTTTCCAAGACAGTCAGGGCACCTCCAGAGAGCAGAAGTTTTTAAGCATAAACCACATTGATCGACTCCATGTGGAGAGTTTCGGCCAATAATTGCTCGAACATACGATTCCCGCTGTGTTCCTCTCCATTCATCTATAAAGTCGTGTTGATCCTAGAATCTATAGATCAACAAGTGCCTCAATCAACACCTAGTTTCATACTTTGATCCTATGTTTCACCCCCGAAGCTGGCTTGAAGTCCACATTGTGGATAATCACTGATGGCTCCTGTTCGAAGGTATCCCATGTCAATGATTCTGTGACTTTACCATTTGATTTGAACAACTTTCCCTCCTGTGGTTTTGAGGATCCAGTGATCAATTCAGCTTGGGGCTTAAACTTGGCACAAACAGGAGTGGTGGGGTTGGATCGTACAGATATTGAGACCTTGGGATGACCTCGTTTCCCTTGTGAGACTCCAGGAACAGCCACAATACATTGCACATTCAGCTTGCGAACGTTGAACTGGTTTTTCCTCATCTGCCCTGAACAATATATTTTACATTGCCAGGAGTGTTTAATCTTATAGCGAAATTGTTAACCGACATCAGTGATGTTTCAGGGTCACAATACAAGAGACAGTCGTAAATCAATGAGTCATGTTCAATCCTCATTTTATTGAGTTTCACAGGCAGAATGCCAAGGTCCACTGTTCATGCAAGTGACTCCAAGTCCCATAGCAGTGACGACAATGACCAGCCAAAGTCTCCAATCGAGGAAGAGTCAGGTGCAGAGGCAGACGACAACTCAGAGGAAGAACGAGAAGAAGTCATATTTGTTACTCAAGATTGAGCAGTAGGTCTCTTGAGGAGCTTGAAATCTTGTGTCCCTTTAAGGACGAATGGGTGGAATCCAGTCTCACTGAGCAGGGGGACATTGCCGAGCAGGCTGTCAAGGAACTCCTCGCCCTTTGCAAGCAGGATCCTGGGCCATTACAAAAAAAGATTAAGACCTGGCTCAGGAGAAAGGTTAAAAAGCGAAAGACATTTGGTCCAGGCAAGGCTCCATCACTGCACACAGTGGTGTCTTGGTACAAGGATTTCGAACTCACGAAACGTGTAAAAGAGAAGCACGGAGTCATTCCTGGAGATAAAATGTGGTTTATTGGTCTGTGGAAGACAGAGTTAACGGCGATGGTAAACGATCTCAAAACAAATCCAGCAAACAAAAAGGAATTGAAGAAGATGGAGGATAGAAGAACTCGGTGGACCGAAAAGGGGCCCCCACCCAATAAATGAAAATGGTAAGCTGCATCTCCCCCCGATTTCCTTTGTTATTAATCCTGCACCCAGGGCCACGGAGAAGAAGGCAATGGAAATGGTTAAAAACTTTGCCTACAACATATACTGGGAGACAGGGGCCAGAATTGTTGTCATGATTGGGTATCAAAACACTAAAGACACAGTATGTGTCAGGCAGTAAGTAATTTGGGTTCCAACCACAATATAACTGGCCCATTACCCACCCTTTCTCTATAGGTTTGATTGGAACAAATTTCTGGGTCAGAATAGCCAGAGCTTTGTTGACAAACATGAGATGGAGGCCCAGTTATTTGTCGATAAATTTACTGAATATATGGAAAGCCACCTGAGTGGAAATGAAGCCGATGATGTGAAAGATGATCTTAAAGCGAAAGCCCGGCCAAAGTTATCAAACATGAAGCCAGACCTGACATTTACCCGGAACTCTAAACGGGAAGCATTGTTACCCCAGGATTGCCTAGATCTGAAGCTTGAAGACAAGAAACATATCTTCTGGTGTTTCCTCAAGTCACAATACGGTGAGTCAACTCGTGTTCATGGAGTGATTGCCCAGACATTGAGATTTTCAAGGACTTGCAAAGGGTGCGTCATATTCTGGATCCCAATGTACTCCACCCTGGGCAAAGCTGGCCAAATCTCCTGACCGATTCTTTGCACATGAGGATCTTCCCAAGGTTGACTATGACGACGGCCGGAAGAAGGTCATTCTGCAAGATCCCAGCAGAATGAAAAACCACGAACTGAATGCATGTCTCTGACTATGGCAAGATTGTCAGACAGAGAACAAGACCTCCTTCCAATTCCACCATTGGTGGAATGAAGGGCAGAAGGAATTTATAGCAGTGCACGAACCTGAGCTGTTTGACAGCAATGCAGACGATGATGGGGATCTTTCGGAAAACTCGGAGGACAGGGGGGAAGAACAAAGTAGGAAACAATGCGGAAAAGAGAAACCGCTCGGCAAGACCAGAAAGCCAAAGAACCGGTCTGTGGCTCGAGATGAAAGATCCAAGCGGGACCAACGGGAGAAGCACAGCATGAATGGGAACACACCTATAGCAAAGAAAGAACAGGAGAAGAAACATGAAAAAATGGTAGACTATTCCCCGAGTATCAGAGAGGGGCATGGTGATGACCCAGGTGAATCCCCACTGGAGAAGGCTAGAAACCCAGTGTTGACAGGATTAATATCACTGGAAATGTATCGAGATGACTCGGTTCAGAACAACATTTCATCTGAGCATGAACCAACTGGGGTACGAATATTTCTGTTATGATGAAGATTTTAATTCGCTTAACTTCATATTTCAGACTGCTAAAAATGTTACCTCGCCCCTAATGGCCGTCCCTCCCCCAGACTTATCAATTCCTATTGATCCTGCTCTCAGTGGCTTCCCCACTCAAGGCCCAAATGATGATGTCCCACAGGGCTTTCACGCTGTGCCATATTCAATGATTCCGTTCCTCCCGACAACTCAGAGCATGCCTGATACCTCAAATGCTGGGCTCCCTTCCAGAGGACCTTTCACAATGGAAACCTTAGCGACCATGTTGTTATCCATTGAGAAACGATTAACACTGCAGGAAACTCAGAGGAACATCACAAATCAAGAATCTAGAGTTCCAAACGTGAATACCAGTGCCCATGCGCTGTCCATGCCCGAAGAGCAGTTGATAATGGAGCCCAGACCAAGGACATGGCCTGAGCGGATGACACCACCCCAGACTCATTGTAAAACAATCCAGCAAGCAGCTGACCCAACTTATGAGCGGGAAGCAGATATAAATGACAAGAATATGTGAGTCTAGAAATATTCCTCTCGCCAAGCATTCCTTAAACACTTTCACCGCAATAGCCCCAACCAAGGACCAAAATGGAAGGTCGAGGAAGCTGACCACTCCACTGCTCCAAGGAACACCCAGAAGAAAATCAAGATAGCAGAGACTGAAGATGAGACAACAACAAAGAGCAAGGGAGTGAGGTCTCGGGCATCAGCAATGAAAAAATTGGTGATACCCTGGCCAGCAACACGGGGGGTGAGAAAGGAGCTCGCAGATGAAGATGACCATTTCAGAGTCCTCCAAAGTCGTAAACAGGCATATATTACAGTATGGACAAACATATATAACACTGTGGGATAGATTGCGGATTTGAGCTTTGCGGAATTCATCATTTTGTCTCCCCGCCAGCCGCACAGCCATTGGTTTCTGGAGACACATACCACCCCCAGCTCTTCGGAACACTTAGGCATTCTCTATTGAATCAGGCATCTTGATGACTACGTTGGAAGAGGGAACCAATGTAGATGGATTGGTTAACCATGAGCTCAGCCCCCTGCCTACCTAGTTACCATTTTACAGCATTTACTCTCTGGTGTTAAGAAGGGTTAACCTTTGTAGATGGGTCAGTAAATTACGAGTGGTCTCATCACAATTGGGCAGAACCTACTTTGTTGGAAACATTGGTAAAGGATAACATATTTCGGTTTTGAATCTCATTAGCCCTGGATATAACTCCCCAGTCACCTTGACCTCCCCGCCGGCCCCGCACCTGGGGCTATGCAAACATATTCTTCCACTGGCTCGTCACGTCAACTGGGCATTCACTATTTAACCAAGCATCTTGAAGACTAGATTGGCTAGATATTTACAATGTAATCGATAGAAATCAATCAATTAATTTGATGTATATTTGTATTGATTCAAAACGAGAAAAATGGGAACCTGAGCAAGGTTATTTTCATTGATCATATTTCAGCAGAATAGATTTCGAAAGATTGGATCTATGGCAACCTATGTAGCTCGATACAAATAGCTGCTCATATAGTATAGTGCAAGAATTTGAGTCAGAAAGATTTTCAATCATCGCAATCTACTGGACTCTATGTAAATCTTTGGTAATCTGGGGACTTCCTGCTGGGGTTGATCTCCTGTGTGCTGCTCCTGTTTGTGTGTCATCTTGTTATTTAACTCGTTCACTGATGCTGATTTCTTGTCATAATACCGCACCCCCAGCTGTGTTTTTCGCATACCCACCCTACATCCCTTACTAGTATCCATCCAACAAACTTGTTTTCATTTTTCCATAATAATTCTACTTTCTTTTTGAATTTGTAACGCTTTTGTTTCTTTACTAGTGAATGGGAAGCATAGCTAACTGACCATTTATTTTAGCTTTAGATTTCCAATTCTCAGACTATATCTGCCGAATCAACTCATTCCACCCGCCGGCCCCGCACACACTGGGTGATGCAAACACATTCCTCCACTGGCTCTTCACATCCCTCCGGCATTCTATATTTAAAATCTTGGTGCCTCCCCTCCCCACAACTCTCACATTCCTGCTGCTTGATATGACGTGTTGGCAGCTGTGCTGACAAAAATGATTCTCCATAGTTTCATATTGTGACAAGCGAATTGACTGGCAATTGCATAATTTTGCCATTGAAAGCTACAGAGACGTTCGCAATAAGGGGTTCTGCAAAATCAATAGCCCCTTAGGCATTATGGTACTTACATTGAGCTTCTTCCAAATCTCCTCTTTCCAACCTCGGGAAAAGGGGTCTAAATCCGGCTATTTGTGAAGCCTGTGCATTCGGATGTCGAGAACACCGTGGTCGAGGGCCTGTCGGGCACTTACATGGCATGTTGTCATTTGGACTGGAAAATTCAATATCCTTGGTTAGGGGTCAATTCACAGTGGATTTGAGGACAGTCTCGTGTTGTTGTGGAACTCATGTACTTGGCTCGCATCTCCTTGGGAGACTTAAGGAATGAAGTTGCGAGAGGCTGCAGCACTGTGGTGTAGGAGCTGAGAGATGCCACCTATGACTCAATTCCCTCGACATCCGAAATGCAGTACCCTTGTCGTCCATCAACAATTCTCATTGGCTTCTCTCAGCAATCATCAAAACCATACCAATATAGTTTCCTGCTTATATGCTAACTCTCAGCTCAGCTGATGTGACAAGGTATATTCAGTCATCAGCTGGGCTGTCAGTCACAGGCTGTTCTTAAGCTCAGCCCACTACACCTGACAAAACAGGTCACAATCCATCTTCCGCTATGTTGTTAGGTATGGGTCTATTTAACTATATCATATCTAAGAACATAATGATAGCCATAAAAAGATCTTTTGATCATATCCTTCAGGTCTGAATAGACTATCTGGAAAGGCTTTGTTGCTCGCGATACTGATGGGGAAAAAGAGCATGATGGCATCTTTCCTTTTGCACAAGCTTCACAGGGCTTCTTAGCTTTGGTGCTCCTTTTACCATTTCAGGTAATTTCCGGAGTATATCATCACCGGGGTGATCCATATGTTGATGCCATATGCTGTAATCAGCGGCATAGACTGTTCCGGTCTTGGCTGATAATGACTGAACAGACTCAATTGTCGAGTTCAGCCAAAATGTAGTAGAGCCTACAATGTGCAGTTGACATATGAGAATGGAAGTTTATTCCTTAAGAACATAAGCTGGCAATTATCACCGGTGATGAGCTGTTCATCATTCAGGAACTCCCCCATAGAGAGTAAATGGGTGTTTAATCCATTAAGGTAATATATGGGTTGTAGGCATGTTGTTTTCTCATACGCCTTATTGTTCTGCAGAAGAACAGTGTGTGTAATAAACACTGTTCCGGCCTCTTCGACTTGAGTAACATTATTAGCTGTCTGAATCATCAGTGGCTGTGCCAATTTGATGGCATCTACTAAGTTGGATCGTTGGCCTGTAAAGTGCATTGAAGCACCAGAGTCCAATAGCCATTGAGGCTGTTGAGGCTGCTCTCGCTTACATCTCAAACATGAACATTTATCAATAAAATTGTATTGCACCCCTGTGGGGTGTGCAGATGCTACAAGGCCATAAAAGCTGACTGGTACAGAGTGTGTAAAAATATTTCTAATAGAGCCAAAAAAGAGGGGCGATGTCAAATTACATCACCAAATAAGGCTCTGCTCAATGTAGTCAGCAGCAGGTTCATGATTAATAAAGATGGGGACTGATGCGAAATAATCTGGATCATAGTCACTAGAGAATGTCGGAGGCAGTGTGGGGCTGCCAAGCGACACAGTCTCATCATCAATGTGTTGATGCTTTGATAGAGTCCTGCTTCCCAGGAGGTATGGGAAATCGTCTTCAGTAAAGACAAAGTCTGGAGAAGGCGTTCGCCATTTCAGGGAGTGATCCTGAGGTGAGAGGATGACGTCGGTGATGTGAGTCTCAAGATACTTGAGCATCAAGATTGTCGGAGTTACCTCCATGTAATTGGCTAGATTGCGGGCCTTTTTGGCATTAACTCATACGCCGGGCCGCGTTTCCATTGAGCCGGTGTACCTTCAAGGTATAGGCTTGACAGCAATTGCTGCTGGAAGTCCTTTTGGAACAAAGGCGGGGGCGGGGATAATCCTACCATTACCATTAATGGTCATTACGACCAGAAGAAGAGTCAGAGCAGGAAGTGAAGCCTTTAGAGAGGCTATAGGGGCAGAGGGGTCGACTGCCATTGCCATTTCAGCCATATGGCTATGTTGGCATTCTTTGGCAGCTTCTCAATGTTCCTTTACCTTTTTTCCTGCATGAGATCGTCCTTTCTTTTCCTTGCTATGATCACCAGAGCCAGAGCCAGAAGGGGTAGGCTGTTCATTCTTGGATTTTCCTTTCCAAGAATGTGGATGATCGGGCTTTCGCTTGACAGTGGAGATCTTATTCGCCAATTGTGAAGGTCATAAGACCCCCTGCAAGGCATTGATGCTCTCCGATGATAACGTTAGCCACTATGCTATATTCGAGTTTATCGAGCGAGTAGTAGGATAGGAGCCATGTTGAGATCATGTCCAATTTCTGGAGAATAGCAATGATCAAGATTGAGGCTTGGACAAAGTTGGGAACTGTAAAGCTGTGCTGCTCAAGATGAGCAAACATGGCAGTGAGCCTCTGAATCTTATTAGTGGGGTCGCCACCAGAGAGTCAGAAGCTGAATGCTTTGCAGATCTCCTGTAGTACGGATGCAGCGGATGCTGTATCGTACTTCTCCTTAAGATCCTTCCAGACCTTCTTGGAAGTGTCAGTGGTTGTGGGGATATCTGCGACGATCGCTTCTTGACACTTCATCTTAATGTACCCAATTGTGGATCTATCATCATTGACCCAGTTGGCAATTTCCTTGCTATTGGTGACTGGTCCAAGTGTAGTAGTGGTGGGACAGGAAGAGGATGAGCCCAAAGGCTGATGGGAGGCGGCTGGAGCGGAGATCGTCTCCCTGATAGGAGCTGGCTTGGTGTAGATCCCAATTACATAGGACCACACTTTATTAGCCATCAGGAATTGAGACATCCTGGCGGACCAGGAGAGCCAGTTGGAACCATCAAAGACGGGGATGTCAGTGAATCCGTTCTTGAAAGACATTCTGATAGAGAGGCTAGAAAGAAGTATAATCAGCAATGATTGCTATATGAAATGTGAGGCAAAATCAAAGAAAATGCCAGAGCCTTCGAATCAGAAGTGATTCGTTATGTATCGCTTAATCATGGACACTGTCCATGGCAATAGCCAATAAAGGCTAGTGGTATAACTGTGGAGGAGCCGGTTATCGATCGCTATAGTGTTCATTGTCTCTACAGGCAATGAGCAGCAATGATGGCACCACTACATACAACCAGGTGAGGCCTGCCAATACCATGGTATTTGCACTGAAGTGCATAAGCCAGTGCGGGCAGGGCCCATAACTTATTGAAGGTACACTATGGAAGGGTGCAACTACCTTACCTGATTGTAGAGGGTACTTAGGAGTAGACTATGGGGTAATTCACAGAGAAGCAAGTTAGATTGTATAGGCAAACTGAGTGCCTTTATATATGCCCAAGGTATCTAGATATAGTAATGATAGTAATCTTATCTATATACAGCGTCATTGGTATGTAACAATATACCAGTGTCATGTGGTATGTCATATGATGATGTCACATGCGTGTCTTGGACATTCATCTTTCAACAGGGCTTACCTCAATGGGGAACTTACTGATCACCTTGTGATTGTCATGCAGCAACCTCCAGGCTATCACACCCCTGGCTTGGCAAAACTTGTGTCGACTCCAGAAGACCCTGTATGGACTCAAGCAGTCTGGCCATTGATGGTACCAGAAGCTTGTAGAAATCATGATGACTCACCTTGGTTTTTCACACTGCAATATGGACCAGGCCATTTTCTTTTGGCATGAAGGATGGGCTGTCATTGTGGTTTTGGTACATGTGGATGATTGCATGAAAGTGGTGACATCAATTACTTTGATTGCCAATTTCAAGGCACAAATCTCGGACCATATGGAAATTACCGATTTGGGTGAGCTCCATTGGCTGCTAGGCATTGAAATCAAACATGACTGGGAACGTCGCACCATTCACCTCTCCCAGCAATCCTACATTGACTCTATCCTCCGGCGCTATGGTCTTCAGGACCTTAAACTTGTCTCTATTCCTATGAACATGAACATTTGGCTTACAACCACCCAGTCTCCATCGACCACTTCCAAATTCGCCCAGATAGGAGCATGGCCGAGAATCAGCATGCTATCTCTGGGTATGCTTTTTTGATTCATGGCAGTGCTGTTTCCTGAAGCACTAAATGGCAGGAGATCATTGCCCTGTTGACTACTGAGGCTGAGTATGTTGCCATCACCCATGCCACGAAGGAAGCCTTGTGGCTTCTGAGTCGTGCCCTACTTTCTCAAATCTTCGATATTGTCCTTGACTCAACAACTCTGTTCTCAGACAACAAATCCACGATCAAGCTCACCAAGGACCATCAATATCATGCCCAAATGAAACACATCGACATCCGCTTTCATTTTATCCAATACATTGTCGAAAACGGCTCCATCTGTCTCATCTACTGCACTACCAACAATATGATTGCTGACACACTTACCAAGGCCCTTCTGTCTATGAAAGTGAAGCACTTTGCCTCGCAATTTGGTCTCTTGTCACCTTGAGGAGGAGTGTTGGAATCCGGCAAGGTGACGCGAGAACCACACACTACTATTTCCGTTTACCGAGCAATGTCCTGGCATCAAGAAAACTCAGAAAGTGAGCCTTGAATGATAGAGAAAGGGAGGACATACCGCGGTTCATTGTTGATCGACTCGACAGTATGCTCGGGTTGGCGGGCAACCGTTGCCTTGGAATCCAAGCTCTGAGCTCCTGCAACACCGCTAGATGCGTGCTGCCCTTCCTCTCTCCCACTCCAGTAACTCGTTCCTTGCTGTCACCGTACTCGTAGACAAGTACTCCAGTGGAAAAACAAGCCTCTTAACCTGGATGGCATTGGTAGAAGAGCGGTTAGAAAGGGAGAGTAAGACTTACTGCCTGGAGCAAGAAAATCAGTCGAAGACAAGGTGGGGCATGGTCGGAGATGAAGAGGCAGTTCATATGGTCAAGACCTGGATTGATCATTGGGAGGATAGAATACAAAGTTCGGAACTTACATCGGAAGGCGGTACTGGAAATATAATGTGTATGTACAATAGGTGGTTAGTGAGAAAACAAGAAAAAACAAGTGGAAGAGGGGGAAACATCACGAAATGTAGATCTAGACCTGGATAACACTATTGATCTCGAAGTCTTTGCCAAGCTGACGGTTCGAGACGCAAAGAACCTCAACCCTCCCATTGATCTGCCCCCACAATGCCCTCTTCAGAACATACACCTCGTCAAAACTACGGCACGAACAAAGGTGTAGCATTGCCATGTTTTGTTGCCTGGCGTCGTAGATGCGGATGGTCACATACCGGTATAGTTCCTCAGAGGGAGGAACGGCCCTCCTAGATCAGTGAAGTCATCGCGTGGGGAAAAAGAAACAGAACTGACCCCTCCTGAGCCAGGGAAACCCACTTTTCAAGCATCTTCTGTCACGATTTCGGACGGTGATTAACCCCACTGAGTGGGGCATGAAGCGACTCAGGATGGAAATGAGGATGTCAGGAAGGACTTACTGGAAGACCACGCCAGTTGCCCGGACATGCGAAAGGAGAGGTGCATAGCATTCGGTAGCACACATCAAGAAACCCAGAGAGTCGGCGGCATCGGCAGAACTGATGCTCTTGTGGCAGTAAAAATTTAGCATGATTGAACTAAGGAAGCTCATATTGATGAAGGGGTAGAACTGGAAGGAGAGGTAAGCAAGAATTCCCGCAGTTAGATTTATACACATCTAGTCCGATTTGAATGACAGAGTAGTCACAGTTGTCTAGAAAGATGGAAGTGAGATGATATGGGATGAGATCATGAGAACTTTAATCACTGGGTTCATTGGGAACTCCAGCCGGCCTGACATGCAACATTATCCACCTCCTTCTAACCACCAGTTCACACCCTCACACCCCACCAACCGTCTGTCCCACTGAAGGTAATGTTAAAACCAATCAAGCTAATGCACTACTAGTGACACTCTAGTCAAATACACTCTCAAGAGAGGTTTGCAGTTCACCAATATCACACTGTTTGTTAATAGTAGTGTGTGCTCAAATATGCAACTCAAACGTGTATCATCAAGTGTTTCACTCTCCGATTTATTAGGAATACTGGTCTGTTTGGTACTGTTATGACCAGAAACGCATAAGGCGTGATACAAGGTGTCCACTATATCGCGTTTCTGCATATTTAGTGTATATACAAGTATATAAGTATGTACAAT
>Ga0307516_10008018_pt1 | contig 12018 bp, 15 predicted proteins | sample 19_EM_MG_FD_203310 | JGI IMG/M metagenome (GOLD analysis project Ga0307516, IMG submission 203310) | Populus trichocarpa ectomycorrhiza microbial communities from riparian zone in the Pacific Northwest, United States - 19_EM | ecosystem: Host-associated > Plants > Roots > Unclassified | place...
TATCCTTAATCGGCCTAAGAGCGCTAGGAGAGAATTAGTACAGTTGTGGGTTGGAATTGATCGCAGCAACCTACTTGAATAACCTTTCCCATCGCTCGTGCTCGTCGTCACTCTGGAGCGCATCGCCGTCGTCCTCCGAGCATAGCCTTTCTAGCCGTGCCATAACGGAATCCAGCTTGTCTTTTATCAGCGGGGATCGCTGTTCAGTGTTCAACCATCAGCAGGCGCATTGACAGACTTCGTATTGCACTACCTCGTGAAGTTTCAAAAGCGTGCTGAAAGACGACTTGATAAAAGAATCAATCGATACAGCAACCGTCGGAACGAGGAAAAAGCACTTACAGTGAGATCGGTGATTTTGTCGTAGATTGCTTGCTGTTGCGAGATCTGTTCTTCCACGTCAGCAGCATTTGGCGCAACATCCATGTGGCTGCTCACTTGATAGTGGGTGATCGCCTCTTGGAGTCGTTCGATAAGTTTCACCACTTCGCCTGAATCCCCGCCCTTGTCCACAAACCGGGCCGCAGGGTTTTTTTCCAGTAATGCTTGCGATCGTTTTTCGATCTGTTCCAATGCGCTGCGAAGGACGTTGGGAGAGGCGGGCGAGGGTGGAGATTTGTGGACGTACCTGGTCAACTCATTGCGTCGCCCTGTCTCTCCAGGGTCTCCGTCGGTCGCAGTCGTGGTGACGCTTTGCTTGAACCTCGCCAACCGAGGTTCAAGGTCCTTAATCTTGTCGCTGACGTCTTTGAATTGCTGCGATACCTTGTGTAAGTCATGCACGAGGACCATCCACTCGGCCAATAAGTACCTCATAATGCTTGATGAGCGCGTTCACCCCGCCGAGGGCGGACTTGAGGGGAGGAAACCAATCGGCGGACTCTTTCGCAACGTCGAGGAGGATCTTCACGCCATCCGCGACTCTCTGTTTCTTTGCTAGGAGAGTTTGAGCGGTTAGGAAATCGATCTCGTGGCCGGTACCAAATACACTCACATCGGCTTTGGTCCGGGTTATTCCCAGCGGTTCCTGGTCCTGTAGGCTTTCGCTTTCGAAACATGGCTATTTCCGATCGATGGATGTAGAGTCGTGAAAGAGCTACAGGGTTCCAGCGCAAAGGCCACGAGGCCAGATGCCCACGGTATGATCAACTGGCGCCAATGCTAACTCAACGGACGAAGGGTTGGCATTTAGTGTGGTAACTTATTGACGACAAACACAAAGCGGAAAGCCAAGGCACCCAGCCGGAGGTCGGGCATCCGGGTTCCAAGCTAGGTTCACGATACTAGCGGTGCCGACGATAGACGCGTTTTTTTTCGAGTTAGGTTGTGCACGAGTGTGGGTGGTATAGGGCCTCGCAATGGTGGTGGGACTCGGAGGAGTTGCAAGGACGTCAAGGAATCCCGACCCGCAATAATAGCAGTTCGTTCAGGTAACAAAGCGTAAAGACTGTCCACGTTCAGACAAAACTAGTGAATAACTGTCGCTCTAGGCCTAGGTATAGCGTCCACTTAAGCCACAACATTCAGCAGCACAGGGTAGCAGGTGTCCACAGAGTAATCGTACGATGGGACCCCTGCGGTGACATCGTAGACAACTCTCCAGGTGATCAGGTCGGGCCTGTAAACCTTCGCGCAGAGGAACCATTTGTCGTAGTGTCCATGGACCGCAAGATAAGGGTGCTGCGGATTGCGAATGTTCGTTTAACAAGGAGCCAGAAAAGAAAGAAAGGATGTAAGCACTCACAGGGTGTTGACCGGAGACGTCGTTGCTTGGCTGGAGACGAAGGAGAAAGGGTGAGGAGGACCCTGAATGCATCAAACGGACTACGTACAACAGCGCAGAAGATTTGAGCAGGATCCCTCTCAGGAAGGGCGTTCGTCGTGAAGAAGGTGACCAGAGATCCGCTTGTGGCGGACGTGGCAACGCTTCGTACGGCTCCGTTCGCCTTGACGCCCCCGTTCGTCATCGTTAAACTTGGCCAATCGTTATAAGGGAACGAGTCCCACGTCTAAAGTTTCATATCAGCACCATGTCCGAATCCCATTCGCCTACAAACTCACCGCCCAAGTGTGGGTCGAGGATCCTGTCGTGGAACCGGTGATTGATAACACCAGGGGGTTACCGGTAGCGTTGGCGTTGTTGCCGGCAGGGTTCCATGCGGCGAGGGTAAAGTTCTCGAGGTTGTCGACGGCGTCCCCTCCCAACCCGGCACACCAATCTCCCACGGCTGGTTCTGTCTGCCTCGCGACGGGGAATGGTGAGGCGAATGCAACGACGGTGAGGCCTAACAATGGCGCGAGGAGTCGAGTGAACATGTCGGGGAAACCTCTGAAAGGTACTCGGACTCGTGAGTGAACGACTTTGAGGGACAAGGGCCGTGGCGGATTTTTTGGAAAACGTGCGAGTTTATAAGTCAACGACTTGACAGACTTCCGTTCCGACTTTCCGGTGACCTCGGGGCGGGGGGAATTGACCTAGCACTGCCAGTGGGCGTTGGAGAGGAACAGGAGAATCGCCGGCAATGTGAGCGCATATATCGTGGGACGAGACCAAACGTTCGTGAATGGGAGCGCCGGATCAGTCGTCAATCCCACCCCTTTTCCGTTTCAGAACTCAACACAGGCAATGACCCTGGGGCCAATGCGGCCCCCGCACTACACTCACTCACTCAAGGCGTAGGGTGAGGTTGGCTCTAATCCTTAGGTCAGGCCACCGTCGCCGGAAATTTTCACTTCCGGACACCGTCGGGTTTACGCGGCTGAAGAACTCCCCGCCGGCCAGGTGTTTTACTTCTCGGGTCGCGTATCTAATGGGCGGTGGTCCATGCGATACGTTTCGTCAGTGAGCGCCTGGACCTTCCGATTCACCGGGACCAGCCCTCTGTCTGGTTAACCGTACATCCAGCCTTCTGGCCTTCGATACTGGCAAAAAGAGTCGAATCCGCCACGGAGGCAGGGACTGCGATCGTCGGCCACGGCGTATCATTTACATGTCACTCTCCATCTGTCCCCTTCGTGCATTTCTACCTCTTACGACAACCGTGACCGACCACACCCATCAATTATTATTTTTCGTTGGGAGTGAGATCGCTCTCGCAAATATGGGAGATCCAGGTTGCGCACCGACGGTCGGGATGGGTAGCTTCCTCCGCTATCCAGACCTCGTGGATCCTTCTCTTCAGTGGTGCGTTCCGCGACTCGCCGTGGCGACACCTGTGCTCTTGCCACGGTTTTGTCAACAGTGATCGGTGATGATTACCGTCAATCCCCCATGGCCGCTGCTATCCTCGTGCCACGGTCCCCCGATGTTCCGTATAAATACTTGACAGACTTTTGCACAGCTCCCCTACACACCTCCCTATCAAGACATGGTCCCAAAGTCACTCGCCCTTCTCGGTCTCCCTTTCCTCTCGCCCTTCGTGTGTGGAAGTACCGTTTCCGGCTTGGACCAATTTAATCTGGATGACGCAGCCTGGTGCACGGGCCTCGGCGGGTCTACCATCGATACACTAACCAACTTCCGACTCTACGCCTGGGACACGGATCAGCCAAACGCTAATTCAACCGGGGTCCCGCTCGTGTTGGCTACAACCGGCGCGACCGCGACTGCATATAGCCATACCCTCGTCGTAAGCTTTCAACTTGTGCCTCAGATTTATCTCGAGGCGAGCACTTCTAACTTACCCCACAGACTTTGGAATCGTATGGTTACGACGGAATGGCCGATTTCTCTATCGAACGAGGTGGCATCATGGCCAACCTCGAAGTCCGGACAGTCGCCGTGAGCTTCGGCCCCGGCGATCCTGCGTTTTTCTATACCAGTAATCAACAGCCGCTCCGCAACCCAGCGAAGATATTCTGTGTCGTTCCGAGCGGCGGTGTGTCCGGCGATCATCCTGTAAGCTTTTCTATTCTCATCCACCGTCCCGGGAATTGACCACTTTGCGCGATAGTATCCTTACCTCGCGGTGCATCGTAGCTACGACAAGTTTCACTTATGCCCTCACCAGCTGAAGTGGAATTCGACCGTTTGGAAGGTCGTATACGATATTTCGTTCACCAGTTATTATGATCAGGCGAAGTGTCGTCCGGTGCTTCTGAACGTTGTTCACTGAGCCGGTTGTCCTTGTTGTTCTGATCGTTAGGTTATGTTGTATGATTTTCCAGAATTGTAATACTCTACCAAGAATCACTTGTTACTGCTGGACGGCACGCGTTGCTAGTCCCCCCCACTTCATGACCTGCGGCCAGAGGTAAATGCCGGATTGGAGCCTGCCACCGAGCAGATACATAAACTGGAACCATCCAACATATGAAACCTTCGAAAGACCTCCTCATACCGCACGTGCCAAGAACTCCCCGACGCCGCGTCAACCGCGGCAAACAAGTCCGAGTTGTGATCCCCCCCTCCGGGGTAAACACTACCGATATCGCCTTCTCCTCACCCCTCACCACATCCTCACATGAGCACACGCGAAGTTTCGGCCTTGCGGAGACGAGAATCAAACCAGCCAAGTTGAACCCTCCAAGGGACCCCAGTCCCTTACAGCGTGGCTGGATACCCGACAGCGACTTGGTCCGTACCCGCTTCTCCAACGGGGCAAGACTCGGGGTCAGATGAGGTTGAGGTTGAGGGATGACCGCCCCAGCAACTCGTTCTGTGACGCAGTCTTATGTGTAACATAGAGGTTGGAACCATCACCAGCAGGTGGGTCGTAATTTCGCTCCGTCAACAGATTTCTCGCCCCCCACCGACGGTGACCCCTGGCCGTCGTGAAACAGGGGGATATACCACGTTGGAGTGTCCATCGTTATGTGATCCTGTGGCGAGAGGACCGGGAAAACCGGGAGCCTGGGGCGAGGAATGTGCTCTAGATAGTATGGGTAATCACCACATCTTGGCGGGGATATACAAGCTCTACGCCTGCCCCTGTGGTTCGTAGTAAGAGTTACGAATACCGCTCCATCGTGACGAGGGGCTTGCGAGTTTGAATCTCGCCGAAGACTGGGGGCAACCCTCTATTTCGCGGGGCTGTCCCGGTGGTCGAGGGGGGACGAGAGGGATATCGCCGTTCCGGTCCGAGAGATGACGCCCACCGAGCCCGGCGCGGAATCCTGAGAGCTGGGAAGCTCCACGACACCGCGGGCAACGAGCTATATCTCCGTTGGATAAATTTTGATTTTGCGCTGAAGGGTGAACCGATTTCTTCAGGACAAAGGGAATCAAACACATGTTGAAAGAACGCGGAAGAAATGCTCGGGAACGAATCTCATTGGTTAGCACATGGAGAACTTTATGTTTCCTTTCAATTTCTTCACCTACGCTTTTCCGAAGATACCGGTTCACACTTCAGGATAAACTCATAATTTATTCAACAAATATATTCTCCACCGCCCGCGGTGCGATGATCTGTCGTGGTCGCTTATGGTGATGGTGGGACTTTCCGGAGACCATCACGTTCCGCGCACCTCTCGTCTCGATGGCCAGAGCTCATTTCGACAACGCGCCAAATCTCTCGCCAGGTTGTGGTGGCGCGGGAAACTCGTGTTCACGAGGCAAGATGCTTTCCATGTCTTTTTCCCATTGAAGGTGGAGGGCTGCAGTTGACACGGGAACGCGTAGATCCTCAGCTGATCAGAGGGCATGTCCCCCGCTTTCCAGTGTCCGGCCCGCTGCTCAGCTGCCCCTGTTTCCTACAACGAAGGGTTGGTCTAAACGCTTCCTGTGTTGTCCTTAAGAGGTGGTCCCCGCGTAGCCGCGACAAGATGAGGCAGAGGTCGGAGAAACGGTGCGTGTCCGGGTTCCCTCTGGGTCTCCCAGGCTTTGTGACCGCGTTTTCAAAGGAGATGGCCATCATCCAGAATTGGGTGGGGGGCGTCCGCATCCTCAATTGCAGACCACCAGGCTTCGATAGAAACACCACCCTCGCCCCACGCTACAAATCCCCGATGTCTCGACATGCTCTGGAGGAACTCCTGCCCCAACCCACTATTTTTTATCGCGTCGTTGTAGTCATTGCTGCATACGCCAGGTTCCGAAACCTTCTGAGTTGTTCGGCGAACCGTAAAGAAGCCTCCTTCCCATCCTCCTTGGTTGAAAACTCTTTCCTTCTGCGGTCTGGGTCGAACGCGGCCTGAAAAAGAACCGGTCGCTCAGTCCGGACACGATTCCTCGCCGACAAGACCCGGCAAGCTACTAGGTTATCAAGGGGACGTGGATCAATGACCGACAAGCATCGGGATTTACGACCAAACGTGAGATCCACTTGTTAGTGCGTCAGGACCTCGCAGAACCGGTCTCACCCAGGAATACCAGGTGTCTCTTGCGACCCGAGACGAAATTCTTGGAGAAGAGAGCTTTTCGGATATACTTTTTAAAAACTGCGTCGAATCTACTCATTGAGGTGAGAACGCATACCCGTGCACGATCCAACTCGTTGACGCGCCTTTCCATACCAGTTTCCGTGGGTCTCATGGATCGACGGGCCATACCGTCCCGCCGGATCCCAGTTTCTTCACACTTTCCCCTCACTCCCGTTCCTTCCCTCTCCCGGCGATCCGGACCTCACCAATGAAGGGGAATCCTAAGTTTGACCACAGAAAACCAACCTACTTTGTTGCGGATGGCACTCCAGTCGATGATGAGGTGGATGTAGGTCCCATCCTGGCAACAGGATCCATTCTTGGGGGTCACTCCTCAGTCGACCTACGACTTCTACTGGCCCCAGTGATAGGGTGGAACGAAGCGAGGGGTAATCCCCGGTCCAAACCAATGACGCCGCGGTGGTTGTGGGTGGTGGGGAAGGTTAGGTTAGGCATTCGTAATGTGCTCATGGGGCCCTGAGTGTCACGCGATTGGCACACGAGGATGGCGTCTGGTAAGCACCCTTTGAAGCCCTCACCGCCCCCTCGCTGACGACACCCTGCTCGGCGCTTTCTTTCCATCTCCGTCCCACATCCACCCCAAACACCAAAGTCGTCCGCCGGAGCCTTGCCGAGTCTCTTGGTGGCCTCGTGCCAATGGACATCATTGTCCGCCAATCCTTTGTTCAATTCCTTAGTAAACTTGTAGCGTCCAGCTCCGTTCGATGGCGATCTGCATCTCCGAAACTACCAGAGGTCACAAACACGCAGAACGTGATGGGAGAGCTGACAAACCGAATGGACAGACGGAAGTACCCGGCTCGTGATGCGAGCGCCCATACAGAATGAAGACACGAGGGCGTCGTTCTGTAACCTTGACCCTTGACCACGACGACAACGGGAGGGTGCGCTGGGATGGCCAGCCTTGACATTGCCCATAGCCAACCTCCCACCGGTCCTAGTGTTGAGGATGAGCCAGATACTCTCCAGTCCCCCACGTTCCCCCTCTGCCGCACAAAATCGCCCGAATCGCAAAGGACCAAATCACTCAAGTCGAAAAGGTCCCTGCGACCCGTACCTCCCCAAGACCAGATCTCTGACCCTCCATCGACACTGACTCCCATCCAACGCTTCCGCATGTCGGTCCGGAAAGTGATGCGTCTCTCCAAAACCTCCAGTTATATTTCCGGGAAAGGGCCAGGTGCGGAGCCGGGTATCGACGTCCGCAAGGACTCGGTGCGTTCGACCTATGGACACATCAGGCAGAGTTGCATGATCGAGATCGCGGATTACTCGAGCGTCCGGAGTAGTTTTGGGAAGATGACCAACCGTGAGTTCATTTCCTTCCTCGATGATCCCGCAGCCAGCGAGAGAGAGCATTGGGTGAAGGTTCGGTGGATCAACGTTGGTGGGATCAGCTGGGATGTTGTTCGCGCGTTGGCGTTTAAATACGGTGCGTTTAACTCGCACCCCTTCGCCCATGCAACATTCACAATCAGACGCGCAGATCTCCATCCGTTGTCTCTGGAGGATTTGCTTCTTGTCCCAGGGAGACCTCGCTCTGGCGCAAATTACTACAAGAGGCACCTTTTCATCCGCGTCCTCAGCCACACCCTCAACAAAGGCGGGGACGAAGAACCAAACCTCTTGGAACAGAGCGTTCGCCCGTCGTCACCTGAACCATTCGAACTAGAAGACAAGGTCGATCGGACGCTACCCAAGTACTCGGCTGACGATACCCCCTGCTCTTCTGGGTTTATATCGAAGCTCTCCAACAGGTGGAAATCACCACACAAATCCGGTACGATCGAACCCGGGGGGTACGACGTCGAGAACGTGGACGTGACGAAACCTCCGACCTACGCGGACCACGGTTCGCTTTATGCCACCTACGTATGTTTATTTCCAATATTCCCTCTTCCACGTGTAGTCATCATTTTCTTCCAGGGGCAAGGGTACGAAATCAACAAAACCGTCCTCAAGCTTATGCAAGAGCTTAAGGATGGTGGGAGAGTAAACGTGGCCATCAAACCTGTTTGCATTTTTCTTTTCAAGGACGGTGGGTGTAATCGCGACCACGTCCGTCACTGCTCCCTCACGCCACTTTCTATTGGCAGGTACCGTAATCTCGATTCACCCCGACAACGACCTCAAGTTCACCGAACCCATTCGGCGGAGGTTAACTCAAAGAGACACGGGTTTGAGGTCTACGGCTGACGCGTCTCTCTTGGTGCATGGTTTGCTTGACCTCGGTTCGTGCAAACTGTGGTAGGCTGGGTTCGCGTACTGATATCTATGCATGCTACCCACTAGTGGTGGACTCGGCGTTGGGGATCGTGGATGCGTATCAACGCAAAATCGTCGATCTGGAACACCAGGTGTTGCTACAGCCCAAGATGACCACGGTCAAGCAACGTGAGTACATCACCGGGTCCGATGAATGAGCCCACCATGAACCGAACCCTCGTTTCCCCTGCTCAGTGCACATCGTCTCTGGAGACCTCATCCTTCACAAACGCACACTTGGCCCGATCAGATCGTTGGTCTATGGTATCCGTCGATACGATCTCGACCGAACTATCGCTCTCTACGACTCGGGTGAACAACCGGACGGGCGGAGCGTCGAAGGCTACATGAGCGATAAGGCCAAGACCTATCTGGCGGATGTCCACGATCATATGGAGTACATCCTAACGAACATTGAGATGTTTGCGGGCATTTCGGAGAACTTGATCGACTACTCGTTCAATGTGAGCTTAATTCCGGGTTCGACCGGTCGATACTGACAGTGGTTTGGATCCGATGGCATCATGTATAGATGTCCTCGCATGAGATGAGCGAGGTGATGAGAACCCTCGCTCTGGTCACTGTTCTGTTCGCACCGTTGACAGTGCTTGCCGGTTATTTCGTGCGTCCTGCATCGTCCCCTGGCATTGTTCCATCTGATGAATGGAATAATTCTTGCAGGGCATGAGATTCGAGTTGATGTGGTCCGTCCACGGAAGATCAGACATCCTGTGCGCCGGATTTGAAGCCCACCTGTTGAATTCATCAACTTACCCTAACCCTTAATCCCTCACCCAGGTTCTGGGAGATCGCGATCCCGATGACGATAGCCATCATCCTTATATTTTTCTGGGCGGATTTCATCAGAACTGCCGAGCAAATCAGGAAGGTGATGCGGGATAAGAAGATAGACAAGGCGAGTATGTGATCCTCGGGATGTTTCTTCCGCTTTGGGGACTAGTGCTTGCGGTTTTTGCCTGTGATCTTGTCCACTGGATACTTACTTTCCATTTTTATTATGTGCTCTCATTTGTGTTCTGACCACAAAAAGAAAGCTAGCATCCACAGGCACAGTAAGCATTACAGTCCAATCCACCCTGGAATATGCTCTGTTATGGCTTGGTTAGGTCAAAATTCCCATCCATTTTCATTATTATTGTACTGTCCAAAAATTCCTTGTAATATTGGTCCAAAAAAAACTTTTGACTGGGTAAAACATTCTGATTGGGATACTGGGATTGCAGGCAGTTGATTGGCTGGTGAGATGGAATGTTTTTTATTATGAATTTCCAGATATCATCCAGAATGAATAATTCATTCTGATTTTTGGGGGCATTTCCTGGTTTGGAAAATGTACAAAGAATTTGACCTAACTAGACTACAGACAAGTTATATACCAGGGTGTGTCACAATTTGCGTCCTTTCTTTTCCTTTTCTTCTTGACGAAGACCATTTTCCCACGCCACACGCTTATTCATTACATATTTCACTCTTCTTTTCCTTATGTTTTCTCATTCACAACAACAAGAACAAGTCAAGACGATCATATTGGAACACCACTCTACTCTACAACTCGCGCGAGGGACTCCTATGATGTGGAGGTGGAACATCACCATGATGAATCATCATATCCACCACATACCCAGCCTCATGCTGTTCATCATCATGAACAGGAGTATTCCTCACCCATACAAGTACGTCTTGAGGAGGCGGAGTCTCTGGCACAACCGACCCAAGCCATTCATCATGGCGGTTGTCTTGCCAAATGTCGATGGGACTGCCCACCAACTCCTCGTCATCCTCCTCATCCTGAGCCTAAAGGAACGGGTGTTAGACTATATCAAACACAGTCGCACGCCCACTTCCTCACCTCTGGAACTACCTCAACGATATCATTGTCACTGTCATCAGTCAGATCGATGACCTCTGCCCTTGGAGTATAGGACGGAGGGTCAACTCGATCAACTCTGACCAACAAACTGTTCAGCTCATCCTCCAAATTACCAACACGTTGTTGGAGAGCTGCAATCATAGCGTTCTGCTGGATGATGAGTCCAGCTGTTGCAGTCGATTGACGATTGATATTGTCGTTCAACAAATCAACCGCCTTGCCCATACAGACGTCCAAGTTCAACACCTATGGAAACTTATTAATCATAGATCAAACAACATGATTACATGTCACCAACCCTGTCTTCCATTACGACATCTTGCTCATAAAGAGCCATCCCCAAAGAAGCTGCGAAGCCAGTAGAGATGTCGATGGGGGTGTTGTAACGGTCGTCCACGTCCTCCATATCTTCCAAATGCCTTCCAAACAAACCACACTGTCCAACGTTCATACAATCCCTATATCAACAAAATCAATGACAAGCAACACATTGTTGGACATGCATGAAGTCCGGAAGAGAGATGTCGTCGAAGTCGTCATCCTTGTTCACAGAATGGTTGGAATGATTGAAGACCTCCGACGAAGGATCAGGGACGAAACCACGAGAGTTCCTCATGTACTGCCTGGCAGTAGGGTTGAAGGTAACAGAGGCTAAGGAGAGCTCAGCATGGTACTGAGCCCGAAGCCAACGCTGAGCAACACCATCAGCAAGAGTAGTGGGGAGAGGTGAAGAGGTGCGAGTGGCTGGCATTTCGATTGGTGGAGGGGAAAGGCGATTTGATGGACACCAACACCATCAACCCTTCCTCCTTATATCCAAGGACCCAGACCCATCTAGAACCGACCCGGCTCCACTCCGGTCCTGTGCAAACCTGTGCACACCCCACCAATGATCCGATCTAACTCATGCACAGCCGTGCACAGCCCATTGAGTCACAGCCCCGCACAGCCCAACCCACACGGTATTCCGATTGTTCCGATCAATCTTATTGTTCTTATGACTAATGTTTTCCCATGACCCACATATGACCCTTGATGCCCCTATGTTTAGCCCCTATATGTTATCCCCTTTTGTCATATGTTTCCCTTTATAGTAGTGTACCTTCCCATCCCTTCGGTCTTTCTTTATTCCCCTATCTGACATGTGTACAGCCTGCCCTATACCCTTACCAGTATATATACCCAGGTAGATAGTGCTGTAACGTCCCAGATTTGATATCACAGAACTCTCTGAGGTTAATCACCTGGTCTTTTGTGAGACCCCTAGCTCCTCTCCTCCCCTGTCTTCCTCTCTTCTCATATCTGCTGTCAGGTATCCTCTGAGCATGACGCTGTGAAGCCCTGCCTACAGTAAGATACCTTCCACGCTAGTTCCCCTGTGATTTGTGGTCCTGATCAGTACCATCTTGCTCAACTCACGTGGTTCACATCTCAATCGTGTACTACTGTTTGTGGTCAACTTTGTCGGCCCTGACAGG
>Ga0307516_10008019_pt1 | contig 12018 bp, 17 predicted proteins | sample 19_EM_MG_FD_203310 | JGI IMG/M metagenome (GOLD analysis project Ga0307516, IMG submission 203310) | Populus trichocarpa ectomycorrhiza microbial communities from riparian zone in the Pacific Northwest, United States - 19_EM | ecosystem: Host-associated > Plants > Roots > Unclassified | place...
GGGTTACGCTTGCTGAACCAGCACCGCCACGCAACGGCACAGGCAACTGATCTGCGGGCTTGGGCCGACGTTCAGCCGTCCAACAGTTCAGATTTCAGTCCGTTATAAAAACCCAGGGAGGCCAGATGACACGAAGTTCACCGTTGCTTTTAGCTTTTGTTCTGACGGGATGCGCGGCGCCTCCGCCAACACCCACGTTTGTTGTCTCCACCCCTTTCAACCAAAAGGAAGCGGCAGATCTACTGCGCCCTGGCCCCAACACCATCAAAGGCAACGCTTTCATGCGCCAGCAAGGCGGCGGTGTTGTAACGTGTGCCGGCTCCGAAGTTCACCTCGTGCCCGCTACCGCTTATGCGCGACAGCGAATGGTTGCCATCTACGGGACAACGGAGAGCGGAACCAACAGCCGCCCTGTAAATCTAGCACCGCCCCCAAGTGATTACGCTGCCCACACCCGACCCACCCGGTGCGACTCTGCAGGAAACTTTGTTTTTGATAAGGTTGCAGACGGCGAATTTTTCGTCACTACCGTCGTGGCTTGGCGCGTGGCCGGGCGACAACAGGGCGGAAACATGATGGCCAGGACTGTCGTTCGCGATGGCCAGGTAGCCAGCCTCGTAATGGCCAACTGACCACCCCGTAGGGGCAGCAATACAGCCCGCTTTTGAGCGGGCGTAGTTTTTATTTTGAAATACTTACGCTTTGGGTATTGACTCAAAATTACCCATAGCGTAATAATCGGCCCCGTAACCACACGGAGGCCGAATTGCAAACACCCGCAACCACCCTTTCCCCAGCAGCTGCCGCACTCAGGCATCGCGCCCTCACAGGCATGCTGTTCAATGCCCTCGCCTGCCCTACCAGGCCGGAGGGGTTCAATTTCTGGCAGGGCTATGCCAAGGCGCTGGCCGATTTGGCCAACGGCACCGGCGACAAGCTGTCCAGCAAGGATGGCGGGTCAGGCTACCAGCTGCCTGGCTACGTGGCGGTTGCAGCCCGTTGCCTGGGCGATGACGTCTATCGTCTCACCCGTGCTGAGGTTCTCGATCGACTCGCCAGTGCCGGAATCGAGGTCGCCACTGACGCGTTGGCCGCACTCGATGTCGTAGCCGCCCATCAGCTCGAAAACGGAGCAGTCGCCACTGTCGATCTGCACGACGAACATGCCGCGGATGCGGTTGTAGTCGGTGATGGTTCCTTGCTCAATCATGGTAGCGCCTCCGGTGGTACGTTGAATGTCATTGTGGCTGAAGCCAGCCCGCTCACGCACCCCGCCATCGGCCAGCACTGGCCCGGCCAGGGCGGCGTTTACGTGGGCATTGTTGACAACGAACACCTGATTGCCTGCACCGCGCCGGAGGCTTCCTTCACATCATCCTGGGGCACCTACGGCGAAAACGTCGAAGGCGCAAAAAGCTGCACTGATGGCCGCGCCAACACTGCCAGCATGGCCGCAGCCGGCAGCGCGTGCGCCAGCCGTGTCCTGGCGCTCGAGGTCGATGGTCACAAAGACCTGTTCATTCCGAGCCAGGCGCAGCTGCAACACGCCTACCAGGCAGCGCCTGAAGCCTTCGAGGAGGAAGGTTGGCACTGGAGCAGCACGCAGGTCTCCCGCCACCTCGCCTTTGCCCAGTACTTCGAGAACGGCAGCAGCCACTGGGGCAGCAAGGACGACGAGTTTCGGGTTCGTGCTTTCCGCGGATTACCACTTGACCACTTGAACACTTCAAAAGGCGGTGCTTTGTGACCGCCGGCGCCGTAGGCAAGGCGGTCGATTTTTTCACGTGCCGCCACCACCCTGACCACCTGGACCCGCTCCCCTGCCTGAACGACTATGAGCTGACCTACCTGCCGGCATACACCCCAGCCGGCGCGCCCAAGGACCCCACGGCCAGCAAGCAGGTGCTGGCAGAGCAGCGCATCGTCAACGTCCAGGCCATCGACATCGACGCGGCCGTGACGCGCTTCGAGCGTGAAAAAGGCCAAATGGTCCTCACTGGCAAACGTTTGCAATTGGACGAGGTGGGCACATGAACCGCGCCCTCCACACTGCCGCCCAGGACATCGCCACCCACGTGGCCGCCATGGAAGCAAGGCGCGGCGCACCGTTTGCAAACGCTTTCAACAACCAGCTGGCCGGTGGCTTGGCCACGCCGCGCACCGTCGGCATTCCGGTCACCCTGCTGCACGCGCTGAGCCGCGCTGTAGCGACCGACGGCACCCCGCCCGACGAACTCCGCCGCAGGTTTGACGAACAGTCAGGCCGCGCACGCGCTGACTTGCTGGCCACCGTCGCCGGCGTGGCCCTGATCGCCTGGGCGCTGGCCTGGTTGGGCCCCAAGCTCGACGCGCCCGCCGACCAGCCAGCACCCACAACCAGCGCGGTGGTAAGCCATGGGTAAGCCGCACCCCACCCTGCGCGACCTGCCGCCCAGTGCCCAACTGCGCTACCAGGGCAAGTTGGCCACCCACGCGCACCACGCCATGCGCCCCACCGACCGCGAAGGCCACTTTGCGCCCACGCTGTGCCTGGAGGTGGAGCTACCCCTGGGCCAGCGCGTGCATGCGGAGCAATTCTTCCCGGCCGGCCAAGAGGAAGCCTGCAAGGCCGCGGCCGCCAAGCTGCGCCGCGGCGATGAAATCGGCTTCACCGTCAGCCTGGGCGGCCTGCGCCTGATCGCCGCCGGCGTGTCCGATATCGAGGTGCTGCCACCCGTCCCCGATCTTTTCGAGCCAGCGGCAGAGCCGCACACGGCAGCCGCCTGACCCTCCCCTCCAACAAAGGCTTACCCATGCTCACAAGCTACGCCCCACGCGCCGGCACCATCCCTGCCCGCGTCATCCAACACCTGACCGCCAAAGGCGGCAAGATCAATGCCGCGCAGATCGCGCAACTGTTTGGCGCCAACCCGGCAAGCGTGGCCACACTGCTGAAATTGTCTGTTGAGGCCGGCCTGCTCAATGCCAGCAAGGCCGGCGTAGCTTACGAGTGGTCCTTGCCCGACGGCGTGGTGACGCAAAGCGCCATGGCCGATCCGGCCGACCAGCTGGTTATCACTGCCTGGCCAGACGGTGAAATCACCCTCAAGGGCTATACACCCAACGCGGATGACGGCATCACGCTCAGCCCTGGCCAGATCGCCCGCATCGCCATGCACCGCCCCGGCGCCCGCGTGGTCTGAGCCTGCGCATGGACACCATCACCATCGTGATCCGCACCCTGCCCAAGGGCAAGGGCTGCGCGGTGCAGACCGACAGCGCACCGCCGGCCATTGGCCAACCCCGCACCGATGCCCAGGAGCTGGCCAACAAGCTGCTGCGGATCTGCGCCAGCCAGGCCGCCACCACGCAATACGGCACCGCCAGTGCCACCCTGGCCGGTGAGCTGGTCCAGGCACAAGCCACAACCTCACTGGAGACAGCTCAATGAGCAAAATTGCAAACGCTTTCAAGGACGGCGATGCCGTCATGGTCAAACCCGACACCGAAACGCCCGGCGGCGACCGCCGGCCACAGGCCGGTAAACGTGGCCTCATCGTCGGCACACCCAAACCAGGCCGCTACCTGGTGGACGTGCCGGGTATGCCTGTGGTCAATCTGCCGGAAGAGGACCTGGAGCCCGCTGCGCAGGCACCGGCCCCTACCCCTCCGCCCGCTAACGCTGGAGGCGCCATGCAAGCCGACAAGCGCGCCGTGCCTGGCACTTTCACATACGGCTTTGACGTGCTGACCATTTCGCTGATCGTCCCCAGCCTGACCAACCCCCGCAGCTACTTCGAGCCCGAGGCCCTGCAGAGCCTGTCCGACAACATCAAGGCAGACGGCCTGCTGCAGCCCATCCTTGTGCGGCCGCTGCCCGGCTCTCGCCTGGAAGAAACATTCAGCGACCGCCGCAAGGGTGCCCCGCGGCCCAGCCATGAGATTGTGGCCGGTGAGCGCCGCTACCGCGCCTGCATGCTGGCCGGCGTGCGTTCCGTGCCCGTGCTGATGCGCAACCTCACCGATGAGCAGGTGCTGCGCATGCAGCTGGTTGAGAACGTCCAGCGCGAGGATCTGCACCCCCTGGAAGAAGCCCACGGCTATCGCCGCATCCTCGACTTACCCAGCCAGGCAGAGCGCCCCATGGCCGACCGCCAGGCCGAACTCTCCGCCAGTATTAAAAAAAGTACCCGGTACGTCTACCAAACCCTGCAGCTGCTTCAGCTCTGCAGCTTCGCCCAGGAAGTTTTTCTGAAAGGCCACCTGCATCGAACGACAGCGCTGCAGATCGCCACCATCGGCAACGAGGCTGGCCAGATCGAGGCCACCAAGAAGATTGCCGGCATTACCCGAACCGCCAGCAAATGGGAAGTGGTCAACGACCCGATGAGCCAGCGCGAGGCATCACGTTACGTACAACAAAACATGCGCTTGCTGCTGAGCAAGGCCAGGTTCCCCATCAAGATCGAGTTTGCCGGCGTGGTGGCCTGCACCAGTTGCCCAAAGATGAGCAGCAACGCGCGAGATCTGTTTGACGACGGTGCAAAGATGCCGGATACATGCCTGGACAGTAGCTGCTACGGCAAAAAGAACGTCGCGCACGACACCGCAATTGCTGAAGCAGCCAAAGCCAAGGGCCAGAAGGTCATCACAGGCGCGGCGGCAAAGAAAATCATTCCGTATGACGGCCATGAGGAGGACGACTCTCTCGAGGGCGGCTACATCGCCCTCAACGAGCGGCAAGACGGCCCTGGGCTGAACGGCAAGACGGTCAAGGAACTGCTGGGCAAAGACGTCCCCTTGCCCGTCCTGATTCAAAACCCCCACGCCCCGGGTTTTATCGAAGCGTTCCCCGAGGCGGACCTGCAGCGGATATACAAAGAGCGCGGCCTCTTGACCGCCCCCAAGCAGGGCACCACCGACTACAAAGAGCAGCAGCGCCTCCAGGACAAAAAAGACAAAGCTGAAAAGGCCTGGCGCTGGGCCTTTGGCGAGGCGCTCCTGGAGCGCGCCGACAACGTGGACGATGTTGAATTGCTTGAAAAACTGCTGATTCCTGCAGCTGTTCAAGCTTACCGTCGGCTCGACAACGAATGCACCAAGCGCACCCACAAGCTGATGAAGTGGGAGTTTTCACCCATCGGATTCAACGAAACAGCCAAGCTCACAAAACACTTCACCGCCCTTCCCGCTGGGGAACTCAACAAGTTCCTGATCTGCGCCTGCATCACGTCTGAGCTGCACGTCGCGCAGTATTACAAGCCATCCACCGCAGGCCTGGAGAAGTTAGGCGAGATCCTGCAGGTTGACGGCAAGGCCATCAAGGCCAAACTGCAGGCCGAAGCAAAGGCGGCCGTGAAGGCCAAGGCCGACAAAGCCAAGGCGAAGGCCCAGCCAGCAACAACGACGGCCTCAGCGGCCGCGCCAGGCGCCAAGCTGGCAATTGACCAGCGCGTGCGCTTCAAGGACGGCGTAAAGGGCCACGCCGGACACCTTCGCAAATGTGCCGGCAAGTCTGGCGTCATCACAGCATTCAACGGCGGCCAGTACACCGTCAAGATCGACGGCGTAAAGGACACGGCCCAGGCCAAGCGGGACGAGCTGGAAGCGCTGCTTGATCCAAAGCCCTCCAACAAAACGCAATGGCGGCCTCCGACCGCCGAAGAAAAAGCGGCGCTCAAGAAAGGTGATCGCGTCCGAATCATCGACGAGATCAGAGGGCCTGCCAAAAAGTACGCCGGCAAGGTGGCCGTGCTGCAGGACCGCCTTGGCAAAGCTTGGCTGTTGCTGGGCGTCAGCTCCAGTATTCATGAGGACGAGCTGCAGATCCCGACCGACGCGGCCGCGCTGACAGCGCCCGCAAAACCCGCCGCTGCGCCTGCAGCAGTAAAGCCCGCCGGCAAGAAAACCAAGCCCGCCAAGGCGCCAGAAAAACAAATGGCCATGGCGCTGCAGGCGGGCGGCATGCTGCACCCACAGTCGGCTTGGCCGTTTCCGAATGCGGGCAAGCCATGAACGCCCCCGCAAAACCCAACGTGTTTGTGTACGGCCCACAAGGCTGCGGCAAAACGCGCAACTCGGCCGCGCTGGCTGTCCACTTCGCGCGCCGGATTGTGATCGACGGCTGGGAGCCGAGGCGGCCAGTCCCGGCCGGCGGCTGCCTCATCCTGTGCGTTGAAGATCCGCGCCTTTCGATGCCAGCCGACCGCCTGGGCGAGGCCCAGGTGTTCACGTACCAGGAAGCCGCGGCCGCTGCCGGCATCAAGCCTCAGCAACCTGCCGCAAAGCAGCCCGAGCGCCACCATGCAGCCCTGGAGCTGGATCTGCGCGGCCACCCAGGCGAGGCCGGCAACAAGTTGTGGGCGCTGCTGGGTCCGCCTGTCATGGTCAGCGCCGCCCACTACACCGACACCCAGGCAAGGCTTATTTTCTGGAGCGGCCTGCTGCACGGAGTAATGGCCAGCCTGGTTGAGGACGTAGGCCCCGATGCCGCCATGGCGATGGTCCAGCACTTCGCAAACGACTGCGGCGACATGGCAGGCCCAACTGATAGGCCTGCAGGCCACCAGGTGCATTGATGCTCGGTCTCCGTTTAGACGCTCTATTTTTGGGCCTGTTGGTAGCACTGCCGCTTTTGGCGTGGCTGCAACCACCCTGGTACGCCCACGTGTCAATCAGCATGGCCAGCTACATGCTGACCAGCATTTACGTCAGCAGGAAACCATGAGACAGCAAATCATCATCCAGACCACCGGCGCTGGCGACTTCCTGCAGAGCGACCACCAGGACCGCCGTTTCTGGCCAGTCAGCGCCGGCGTGGAATCCACCGACACCGACGCCGGCGCCATTCCGCCCAACCGTGCCCAGCGCCGCCAGGCTGTGCGCGATTCTCGGAAAGTGCATACGTTTGCAAGAAAGCCCAAGCCCATCATGTCCAACGCCATCGAGCTGGTCACGCTGCGCGCCTCCAGGCTGACCGACGCAGAACGCGCCCAGGTGCTGCAGGGCGCGCATGCCGCCTTCAAGGCCATGCGCGAGGGCGTGGCCAGCCAGGAGCAATGGGCCCACCTGTCCGACCTGGTATGCGCCGCCAACGCCATCGAGCGCCAGGGCGTGGTGCGCGGCATCCATGAACACCTGGCCACCGCCGGCAGCGCCCTAGATGCCGTCTGGCAGCGCGTGCAGGCCGGCGTGCGCGGCTCTGCCTGGGGCCGCTGCACCACGCTCTACTTTGACGAGATCCGCGCCATTGACGACGCCCTGTTTCTGCACGACCACCAGCTGCAGCAGCTGGCCGTGAGCGAGTACCACGCCGCCCTCAAAACGGCCCTGCGAGATCCGCGCGCCATCACCAGCACCCACCCCGACCCCGCATCAGAAAACCAACCCGTCCAGGAGACATTGCTATGAACACAACAACCAACGCCGCCGCAGCTGAGCTTCCATGCTCCGAAGAAGAGATCCGCCCGGGCGTGCCCGCCGGCCACTTCTACCGCTGGCCCACCGAGATCCTGGGCGTGGTCCTGAACGTGCGCGATGACGTGGTGCGCTTGCGGGAGCTGGCGGCCGCAGGCTCCCCCTTGATGCGTGACGCCATCGAGCAGCTGGCCACCAGCCTGGAGAACGGCGTGGCGCCGGCCGAGCGTTTCCTGCAGCGCACCCTGCCCGCCAACATCGCCGGCGCCGGCATCGAGCTGAATCGCGACACGCGCACGATCCTGGGCATGACCAGCGACCAGTGCGGCGTCATGGCCCGAGTGTTCCGGGCAGCGGGCCACAACACAGGAGACAAGCCCGAGGATCAACAGGCCTTTGTCATCCACTGGATGCTGGGCGTGTACCTCAAAGAAGGCGCCGACTGGCATGCGGCCGTGGCCGAAGAATTGAGCGAAGCGCAGGCCGAGGCATCTGCGCTTATCAACGCCGCGGCACTGCCAGTTGAGGCCGGCGCATGAACACCCGCCTTTCTGCCACCACCACTGTTGCGTTCAATCCCGCAGCGCACTCCATGCGCGCACTGGCCCGCCAGGCAATACGCAGCATGCAATGGCGCCACCACGGCATTGGCGTGCTGCAGGGCTATCTGAGCGAAGCCAACGAAACCGAAATCCGTATCCACATCTGGAGCCGCCTTTTACTCAAGCCAGGCATGGATATCAGCGGCGATGCGCATGACCACCGTTTTGACATGGTTTCACACGTCCTGTGCGGCGTAGTTGCCCATGAGGAGCTGGAGGCAATTGCTGCGCCCGATGGCGACCACAGAATGCTGGCCCTCACCCACGCGCGCGCCGCAGCCGACAACAAGTTTCACGGGCCGACCGAGGACATTGAAGGCACGTACAGGGTTGAGCGACAGCTGCACCTTATTGAGGCCGGCTCCAGCTACACATTTTCGGCGCTGGAGTTTCATCGCTCCCCGATTGTCGGCGGCCCTGACGATGTGGCAGTAACCATCATCGAAAAGCACAACCAGCAAGACGTGCGGGCGCGCGTCCTGTACCCGGCCGCCCATCCTCCTGTGATGGCCTTCGGCCATGACATGGATGCTGCATTGATCCGCGACGTACTCGATCGCGCCAACGCCGCGCTCCGATAAGCACACCCCCGCCGCCTATCCCTCCCCTTACCCACCCAGGAGCTTTTGCTCTAACAACCCGTCAGAAAGGCATCCATGACAACAGAACTCGCAGCTCCCGCAGCACCGACCGCAATCGCGATCGCCCTCAGCCAGACCCTAACCCTGGAGCGCGCCACCAGCGCCTTTGAGGCTTGGGAAAACGACTTCCGCGCAGAGCCTGAGACTTTCTACACCGCAGAGGACACCGCCGCCATGGAAGTGGCCACCGTATCTGAAGCGCGCGGCATTCACTTCATGGCCCTGCTGCGCGACCAGGCCCCCGCCTTGACGCCACCAGCACCCGGCGAATACTGGCCTGGCCAGGGCGGCCGTTACCTCTGCACCCTGGGCGCCATGGCGGGCTTGCCAGCCCGCCACCTGATCGTGTCAGATAGCGAAGGCGAGGACCTGTCGTTTGGCCCCTACGAGGAAGCACCAAGCGCAAGCAGTCAGGTCGACGGCCGTGCGAACACCGCCGCGCTGCTGGCCACCGGCAAATCCCACCCCGCAGCTCAATGGGCTGCCGTGCACATGGCCGACGGACATACCGATTTCTTCCTGCCGTCCCGCGTGGACCTGGTGATGGCACACGCGGCCGCTCCGCAGCTGTTCAACAAAGACAGCTGGTACTGGAGCAGCACGCAGGACTCCCGCAGCGACGCCTTTGCCCAGGACTTCGAGTACGGCTACAGCCTCTGGGACGTCAAGGGCAACGAGTTTCGGGTTCGTGCTTTCCGCGTGATTCCAACTTGACCACTTGACCACTTCAACACTTTGCGCACCCAGGGCCGGCGCAGCCGGTCCACGTTTTTTCTAACCAAGGAGCTACCCATGAAAGTTCACCCAGTCACCCTGCCGGCCTTCGGCTCACTCATCGTCGGCCAGGCCGGCATATTCGCCGCCATCATGCGCGGCCCGGTTGTTGATGGCATCGAACAGTCGACCTACGCATTGCTGGTCTCTGAAAAGGAGGCCGGCGAGTCTGAATCCCGCTGGGGCGAGTACGGAAAGGACATTGCCAGCACCGCCAGCCGCACCGACGGCAAGGCCAACACCGAAGCCATGGCCGCCGCCGAGTGCCACGCTGCGCTGCAGATCCACGGCAAAGAAATCGCCGGCCACAGCGACTGGTACCTGCCCAGTCTGGGCGAACTCAACGCAGCTGCTGCCAACGTGCCCGAGCAGTTCGAGCCCAAAGGCGTGTACTGGACCAGCACGCAGAGCTCCCGCGACCTCGCCTTTGCCCAGGGCTTCGAGTACGGCGGCAGCCACTGGTACCTCAAGGGCACCGAGTTTCGGGTTCGTGCTTTCCGCCGGATTCCACTTGACCACTTGAACGCTTAAAACCTTCGAGCAGTCCTGACTCGCCGGCGTAGCCGGCCTTCCAAAATTTTTCGCCCATGGCCCTCTATTCCGACTTGCCCATCTACAAACACGGCTGCGACCTCTTGTCGCTGGCGCTCGATGTTCAAACCCAGATGAAGCGCGACTTCAAGCGCACCCTGGGCGAGAAGATCCACGTGCTGTGTGTGGACATGCTCGAAGCCATGGCGATGGCAAACGCCTCGCGGGGTGTTGACCGACTCGACCAACTGGAGGTGCTGCTCAAGCACCTGCGCACGGCAACTGCCCTGCTTCGCGTAGGCCATGACAAAAAATTAATTAACCCCACGCTGTGGGCTGCATCCATCGAGCTGCTCGATGCGATCGGCGCCATGGCCGGCGGCTGGAAGAAACAGACCGCCGCAGTTATTTCCGCAGCGCCTGCTGTATGACGGGCAAGCCCATCATGCCCGTGCGTTTTATGAATCCGGTCGAGCCGCTGGGGCAACACCCCACCGCCATGCGCATCACAGATACCGGCGGGCACGATCAGCTCGCGTTATGGTCTGGCGCAGTTTCCGGGCCGATCGGCAACCAGGGCAACCTGGACCTTTGGTCCGGCGACGTAGATAGCTTGGCTACACGCAGAACTCCCGCAACAACGCCTTTGCCCAGGACTTCGAGAACGGCAACAGCAACTGGAACAACAAGGACAACGAGTTTCGGGTTCGTGCTTTCCGCGGATTCATCCGCCCCTTCGGGGGCACCCTTTTCCATGGCAGATCTGGTGCAAGCCTGGCTCGACTGCCGGCGCCACAAGCGCCACACCGAAAGCGCCCAGGCCTTTGAGGCCAACGTGGAGCGCAACCTCTGCGCCCTGCGTGAGGAGTTGCTGAGCCAGTCCTACCAGCCAGGGCGCAGCATCTGCTTTGTGGTCACACACCCGCGCCCGCGCGAGGTTTGGGCCGCAGCTTTCCGGGACCGCGTGGTGCACCATCTGCTTTACAACGCGATCGCGCCGCGCTTCCTGGCCAGTTTTGATGCCGGCAGCGCTGCCTGCATCCCCGGTCGCGGCACCCTGTATGCCGCCCAGCGCCTCGAAGCCAGCGTGCGCTCCATCACGCAGAACTGGGCCGTTGACGCCTGTTATCTGAAGCTGGACCTGTCCAACTTCTTTGTTGCCATCGACAAGCACGTGCTGCAGGCCCAGTTGCACTGCAAGGTGAAAGAGCCTTTTTGGCGCTGGCTCACCGATACCGTGCTGATGCACGACCCGCGCACCGACTATGAGTTTCGCGGTGACATCAAGTTGATGCAGCGCGTGCCACCGCACAAGCAGCTGGCCAATGCCCCGGCAGCAACCGGCCTGCCGATCGGCAACCTGTCCAGCCAGTTCTTCGCCAACGTCCACTTGAACGGTCTCGACCAGTTTTGCAAACACCGGGTCAAAGCCCGCCACTACGTGCGTTATGTCGATGACATGGTGCTGCTGCACCACTCTGCTGACTGGCTGCACCAGGCCCTGCAGCAGATTACAGCCTGGCTGCCGGCGCACCTGGGCGTGCAGATCAACCCGCGCAAGACCATCGAGCAGCCCATTGCGCGTGGCATTGACTTTGTTGGCCACGTCATCAAGCCGTGGCAGCGCACCACCCGCCACCGCACCGTGGCCACCGCCATCAAGCGCCTGCAAACCATGCCAGCCAGCCGCGTCTTTGCGGCCGGCAACAGCTACCTGGGCCTGCTCAGGCAGGCCACTCACAGCCACACCGACCGCGCGCGCCTGGCGAATGTCCTGCGCGGCCGTGGCTACACCGTCAACGCCGAACTGACCAAGATTTACAGGAGAGCAACTTGAAGACGCAACATGACCCCCTGGATGATCACGAGCTAGACATCGAGCAGCAGTTTGGTGCTGAAGGGCCGGCTGCGGTCCGGACGAAAACGATGAACATGCTGCAGCAACGCATTTCTGATTTGGCGAAGGCACACGGAAGCGCCCATGCTGCCGCCCGGGCAGTGCATATCGCGCCGGCACACATCAGCCGAATGGCCAACAACATGGTGGATTACCCGTCGGAGGCAGTACTGGACAA